>Ga0247725_1000569_pt1 | contig 25213 bp, 29 predicted proteins | sample OKSTACKMCFT3sol_FD_183021 | JGI IMG/M metagenome (GOLD analysis project Ga0247725, IMG submission 183021) | Subsurface sediment microbial communities from gas well in Oklahoma, United States - OK STACK MC-FT3-sol | ecosystem: Environmental > Terrestrial > Deep subsurface > Rock core/Sediment...
CGTATCTGACATCGCTCGTGAGCGCATCGAAGACGCTACTACAGTATTAAAAGTTGGTGAAGAAGTAGAAGCTCGCCTGATGGGTGTTGACCGCAAAAACCGCGTAATCAGCCTGTCAATCAAAGCGAAATTCGAAGCTGAAGAAAAAGAAGCTATGGACACGATCAAAAAGCAGGATGATACTGATTTTGGTGGTAACGCTATGGCCGAAGCATTCAAAGCTGCTCAAAAAGCTGACTAATTGATGCTTGTATAGAAGGGCTGGAGCATTTGCTCCGGTCCTTCATTCTACTGATACAGCGGAGGGTCCATGACCAAATCTGAATTGATCGAAAAACTGTCTACTGATTTTTCTCATGTCCAGGTGAAAGACATCGAATCTTCAGTCAAAGAAATTCTGGAACAAATGGCCACCTCACTGGCGAATAACGAGCGTATCGAAATTCGTGGTTTTGGTAGTTTTTCTCTGCATTACCGCGCGCCTCGTATAGGTCGCAACCCAAAAACCGGCGATAAAGTGGAATTAGATGGCAAATACGTGCCTCATTTCAAACCGGGTAAAGAATTACGTGACCGGGTGAAAACTAACACCTGATCTCTTTTCAGCTAAAAAACGGGGTTGACGGAGTTTTGACCAGATTTTTTTATGTTGTCTTTATTATTGCCCTGATTATTTTCGGGCTTATTCTGGGTTCCCTCAATCAGCAAGTTGCTGAATTTAACTATCTTATTGCAAAAACAGAACTCAGAGTGGTCGACATTGCCGCTCTGTTTTTAGTCTCTGGTTTTCTGCTTGGCCTGAGTGTTTCAATGGCCTTTATTCTGAAGGCAAAAACCAAAGGTTGGTTTGCTAAATCTTCAGATAAAACCTGATCCCTATGCTGGAACTGTTATTTCTGTTACTTCCTGTCGCCGCCGCTTACGGCTGGTTTATGGGCCGCAACAGCGAAAAACAAAAAGAGCTTAAGGGCAGGGCTTCTGTCACTAAAAACTTATCCTCTGGCTTAAATTTCCTTCTGACTGATCAGGAAGACAAGGCTATTGAGCAATTACTGCAATTGCTTGATGTAGAAGCAGCAACTATTGATACCTACCTGGCATTAGCCAACCTGTTCCGTCGGCGTGGTGACTGGGATAAAGCCATTCGTATTCATGAAAAATTACATCAGTTAAAACTGCCGAAACAACAGGCACAAAAAATACAGTTTGAGCTGGCCAAAGATTACTTTAGTGCGGGTTTATACGACAGAGCCGAACCTTTATTAAGTGCATTAGTTCAGGCTGAAAGTATTCGAGAAGCTGTGTTAAAACAACTCTTTAGCTTATTTACAGCCACTCACGAATGGCAAAAAGCCATGGATTTCCGCGCCGTAGTAGAACAAACAGATTCACGTTCATTGCGCATTGGTGTGGCGAATTTTAGCTGTGAAGCCTGGCGTAAAGAACCGGCACCAAGCGATGCGTACCGCCAGTTGATCCAACGTTATCCGGTATCCTTGCGGCCTAAATACGAGCTGGCAAAAAAGCTGATTGCCGAAGAAGAATTTACCGAAGCGCGTGAGCTGTTACTGGCAATATTGCAACAACGGCCTCAATGGGCAGCTGAGTTGTTGCCTTTAGTCGCGCAAACCACACCTGAACCAGCGGAATGGCAGGCGCTACTCACAGAATTGAGCCGTAAACATAAAAACATCAGTGCGACGGCCGAACTGGCGCACTTTTATGCAACGGCCGACAATCTGCAACAAGCTGAGAATTTGCTGACAGATAAATTGAAGCAACAGCCGAATATCCGCTTATTTTTAAAATTTATTCAAATCAGACGGTTGCAAGATCCGTCTGAGCCACATCTGGCTGAAATAGAACAAATGTTACAGGCTTATCTGGATACCAAAGTGCTGTATCATTGCCGCAATTGTGGTTTTAAAACCAAACAACCATATTGGCTCTGTCCGTCTTGCCAGCAATGGGAAACGGTAGAGCCAATGACCGGCATAGACGGTCGCTGATCTTAGATAGAAGAGAACCTGATGAATAACACCAGTCCTATAGTGGTCGCCTTAGACTTTGAACAAAAATCCGCCGCATTGAATTTAGTCAGCCAGCTCGACCCGACTTTGTGTCGGTTAAAAGTCGGCAAAGAAATGTTTACCCACTTTGGCCCGGACTTTGTCAAAGAACTGCATCAGCGCAAGTTTGATGTGTTTTTAGACCTGAAATTTCACGATATTCCAAATACAGTGGCCAAAGCAGTGAAAGCCTCTGCCGATTTAGGTGTGTGGATGGTGAATGTACATGCATCCGGTGGCAGTCGTATGATGATTGCAGCCCGCGAAGCTTTAGAACGTTTTGGTAAAGAGAAACCACTGCTGATTGCTGTCACTGTGTTGACCAGTATGGAGCAAAGTGATTTAGTGGAGCTGGGTATTAACTTAACGCCACAACAGCAGGTACTAAGACTGGCTGGTCTAGTGGAAAAATCTGGTTTAGATGGTGTGGTGTGTTCTGCACAAGAAGCTGTTGAATTAAAACAGCAATTTGGTAAAGAATTCTGCTTAGTGACACCTGGTATTCGCCCATCTTTTGCCACTGCTGATGATCAAAAAAGGGTGATGACTCCAGCTGATGCGTTAAAGGCTGGTGTAGACTATATGGTAATAGGGCGCCCAATTACCAAAGCAGCCGATCCGTTATCCGCTTTACAACAAATTTATCGGGAGATTTACCCCGCGCATTAAGAAAAAAGGAGCTTTTATTTGGATGCAGTGAATTTAACAATCCTGGTTGCAGGGGCTCTGTTTTTCTCCAGTATAGTTGCGACTCTGATCTCGGCGCGCTTAGGTGCGCCTTTATTATTAATTTTCCTCGTCATTGGCATGCTGGCCGGAGAAGACGGTTTGCTGGGCATCAAGTTCGGCAATCCTGATGTTGCTCTGCTGATTGGCTCTATTGCCCTCGTTATTATTCTGTTTGATGGTGGTATGCGAACTCATCCGGACAGAGTTCGGGTAGTCTTAGCGCCAGCAGCAGTATTGGCCACTTTAGGTGTAGTACTGACGTGCGGCATTTTAGGTGTGGCAGCCTCTTATCTGTTTAATTTGACCTTGCTCGAAGGCTTACTGTTAGGGGCGATATTAAGCTCAACTGACGCCGCTGCGGTATTTTCTATCTTCCAGTCTGCTGGCTTAAATATTAAAGAGCGGGTGGCATCCACACTGGAAATAGAGTCGGGTAGTAACGACCCTATGGCGGTCATGTTGACCTTTACTCTGGTCGGGGTTTTGGCTGGTCAAAGTGAATTGAATTGGTCCTTGTCGACTGTATTCTTTCAGCAGGCTGTAGTAGGCGCAGCAGTAGGCTATGGAGCAGGGCGCTTCTTTGTTTTGCTTTGCCGTAAACTGCCATTAAGCGCAGCCTTTTTCCCTTTATTGGCCGTCTCTTACGCGCTGCTGATCTATGGCTTAACCAACCAGTTTGGTGGTAGCGGCTTTCTGGCCGTGTACTTAATGGGCTTTTTAATTGGCAACGCCCGTTTGCCCCAAATACAGCAAATTTTACGTATGCACGACGGTTTAGCCTGGCTTAGTCAAATCATTATGTTTCTCATGCTAGGTTTATTGGTTACGCCAAGCAAACTGATGGAATATGCAATTCCTGCGCTGATACTGGCATTGGTGATGATCTTTATAGCCCGGCCAATAGCGGTGTTTTTAAGCCTGGTACCTTTTCATTTTCCTAAGAAAGATCAGGTGTTTATCAGTTGGGTTGGCTTACGTGGTGCAGTGCCTATTATTCTGGCGTTATTCCCATGGTTAGCTGGCGTGCCAAATAAAGATTTGTACTTTAACGTCGCGTTTTTCGTGGTGATTGTATCCTTGCTCATTCAGGGATGGTCTATAGCGCCGGTAGCGCGCTGGCTGAAACTTGAAGTACCACCAGAGCCAGGCCCGGATCACTCAATGACACTCGACAGCGTCGACAGTAATGATTTGCTGCAGGTGTTGTCCTTTAAAGTTGGCAAAGGTTCACCCATAGTAGACAGTGACTGGCAACAACTGAATATGTCGCCAAATGTCAGCTACTTAGGTGTACTGCGTAAAGGCGAATGGATCAAAGCCGAGCAAAGCCCAAGTTTTCAGCTAAACGATATGCTATTGGTATTGAGTAAAGCCAAAGATGTAAAAGCTGTCAGTGACAAAGTGTCCACCAGTGCAGAGCAAACCTCGTTGGATAAACTGGACTTCTTCGGTGACTTCGTACTAAACGGCGAAATCACCTTAAACGAACTGGATGGCTTCTACAGTATTACATTCGCTGAAGACCAGGACCCCAGCCAAAGTTTGTCCGAATACATCACCGAGAAATTCCACAGACGTGTGGTGGTTGGTGATCAGGTGCAGTTGGATCAATTAATACTGACTGTGCGGCAAATCGACGAACACGACCAGATCCTGCAAGTGGGTATTAAGTCGGCTTAATTTGCATAGACAAGCTTTATGCCTGATAAAGGAATTGAATCAGGCATAAGGCTTTTGATGTCGTTTGAATATAGGGATTAGAGTGGCGAGTTAAGGTTGATCATTCAACCATAATATTAAATTCAACATAATGGAAACAAAGAAGGGCTGTACGGCCTTTTTTTATTCAAAACTAGCTGTCTTTGTGGAATGGTCGTAAGAGGTAAATTTTACTTTAAGTTTAGTCTCTATATGAGACAAATTCTCTTTAGATGGGTTGTCAAAATGAACGACCTGAACATGCTTTAAGTCTTCAGAAATGAGCCTCAAATAACCAGGTCCTGATACAGCTTCAGCATAAGTGTAAATAGGCATAGATAAGATCTCAATTCAACACTCAATCAGTGCTAAGAAACTATACAGACGAAAAAGAACAGGCACAAACAAACATACAAACCACATAATTGAATACTTAAAAACGAGGCATTCGGGGTTTTCGAGGCATTCGAGGTGCGCCTAAAATCCGAGGCATACGGGGCTTAGAGGGACTTACACGTTGATTATGGCATTTAGTGCAAAAAGGAACATCTTTACCATCAACTTGGTACCAATACCTATTCTGTTTCATGCTCATATAGTTTCCACACGAACCACAATTGTGAAGCGAAGGACTGGAACAGTAAATTAAGTATCCATCCGATTATTTCAAATTCATCCATAAACGCTCCAAAAATTAGTGTTGTTCTGTGTAGCCGTAATATGCGATTCAATCCTAACTTTTAGGAGAAGTATAGGTTTTAGAAAAGGAGCTGGGCTTATCATTACGCGGTGTACCTTCAAAGCGCGGTACAAACTTAAAGTATTGCGAACGAATACCTATATGAATTAATCGATCTCTTGGCGGACGAACAGCAGAAATAGCCTGAGCTACGACCTTAGGTAGTTGCTGTTCAAATTCTTTACCCATAGTGCACGCGAAAACCTGTAAATTAAGTAGCTTTCTTTTTGCTACGTCATGGTTAAAACTCACAGTGCAAGACTTTCCGCGATGGTATTCATAGAGCCGAACCCGACGATGGATCTCATTTTGAAGAGAATTGTTATAGAGCCGCATAGCATTGAAATTTTTTGCCTCGACAGATTTTTTGTCAGGATTAGCCTGATGTTCATACAGCTTTTTAGAAACGGGTTTATTAGCTTCAACTACGTAGTGCTGAGCGAATAACGGAAAGCTCGACAAAGCAATAAAAAATAGCAGTGAGCGATACACGTCTAGAGTTCCTTTCATTGATACATGCATTACCAATTTACAGTCTAAACCCACAACAGTGCAACACGAGTTTGAAGTCAGTACTTAGCTTAATATATTCTATTTAACATAATTGAAGATAAATCATGCACTTAGAGGGGCTTTTAGGCCCCTTTTTTATTGCCCTGTAAGCTCTTTTACCAAGCGGTTTAAGTAGTCAGCAGTGTGGATCAGCATTTTCATTTTTGAATCTGACTGCATAGCTTCAACCTTAGATTTTAGCTCTGTTACTTGTCGCTGTGACTGTGCAGCAGACCACTTAAAACGCCAGAGTAAAGAAACGTCACCAGCAGAACAGCTACCATAAGGGGTATTTAATAACCCCTGTGAATCTATATACATATCACGCCAAGCGGGGTTATAGGGTAGATAACCTTTACAGTGAACCTGTAAATATCTATGAGCTGTGGGATGGGGTTCACCATCGTACCAGCGGCGGCAAGTACGTTCTGTGACACCAAAGAATTTTGATGCCCGTTCATGTTTCAAAAAGTCTCTACCAAAGGCCTGTAAGTACAAATCCTGAAAAGTGGTTAGCGGTTCAAACTTAGATAACTGCATATTGAAAATAGTCCCTTAAAAATCAGAGGGAAAGCAGTAAATAGGAAAATAAAAAGTTAACCTGAATAAACCGTTATAAATCAATAACATATAAATACTGGAAATAAGTTATAACTAATGATATCAGTTATTTACGTGCAGTAAGTAGTTAATTTTGCACGTTTGATGGTTCAAATAGGTTCAATCATTGATTTACCTTTTAACGGTAAATGGTGGCGAGGGGCCGAAAGAGGGGTTTACTCCGCATAGTGCGGAGAGAGTTGGGATGTAATAGAACCCAACTCGAAATCCAGCCCCACACAGCCGCCTCTGGCTGTCTGTGCGTGTCTGGATTTTTACAATTATCTCTTTTTTTCCAAACCTCTTTAAAAGCGGTTTTCAGGGCGCGGGATGGTTCGTCTGTGGCTGGTAATCAGGCTGGCGCGGAATGGCTCTGGCAGAACGTTTAGATGGGTTGGTTTAGCATGGGGCGCTAACGCCCCCATACCCCTGTTGTTAGTTAACGCGCGGAAACATATAGGCAAGGTTCTCATAAGCAAGTATTGGCGTGTACTTGTAGAACGAGAATTTAAAGCCCATTGCTTCGAAGTAGTGGGCATCAAGTGTAATGACAGTGCCAGAGTCCGGCAGTTCTCTCGGCTGGTTCTCTGACTCCGATTTAGGCTCTTTACCATCGTCCTGCTCAGGCAACCGGACCACACAGTTAAAAAAGTGTGTCACTTGAGCTTTTTCACGCCTGACTACCTGAAAACCACCATAGGTGATTTCTAAACACATGCCAGCTATCGGGGTGTTGGCCGTAGCCAGCTGGACGTAAGGCACAATCTTTCTGGCCATTGGGTCAGAATTGCTTGTCAGTGGGGCCGGAGGGGTGGCAGATTGCGCAGCAACCTGCTGAACCTCGGCAGTGTCCGTCTGCTGCGCAGACGACACAAAAGCGCCGGAGCTCACAAAATAGATGCCGTAAATCACACCAAAGAACACCGGGAAAATCAGCAGTAGTTTGGTTGGCACTTTGAATTTGTGCGTGTGGACATCAGCAGACCAGTAGAGGCCGTAATATTTTTTATCTCTGGGGACTGTCTTAATTTGAGATGCTTTCTTTTGAAAGTAATCATCAGGGTCAATAACCTTGTCCGACCAAATACGCTTGACGATGGGGCCAGAAAAGGGCCTGAAAAAGTGAATATGCACACCAGCAAGGCGACGAACGTGGTTATCTAATAACTTGGCATCCTGCGTCACTAAAAAAACGTCATAGCCTTTGTGGCGGTGTGTTTCGAACTCTGAGCAGTGCATAGGAACTCTGGCCCCGACAGGTCGGGGTGGAAAGGTCTGTTGGCATTCATCGACAAAAATAACAGAGTTTCGGGGTAACTCGAACCAGAGTGCTGCCTGTGGGAAGTGTGTGAAATGCAGGTTAAAGCGTTTGATATGTTCGACCTGTGGGGTTTCGGTGATGTCAAGATAGTCCAGCAAGGGTTGTGCGCGCTGAGGCGCGTACAACCGCTTGACCCAGTAGACGAATAAATCAACGGGGCCAGTTCCGCATAACCACGCATCAAACAAGTGGATCAAGTGCGGGAAGGTCTCCGGCGTTGCCATGTCACCTTCTTTGTGAATGCGTAGAAGCACCTTACGAACTTTCTGGAGCGTGGTAGCATCTTTTTCAATACTCGGGTAATAAACGCCGTAGAACCAACCAGAGAAGCTATTACAGACATCTAAATCAAGCATGACCAGCTTGACGTTGTTGTAGTAAATAGGGCGATTGGCAAAATCGCTGGTTTCTATAATGTATTTGAGCGTGTTAAGTGATTTAGATGCGCCTGGTAATCCAGTGACAACGTATAACATGGCTTACCTCCAGATAAAAACTTTCATGATGCCGTCTTGGAAGCCGTTCAAAACTAAACGGGCGGTAAAGGCAGCAAATATGGTTTGTAAGGCTTCATCTAAGCGAAGCAGCGCAAGGGATGAAACGACCAGAGGAGGAAGGGCAAGGGTAGAGCTTTGAATTTCGGCATAAATAGCCGTCAGCGCATAGTCGCCCAGCTCATACACAGCCCAGCCCGCGCCAAGCGCGGCCAGTGCTTTTATGATGAGTGGGCCGACCATCATGCCAACAAGGACAAGGAAAAAACGTTTATAACTGCCAAAAATTGCAGTTGCAGCAGTGGCTAACCACGGGATAAGTGCAAGCATTACGAAGCCCTCCTACGGCCAAAAACAATAAATGGAACTGAGAGCCAAACAGCCCAATTCAGAATGGAACCAATGACACCCATCAGGTCGCACACAGGCTTGTAATAAAGCTGGTACGTGTTATTAAAACCAAAAAGACTAAACGAAACAGGGATATTCTCAGGACACTGGGTGCCAGTTAAAAAAGGCTGAAAATCAGAACGATAGTCCTGAAGCCTGACAGGTTCGTCAGTTAAATCAGCGATACTTTCATTACCGGTAATGCCAAGAGTGCTGTTTATGCCGCCTTCCACATCAAAACTACCACTGGTCAATGGGTCACCTTTTAGGCCGCCATTGAGCACATCTAGGTTTCTGTTAATGCCATCAAGCAATGTATTGCTACGGTCTGTTTTTGCGCCGTTAACTTGCAGTTGTGACGATACGCCAGTAAGACCACGGGCAATAATTCCGGTCTGATAATTTAAACCTGAGTGCAATTTAGCGATGTCATAACGCAAGGAATCAAGACGTGAATCCGTGCTATTGCTAGAACTAGAGGAATTCGTAGGCGGAGGGGTTGGTGGTGGTGTTGTAGGTGTTCCATTGTCTGTACCAACGCCTGTGCCACCGGCAGGGGGTGGATTAGTACCAGTACCTAGGTCTGGTATTTCAGGGGTTTGACAAGACAAAGCGTTAGGGTATCGCTTGCAAAAGTCAGACTCTTGTAGCGGGGGTAATTCTGTATCACAAGATAATGAATCGGGGAACTGTTCACAATGGTCTTCTGGATCAGGTTGATTGTTAGGATTGCGAGGGTCATCGGGGCCATATTGGCAGTTATCAAAAACGGGGCTTTGGGTTTCAGAGCAATATCCGTCTGGTTCTTCAACGTCACAATCAGGGCCACCGCCGCCAGATGCAACGTCACAATTCACAGGACAATTAGCAACACTGTTATTTGGTGGAGTACTGCCATCGGGGCATTGAAAAGGAGTAGAACAATGCAAGCTACAGTTGAAGCATTAGCACCATAATCTGTACCACCGTAAGACTGACAAAAACCAGTGGGGCGCATACGCGAACAATTAGCGGAATCGCCATAGAGAGAAGGATTGCCATTAACAGAGCGACATTCATAAACAGTAGCTGCAAATGTATGGTTGCAATAAAAAAGCCCTATCAGGGCAAGTAATAGGGCTTTGTACATAATTCGCGCCTTATGTGTCAAAAATGATATAGAGACAAATAAGGCTGACAATGATGAATACATCGTCAGCCGTCATGATTAACTGAAGATGGCTGCTTTCAGCCATTGCCAGATAATTGCACCAAAGGCAGCGCCTAACAGAACTGTACCGATAGCGGTAGAAGACGCTAAAAAGTCTTCTTTAAACGTAGTTGCAGCAGCAGTCAAACCAGCATCAACAGTACCAGCAGCAAGAGCTGGATTGGAGACCGCTACAGCTGCAACCGCAACAAGTAATAAAGCTTTCATTTTGTTGTTCATAAAAAATTACCTTCTGTTAAAAATCATACGCAGCGATTGCCGGATGGCCCACGCTGCAAGAAATGCCGACACAATGTACGGCAGTAAATGGGCAAACTCAGGCCACGTTAAAAACAACCGTGGGACTGACTCGACCCAAATCAGTGGCTCTGGACACGAACCGTTAACCGGTTGGACGGGGCAGGCTTGGATCCAATGCGCCATAATTAAGCGGTAGCCTTATGTTGTTTCTGCTCTACGAACTCAGGATAAGAAACACCAATGCATTTGAAATTCATGCCTGATTTACCTGTTTCCATTAAACAATGAAGGGTAATAGCCTTGCCAAAAATGGCCTTGCCAGTGTCAGCCACTTGGCGCGCCAGTTCGGTATTTGGTGAACCGTCAGGGTTCACACAATTGATTTTGGTGACATGGGTTCCAACAAAGTTGTTGCCTGTCGGGTTGCGTTTGTACTGAGGCTGTATGTCAGCGACAGTGATACTGGCCCACGTGCCGCCATCATCCATCCAGCCATAGCTGGTGTTAATGAAGGTTTTTGTGATTTGTACGGTTTCTTGACCTAATTCCATGATGGTTCCTTATGCGGCTTTGCCGCCGTTGATTAACTGCAAATTGAAACGAGCGTTAGGGGCGCGATACCAATGGGGTGCGGACATATCCGAAACCGTGATTTCGCGCTGGTTCTTAAAGGTTGGCAGGGCCGCACGGCTAGGGCAGTACGGGACAGAAATGTCTATGCCAAGCTCCAAAAGTCGGGCTTTGTGTTTGTAGTACGTGGAAGACAGTTTTTTATTGCGGTCTAGGTGCATAAAGGGCTCGCCGTTAAGCCATTGCTGACACATAGCTTGTGTTGCATAAGCGGCCTGAACAGACTTAACAATGCCTTTATCCATGAGTTGTTTAGCAATGCTGTGAAATTCCACGGTTGCTACTCCTAATGTTTTCATCAGTTGTGAAAGGGTCGTTAACGTATGGTGTTGGGCTAACTGTTCCAGTGATACATGCCCGTAATAACCAAGGTCGTAACGTTTTAATTTGTCTGATTTGAACGAGTGTTCTTCCCGAATAACGCCGTTCTGGATGCAGTAATCAATGACAGACTGGTAATAGTCGGTCGTTTCATCATCAGCAGCCGTGAGGTTCCGGTTTTTCTTGTCGAGTAGGTCTTGCGATTTAACGTAAAGCTTTGAATAGTCCCAGCTGCTGCCACCGATTTTTTTGGTGGACCAATCGACTGTGCAGCCGTTGGGGTAAAGGTGCGGTTTTTTGCCGTTCGGCAGGGATAGGGTGGCTACACCACGCAAAAAGGCGAGTTCGTTGCCCTTACCCACACTGTGATTTTTGGTGATGTCTATCAGGGTAATTTGCGCGCCTGAATAGTGCTTTTTGACGTTGCCTTTAGCGTCACACTGACCAATAGTGAACTGGCCTGTTGTAAATGGCGGCAGACCCAAGCTAAGCAGAACACGGTTATACATGGCCACACAGTCTTGAATGCTACTAAAGCCAATGAGGTTTTCGACTCTGGCGAAACGGCTTGGATTTCCTTCAACTCTGACTTTGTAGCCATCGCAGCTTATGCCCAGGCTTGTAGAGTGACTTGCTTTAATGCGCTGCTGATAGACTTGTGGATTATCAGAGGTTTCACCAGTAACGAGATCAACCACAAAACGGGCCTTGTCTCCAAACATCGGCATTTTGTCAGTGTGAACCTGTTGAATATGCAACTTATCAACAAACCATGTCATTACTCAGCGCTCCAATTCCAGCAACCATGTACAGCCCCGCAGTACCAATCAGCAGAGTTACCTGTGAGTGTCAGCGGGTCGTGGCAGGTAGTCGGGGTTTCAAAGTTGTCTGATTTGCCGCAGGTGCGACACCAGTATTGTTTTGGCTCTATAACCTGAAAAGCGACAGTTAAATCGCTCTGGACATAGAGTTCTTTAGCAATGGATTTAGCCGCCAGTTGGCTAGAACGGCGGCAAACTTTAATAGGGGGTAGCTGTGGGCGGACGGCTAAAATCAGAAAGTCAGTCATGTCTGTGTCCTTTCCAAAGACGGATTAACATCAGGCCCAATTGATAAATACCGTTCAAAACGACAACCAACCAAGAGAAAAAACCGATAAAAAACATAGCGATATAAAGCCAATCAGGGATGCTATTCATGCCGCATTCCTTCTAGATTTTACGTACACGCCTTGTTCGTTTTTGGTGTACTTAGAGCAAATGCACTGGCCGTTGATGTAAGTCATTATCATTGCTTCCATGCCTCCGGTTTAACGGTTTTGCTGAGACTGGATAAATGAAAATGAGCGAGTCTCAGCAGCGCAGGCGACTAGTGCCACTGAGGGCTGTGTCTGCTCATTGGCGGGAACCACTGAGGTATTTTGCTGCTGAGACTCTAAAAGGTAAGTTCTGGGCGTTGGCTGTATCCGGATTGGGTTTAACGTCATTCCGGTTCCGAGCTTTGCATAGATTTTCTTAATCATAGGTTCCCGCCTTAGTGAAAGAAGTTAAGAGAGTGTGACTTTTCAATCTGAAAAGAATGCTAAGTCATAAATCTAAACTTTTCAACATGAAAAGTTAGTTGCTGTTAAAATCTGGAAAACGAAAGGCGATAGGTGCTTGAGAATGAACGAGAATTACAGCTACTGGCTTTTAGAAAGTTTCAAGAAACACAAAGGCTTAAAAGCAAATAAGGATCTGGGAACCTACATTGAAGAAATGAGCGAAAGTAACGTGAGTAATATCAAAGCTGGCAGAAGACAACTGACACCAGAACAAGGTTTATTCATTGCTGAACAATGTGGTATGGATATCGGTGAGGTATTGGTAAAGCTGGACATAGAGCGAAGCAAAAGCCCAGCGGTACAGGAAGCTTTAACACAGTTCCTAAAGAGGATAGCCACGGCAGTGGCGGTAGTCAGTCTGTCATTAAGCCTGATGATAAGCCCACAGAGTCATGATGCTGCCGCATCAGTCTAATATTCAATTTAACATAATAATCATTATGTGACACATGCAGTGTGGAGGGAAAATGGAGTATATCTATATTTATCAATCAGATATCTAACATTGGCTTGGTTATTGTTCTGCGGCTCATATGTCATTACTTCCGACATAAACCTCTATTTGTAGCGTTAAACCCGTTAATTAGAACACATGCTTAGGCTAAGCAGGAAAACCATATACATTAACGTCTATATGGTTTTCCGTATCAATTTGAAGATTAATTCCGTGAAATCAGTTTAATACCACCATCGAAACATTCCGTTGTTTTGCCTGAATTCGATATCACCTGGATATGATCAAAACCACCGGCCGGCGCAGACTTCTCCAGTAAGTCGGTAAAATCATCGGCTATGTCGCTGATTTCATCTCCTTTTTGCTCTAAAGCTGCGAAATGTGGTCTGTGGCGTTCTGTGATTTCATGAATTTCTTCGGCTAATTTTTGCTGCTCAGCCATTTTAACTTTATCTATACGAATACTATGTTCATCTTCCTGATGCACAAGATCTGTAAGCTCAGCCATACGTTGGCTGTGTTGCTCCATTTCTGCTTCAAACGCTTTTAAAGGTAAATGCAGTTCTTCCATTTGTTGCTCAACGACTGCTAAACGTTGATAAGCAGTGAGTTCATCTGTGGTAATAGCGCGCTGTTGTATAACTTTGCAGTTTTTAATAAAAGCAATTTGTTGCGGTGCCACAGCTGCAACGCTTGCAGATGCGGTTTCAGCCTGAGCTGTGCAGCCAACACTGATTGCAATAGCGACAGATAATAATGTGGAGGTCAATGATTTTTGGAATTTCATAACAGGCTCCTGTGCTTCAGTTATTAGTAAGTCGGAGCTTGGGAATAAATAGTTGGAGGGAAAAACAAAAAAAGTTGGTTTAATCGCTAAGGTATTGATTAAACCAACTTTTTATTTAGCTTCTATATACAGCAAGTACAGAAAACTTAATGGCCGATATTAATGACCACTGACGCGTTTGTATTGACGGTATTCTGGCTTCCAGAAATTACGTTCAATTTTCTGCAGTAATTCTTCATCACTGATCTCCAGCGCCAAACCTTGTTTTTGTGCAATTTTAGCCACTTCAAAGGCGATTTTTTTACTCAGTTCAGACAGCTCAGACAAAGCCGGCAGTAAGGATCCCTGCCCTGTGTTGGCTAATGGCGAGGCTGCAGCAAGAGTTTCACTGGCAATACGTAACATCTCATCGCTGATACGGCTGGCTTTCACAGCCACAACACCTAAACCTATACCCGGGAAAATGTAGGAGTTGTTGCACTGCGCAATGTGATAAGTCTGTCCTTGAAAAGTTACAGGCTTGAATGGGCTACCGGTTGCAATAATGACCTTACCTTCAGTCCACTTAATGACTTGTTCTGGTGTCGCTTCCACTTGTTTTGACGGGTTGCTCAACGGGAAAATAATCGGCAGTTCGCAGTGTTTTTTCATGGCTGTGATCACTTGTTCAGTAAACAAGCCTGGCTGACCAGAGACACCAATTAAGATATCGGGTTTAGCACAGTTCATCACATCAAGTAATGAGGCGTAGTCGCCACTGTAACTCCAGTCAGACAGATCTGATTTTTTCTGCATCAATGCTTGCTGGAAATCACGTAAATCAGCCATGCCTTCAGTTAACAGACCAAAACGGTCCACCATGTAGACCTGCTTACGCGCTGTCGCATCATCCAGTCCTTCAGTTTTCATTTGACTGATGATTTGCTCAGCTATACCACAACCTGCAGAACCAGCACCGACAAAAACCACTTTCTGCGACGACAGTTTTACTCCTTTACTGCGACAGGCGGCTAATAAGGAGCCAACAGTGACGGCAGCAGTGCCCTGAATATCATCGTTAAAACAGCAGTAGTCATCACGGTAGCGTTTTAAAATTGGCATCGCATTAGGCTGAGCGAAATCTTCAAACTGCACTAAAGCTTCTGGCCAGCGACGTTTAACAGCTTTCATAAACTGGTCGATAAAGGCATCGTATTCTTCGCCAGTAATACGCTTGTGCTTAGAACCCATATACACAGGGTCATTCAGCAGTTTTTCGTTGTTCGTGCCGACATCCAGCATCACTGGTAAGGTATAAGCCGGGCTGATACCACCACAGGCTGTGTATAAAGACAATTTACCAATGGAAATGCCCATGCCACCCACGCCCTGGTCACCTAAGCCCAGTACACGCTCGCCATCAGTCACTACTATGACTTTTACTTTTTTCTTGGTGACGCTGCGCAGTATGTCATCCATATGCTCACGTTCGCTGTAGGAAACAAAAATACCACGGGCACTGCGGTAAATAGCAGAGAAACGCTCACAGGCGTCCCCTACTGTTGGTGTGTAAATCACCGGGATCATTTCTTCCAGGTGCTCTTTCACAAGACGATAAAACAAAGTTTCGTTTTTATCGTGAATGGCACGCAGGTAAATATGTTTGTTGATAGGTTCAGCGAAACTGGAATATTGCATATAAGCACGGGCCAGTTGCTGTTCAATAGTTTCGTAACGTGGAGGCAATAACCCAATCAGGTTAAAAGCGATACGTTCTTCTTTGGTGAAGGCGCTGCCTTTATTTAACAACGGAGTTTCTAATAAAGCTGGACCTGCGTAGGAGGTATAAAGAGGTTGTTTCGTACTCATGGGGATCTCTCAAAACAAGCCTGCTGGCTCAAATTGCTGCCGATCATAACAGGTCTGAATAAGGCGGCAACCTCACAAGGGTTAAACAGAGGCTAAATGACGCTCATTTCATTCTGGTCAGACCTGAGCACCACGATTTTCTGCCTTATCGCTTGAATTTAGTCTCCAGAATGACTGAAGAATTGGTACGCTCTACCCCATCCAGATTGCCTATTTCATCCAGAATATGGCTCAACTGCTCAGTGCTTTGAGCCTGCACTACAGCAATTAAATCGTACTCACCACTGATGGCGTATAACTCAGAAATCTGACTGATTTGTTTGAGCTCTACATTGGTTTTTGTCGTCAGTTTTTGTCGCACTTTAATAGCCACATGAGCAGAGACTAACTGGCTTAAAAATGCACTGCCATATTCCAGTACATAGCCTTTCACCACGCCGCTTTGCTCAAGCCTGTGCAGGCGGTTTTGTACAGTGCTGCGCGACACATTCAAGGCTCTGGCCAGGTCTGAAATGCTGGCTCTGGCGTTACGGCGTAACATGCCTAATAGCTTTTCGTCATCGGAACTTATCACTTTGCTCATTTACCTTATCAGAATGACAGAATTAACTGCAATATTGTCAATAATGCTACTGCATATTGGTAAGTCTGGCCAATATAATAAGTGAAATTCCTTAGTTACCCTGCCATATCAAGGGTAATCAACAAAAAGCACAAAGGCAGAACAACAATGCAAGTTAGCAGATCTTTATTCGATGAAGTGATGGTTCCGAACTACGCACCGTCCGCAGTGATCCCGGTAAAAGGTTTAGGTTCAAGAGTCTGGGACCAGACAGGTCGAGAGTTTATTGATTTCGCTGGCGGCATAGCCGTGAACTGTTTAGGCCACTGCCACCCTGCTTTAGTTGGCGCATTAAAAGATCAGGCTGATAAGTTATGGCATTTATCCAACGTGATGACCAACGAACCAGCTTTGATCCTGGCGCAAAAACTGGTTAACGCTACATTCGCTGAAAAAGTCTATTTTGCCAACTCAGGCGCTGAAGCCAACGAAGCTGCGTTAAAACTAGCGCGTCGCTGGGCTAAAAATGAATTTGGTGAGCACAAAACCCAAATTATTGCCTTTAAACAAGGTTTCCATGGCCGTACTTTCTTTACAGTCACTGTAGGCGGTCAACCTGCCTATTCTGACGGTTTTGGTCCTAAGCCAGCCGATATAGTGCATGCTGAATACAATAATCTGGCAAGTCTTGAAGCTCTGATTTCTGACAACACTTGTGCTGTGATGCTGGAACCTCTGCAAGGTGAAGGCGGCATCATCACGCCAACTGCAGAATTTATTCAAGGAGTGGCCGCTTTATGTAAAAAGCACAATGCGCTGATGATTTTCGATGAAGTGCAATCTGGTGTAGGCCGTACCGGTCATTTATATGCCTATATGGGTTTAGGCGTAGTGCCTGACGTTCTGACCACAGCTAAAGCTTTAGGTGGCGGTTTTCCTATAGGTGCTATGCTGACAACCACTGCTATCGCTAAGCATTTAGTGGTGGGTACACACGGTTCTACTTATGGTGGGAATCCGTTGGCTTGTGCTGTAGGTATCGCCGCTTTTGATACAGTAAACACGCCTGAAGTTTTAAATGGCGTCAAACAGCGTGAGCAGTTATTCCGTGACGGCTTAAAAGCTATTAATGACAAATACGATGTGTTCAGTGAAATTCGTGGCCAAGGCCTGTTAATTGGTGCTGCACTGAATGAGAAGTACCAGGGCAAAGCCCGTGATTTTATGCTAGCTGCTGCTGACGAAGGTTTAATGATGTTAGTTGCAGGTTACAGCGTGATTCGTATGACTCCCTCGCTGATTATTCCGGAAGCAGATATTGCAGAAGGTTTAAAACGTTTTGAAAAAGCTGTCGCGAAGATGGTTCAGGCCTAAAGCCATTGAAGGGAGTTCGTTGAGCTCCCTTAACTTAATAAGCAGCTACTACGTAGGAATACTAAATTTATGTTGTTGATCCGTCCTATCCGACAATCGGATTACCCTGTCCTGATGCAAATTGCTATTGAATCAGGTGCTGGTTTTACCTCTTTGCCGGTCAATGAGCAAAAATTGCAGGCGAAAATTGCCCGATCTGAGCAAAGCTTCGCAACTGCCGTTGAGGCCATGGGCGATCAAGGGTATGTGTTTGTACTGGAAGATACCAGCACAGGCGAAATTGTTGGCACTTCAGGTATTGAAGCTTCAGTTGGCCTGGAAAACCCTTTGTATCATTTCCATAAAAGCACCGTGGTGCATCACTCCAAAGAGCTGGATGTATTTAAACAAGTTGAAGTGCTGACCATGTGTAATGACTACACTGGTGTGTCTGAGATTTGTACGCTGTTTTTACGCGAGCCATACCGTCAGGGTTTAAATGGCCGCTTTTTATCCAAAGTGCGGTTTTTATTTATGGCCGAGCACCCGAAGCGGTTCTCTAAAATGGTGATCGCAGAAATGCGCGGCGTGGCCGATGATTCGGGTTTACCACCGTTTTGGAAATGGCTGCAGTCGTATTTTTTCAGCATCGACTTCCCTACCGCCGATTATATGATTGGTGTCGGCAATAAAGGCTTTATTGCTGACTTGATGCCACGCCACCCTATTTATGTCAGCTTGCTGCCGGAATCTGCGCAGCAAGTCATTGGTGAAGTGCATGAAAATACCAAACCTGCTTTGGCACTGTTAGAAAACGAAGGTTTTTTCCACCGTGGTTATGTCGATTTGTTCGACGGTGGCCCAACGGTTGAGTGCCAGTTAAAACAAATTAAATCAGTGCGCAACAGCCATAAGATTAAAGTGCTGGTGGCGCCTGTTGAAGGCAGCGCCACACTATCCATTTGTAATACCCAGACTACTAATTTCCGAGCCGTCTTTAGCAAAAATGCAGCACTGAATGACAATCACGAGTTGGTGATCAGTCCGGAATTAGCAGAAGCTCTGATGGTTAGCAATGGCGATTTTGTGCGTTACCTCTCATTAGAAAAGGCAGTGAAATGAACGAAGTGAATGCAAAAGCTGCAGTGCAGTTTATCGAAGGTCAATGGCAAGCCGGTTTTGGTTTGGCTTTTCAGTCTGTGAACCCTGCAACAGGTAAATCGATTTGGCAAGGCAACGGCGCTGATGAAGCCCAGGTGCATCAGGCTTTGTTATCTGCACGTCAGGCTTTTTATCGTTGGTCGGCCTTATCTCTCGCAGAACGTCTGGTGGTAATTGAAAAATTTGCTGCCTTACTGCAAGAAAACACTGAAACTATGGCTCGCACTATTGCTGAAGAAACCGGCAAAGCTTTATGGGAAAGCCGTACTGAAGTGGCCGCCATGATAGGTAAAATTGCCATATCCAAACGTGCCCATGAAGAACGCACCGGCACTGTAGAAAATCCTATGCCAGGCGCTAAGGCTTTTATCCGCCATAAGCCTCATGGTGTGGTTGCAGTATTTGGCCCCTACAACTTCCCGGGCCATTTGCCCAATGGTCATATAGTTCCGGCTCTGATTGCCGGTAACGTGGTGGTGTTTAAGCCATCTGAGCTGACACCTAAAGTGGCTGAATACACAGTGCAGTTATGGCAACAGGCTGGTTTGCCAGCAGGTGTGCTGACCTTGTTACAAGGTGAAGTAGCTACAGGTAAGGCCCTGGCTGCACATCCTCAGTTAGATGGCTTATTTTTCACTGGCAGCTCTGGAACCGGACATTACCTGCATCAGCAATTTGCTGGTCAGCCAGGTAAAATACTGGCGCTGGAAATGGGTGGGAATAACCCGCTCATTATCAAAGACGTTGCTAATGTGAAAGCAGCTGTGCATGACATTATTCAGTCGGCTTTTATTAGCTCTGGCCAGCGCTGCACCTGCGCCCGTCGCTTGTTTGTGCCAAATACGGCCAATGGGGATGCCATTTTGGCAGAGTTGGTGGCTGCCACTAAAAACATAAAGGTTGCCGACCCTTTTGCCACAGAACAACCATTTTACGGCGCTATGATCTCTGCCAAAGCAGCCGAAGGTATGGCCAAAGCCCAGCAACAGCTGGTCGAGATGGGCGCTAAGGTATTAGTTGAACTCACCTTACCAGAAGCTCACGGTGCTTATGCCACGCCAGGTATTCTGGATGTGACAGGCGTAAATGGTATTCCGGACGAAGAACACTTTGGCCCACTTTTAAAAGTCTATCGCTACGATGATTTTGAGCTGGCCATTGCTGAAGCCAATAACACTAAATACGGCTTATCTGCAGGTTTACTGGCCGATTCAGCTGAAGATTATCAGCTGTTTTTCCAGCAAATCCGCGCAGGTATCGTCAACTGGAACAAACCTATTACCGGCGCTTCTAGTGCTGCACCTTTTGGGGGCATTGGCGCCAGCGGCAACCACAGAGCCAGTGCTTATTATGCTGCCGACTATTGCGCTTACCCTGTATCTTCAGTCGAAGCAGATCAGGTGGCGTTACCAGCTACATTAAGTCCAGGGTTAGTGCTGTAAAGCTGAACCAGATCAAAATTATAAGCCGGCAGAGTGGCTACACTTGCCGGCCTGAACACCATAATCAACAGAGCAGGACTCGTTATGCATACTGATGTGAAAGAACTGTTTAACCAACTTTGGGCTAACTACCTGGAAGTCACCCCTTCTGCAAAAAAAATTCACGCCATTTTAGGCTCATCACAACAAGATGACGTGATTAATGATCACATCGCACTTCGTACTTTTAATATTGAAAAAGTAAGCCTGAATAAACTTGCAGCTCACCTGCTGGCTTTAGGTTATACCGAAGGTGGCGAATACCATTTTGAAGCGAAAAAGCTCTATGCCAAACATTTTGAGCATAAAGACCCTACTCTGCCAAAAGTCTTTATCTCCGAGCTGCTGTTAGAAAAATGCTCAGCAGAACTGCAAAGCATAGTGCGTAAACTGGTAGATCAAATCCCAGAATCTGCTGTTACTGCAGATAACTTCCTCTACTCAGGTCGCCACTGGACTATTGATCAGCAAAGTTACGAAACTTTATTAGCTGAAAGTGAATACGCTGCCTGGATGTCCGTCTGGGGTTACCGTGCCAACCACTTTACGGTCAGCGTGAATGCTCTGAACAACTATGAAACGCTGGAGTCCGTGAACCAGGCATTAAAAGATGCAGGTTTTCCGTTAAATACCTCAGGTGGCGAAATCAAAGGCACACCAGAAGTGTTGCTGGAACAGTCTTCTACTTTAGCCGACGAAGCACCGGTACAATTTACCGATGGCACGCGCAATATCCCTAGTTGCTTCTACGAATTTGCCCGTCGTTACCCTATGGCCAACGGCCAGCTGTACGGTGGTTTTGTTGCAGCTTCTGCTGATAAAATTTTCGAAAGCACAAACGTGCGTTAATAGGTCCCGGTCATTCTGACTAACAAAGGCTGGATAAATATCCGGCCTTTATTTTGCCCCAATAAAGCTCTGCAGCTTCAGCATGATAACTCTTAGATAACGGATTCATAAAACCATGAAGATAAGGTGCAAGGCTTTGTTTAACATTAGCTTTATGTGCTAATGCGCTCATCAGTCCCGGCACTGAAAAATGTGTTTCTTCGGCAAATATCAGCTCTGTTGGATAAAGCGGCTGAAGATTTGTCATCTGGCGGATTTGGCCACCATAAAAACCAACATAAAGCCCGATAGTTAAATGCTCCAGAGCCAGGTTCGCCCAGCAGGCTGCGGCACCCGCGCTAAACCCTAGTAAAAATACCGGCTCTGTCTGAGCGTTAAGCACTGCCCCCAGTTTGTTGCAGTAGGACTCCAGTCCGCCATGCGCCAGAAAATACTGATAGGCTTCATGATCATCGGAAAAGGATGGAGGCTGATGATCATAAGGCTGTACACAAAGATAATCCGAACCTAGCTGACCAAACTGTGAAAGCACTTCAGGCTGAGCGCCAAAAATATCAGTCGCTATCACCAGTTGCATCTGCAGTCCTTAGCGAAACAAATTCACAGGCAGTTTCAAATACACAGTGCCATTGTCTTCTGCCGCTGGGAACCGCCCTGCCCGCACATTCACCTGCACCGACGGCAATATAAGCTTTGGCATGCTCAGCGTTTTATCTCTGGTCGTGCGCATAGCGACAAAGTCCTTCTCACTGGTGCCTTGCTTTAGGTGGATATTCTGCTGCTTTTGCGCTGCTATTGTGGTCTCACAGACAAACTCATCACGCCCTGGCGCTTTGTAATCGTGGCATAAAAACATTCTGGTTTGATCGGGCAACTGATACAGCTTTTGCACTGAATGATACAAGGTAGCAGCGTCGCCGCCCGGGAAATCGCAACGGGCTGAACCATAATCCGGCATAAATAAGGTATCACCAACAAAGACTGCATCGCCAATGCAATAACTGACGCAAGCTGGCGTATGACCTGGAGTGTGTAACACAGAGCAGCGGATAGTTCCCAACATAAAGTTCTCACCATCGGCAAATAGTTTGTCAAAAGCTGAACCGTCCGTTTTTAAATCTTTCAGGTTAAACACCTGACCGAACAACTGCTGCACTTGGGTAATACCTGAACCTATCGCAATACGACCACCCAGTTGTCGTTTTAGAAAAGGTGCGGCAGATAAATGATCCGCATGCACATGAGTTTCCAGTAACCACTGCACTGTCAGGTTATGCTCTTTTACCTTAGCCATGATCTGCTCTGCAGAACTTGTACTGGTGGAACCAGAAGCTGCATCAAAATCTAATACCGGGTCAATCACCGCAGCCTCTTTGCTCAGTGGATCCCAGACCAGATAACTGTAAGTAAAACTTTGTGGTTCAAAAAAAGCATGGACGACAGGCTGCTGCATAAATCACCGCTATTCGTGGCCAGTTCAAATTTAGCCCTATAGTAGCAAAGCTTTTTCATTCCAGAAAGATATAAGCTTATTACTTAAAGCTAAAGTGGTGCGCATTAAATAGCCATCCGCAAAACCTGCTTTTTAATTGTCATAAATCTGCAATCGGCCACCTCTACTCTGCCTGTGCCTGAAACTTAGTGGAGATACGAGTCGTATGAACATCGCCAGAAAATTAACCCTCGGAGCAGGTGTGCTGACTGTAATGGCGGTAATTTTGTCAGCCAGCACCAGTGGCCTGCTTGCGTTAAAAGACAGCACAGCTGCTGTACATCAAAGTGCAGAACAACAATTTCAGGCTTTGGCAACGAGCAGGCACACCATGCTGCAAACCCAGCTCGACAGCCAGCAACAATTACTCAATTCGTTAGCTCATAACCGCCTGACACAGGAAGCCTTGTACAGTTTTAAGAACCCTTTTGTGTCCTACCGTTATGAAGTGTCAGCTCCTAACCTGGATGGCCTGAAACAGCAGTTAGGCGATTGGTACAAAACTAAGTATCAGCCATATTTCCAGGCTCAAACTAATGGCTTGTCAGTTAATACCAATGAATGGCTGGAAAAATCCAAATTTGAAACCTTATTGCTGCAGAAATTCTATGTAGCTGAAAACCCTCAGCCTCTGGGCAAACAGCAGTTGTTGCAGGATCGCAGTGACGGCTCGGTTTATGGTCAGCAGCACAATAAATACCACAGCAGCTTTAAAGAAATTGTTGACCGCTATGGTTTTCAGGACTTAATGCTGGTGGATGCCAACAGTCTGGACGTGTTGTATAACGTCAACAAAGGTCCGGTGTTTGCCAGCAATTTACAAAATGGTGCTTTTGCCAACACTGAACTGGCAACATTAGCCAAGAGCTTAAAGCAAAAGCCTAAGGCTGGTTTACAGATCTCGGCAATCAGCGCTTTTTCTGGTTCATTCCAGCAGCAAGTGCTGTTTTTTGGCGTGCCTGTGTTCCATCCAAACAGCGCTGAAACTCCGGTAGGATTTTTAATAGCTCAGTACCCTGTGAGTCGTTTTACAGACTTGATGACCGGAAATCAAAAGTGGCAGGATTTAGGTCTAGGTCAGACTGGTGATTTGTATCTTGTGGACCAGGATCAGAAACTTGTAACCGAAGTAAGGCCTTATCTGACCGATAAAACCAGCTTCGTTGCAAAGTATCCGGAGTTTAAAGCCGGTCCATATGGTTTAGGTGGCCATACTAAATTGCAATTGCCGCAGATCAAAGATGCCTTAGCGGGCAAGACCGGCGTGGCTGAAGCTGAAGATTACCGTGGCATAGAATCATTAGTCAGCTGGCGCCCTCTACAGATAGGCCAGCGACACTATGCGCTTATTGTGCAGCAGGAATTATCAGAGAGTCTGGCGGCTGTCAGCACTATTCGAACCAATCTTATTCTAAGCACCCTGCTTTCTGTACTGCTACTTGGAATACTGGTGGTCCTGCTGGTGTATCTTTTAGCCCAGCGTTTTGCCAAACCTATGCTGGCATTGCACCAACGTATTGAGGGCTCTGCGCAGTCTCATGATTTAACAGTGCGGTTTGATTTGCGATCTAAAGACGAATTATCTGATATTGGCGCAGCACTTAATAAACTATTTAGCTCTTTTTGCACTCTGGTGACAAAGCTAACCAGTACTTGTGAGCAAAGTGCTTCAGCAGCAACCCAGAACCTGCAAATCAGTCTGGAATGCAAGAGCTCTGCGATGCAACAAGGTGCGGCTATCAGCCATTTGCTGCAGCAATCTCAAAGTCTGGATCAGCAGCTGCAGCATTCAGCTGAGCAGTTACGTCGCTCAGCCAGCCAGGCCAATCATGCTAATCAGCAGGCCGATTCAGGTTATCAGGCGGTGGATTTAGTGGCCGGTTCAATGCGTCATCTGGCTGAACAGGTTAGCTCTTCCAGTCAGAGCATGGATCAGCTGCGCTCTGCCGCCACTGATATAGTTACAGTGTTGGATACCATCAAAGGAATTTCAGAACAAACCAATCTTTTAGCGCTAAACGCCGCTATTGAAGCTGCAAGAGCTGGTGAACATGGCCGTGGTTTTGCTGTAGTAGCCGATGAAGTGCGGCGCTTATCTGGCAGTACTCGTCAGGCGACTATGGAAATTCAGCAGATGTTGAACCGCCTTATGAGCACAGTGGACGAAACCGCGTTGGATTTAGCAAAAGAGCGTGAAAGTGCACAGCTTTGTGTCACAGGTTCAGAGCAGGCGCTTCAGGCTTTAGGCGAAATAAAACAACTGATTGCACAAGTCAGCACAGACACTGCAACTATAGCCCAGTCCAGTGAGCAACAATACCAGCATAATCAGCAAATGCGCGATGAACTGATGGCTGTGCAAGGTTTGGCTGCTCATACAGAGCACGCGATGACAGAGTTAAACCTGACAGCAAAGGAGCAGGAAAAACTGGCGACGGAATTATTAAGTAACGCCAGAACCTTCCGGGTTTAATCCTGACAAAAAAGCCCCTGTCATGCAGGGGCTTCAGATTAATGACAAACCCCACCTTTTTGATAGGGTTTGTTTTTTTAAGGACTTTTAGCGCGAGTTTTACGGCAGTTGACGGCTGAAGCTCGATGACTTCATGACTGAGTGTTTTGGCACGTTG
>Ga0247725_1000570_pt1 | contig 25197 bp, 39 predicted proteins | sample OKSTACKMCFT3sol_FD_183021 | JGI IMG/M metagenome (GOLD analysis project Ga0247725, IMG submission 183021) | Subsurface sediment microbial communities from gas well in Oklahoma, United States - OK STACK MC-FT3-sol | ecosystem: Environmental > Terrestrial > Deep subsurface > Rock core/Sediment...
AGCCGGTTGAGCGCAGGCTCCACTACACTGTAAAGCTGCGCAGGGCCTATAGCTCAACGGTTAGAGCAGGGGACTCATAATCCCTTGGTTTCAGGTTCGAATCCTGATGGGCCCACCATCGAATCAGGCACTTAGGATCATCCGCAGTGCCTTCTTCGTCAAGCCAGCGCCGCCCGGTGACCGCTCGGTGACCGTTTGTCTTACGGATTGTCTTACGGATAGACCAACTGAACCACCTACGTTGTTCGTATCGCACTCCAATGAGATTGGTTTGGCACTTGCGCTGCGCATGATTAATTGGAACAATCCCGCGTCTTGCTTAACGGAAGTGCTTGCGGCACTTGCAGGCTGTCACGAGTTGAGAGACATTGGCAGTGTGACACCCCACCCACCCCACTTAGGAGTGTGCCATGCGTGAAGTTGTCGGCGGTTTCTAATCAGCTCTGGATCTACTAGATCCATCAACTGCACATTGGTAATGAAAGACCAACCCACACAGGAGTGTGCCATGCGCGAAGTTGTTGGCGGTTTCTAACTAGCTTTCCACTCGACAACTTCCGCCCGCTGATTGCGGGCGGAATTATTTTAGGGACTTACAGGGGGAACAGGGGATGTTGTCGTTTGCGGCGGAAGTGCTGAACTCACCAGGATTTAACAGTATCGTTTTGCTTGTAGGCGTATTTGTAGCCCTGCGTCAGCTCAGGATCGCCGAGGACGGGATCAAGTCCCAGCTTCTTGCCGTCAAGCAACAGATTGATGCTTCGAAGTCGGGGCAAGATGATTCGCTTCGCGAATCAAGGTTGATCGCGAAGCGTAAAGAGACCGCTCGTCTTCTTCTTGAAAGCCGGGGAGATGAAAAGCTACAGCGAGGCTGCCGTACTGTCGACCGTTACTACAATAGCTCTGGTGTAAACATCAGAGATCTAGTAAGCATGGACTACAAGCCTCCAAGAGCAGTCGACGAGATTGACGCGGATTACGATAAGCGCTGCGTAGAAACCTTGTCCGACCGAAACGATATCCTCTACCTTCTTAACCACTTTGAAAATGTGGCTATCTGCGTTGAGCGAGATATTTATTGTCGGGATATGATCGTAGACGCATGGCGAAAGATCATGATCGACGGTTTCCGGCATTCGCGTGCGCTAATTGATGCCATGAGGACGAAGTCGGCTAATCCAAAGATTTGGGAAAAGTTCCAGCAGTTCACGCAAGAACTTGAGCGTGAGTCTCTTGGCTGAGATTAGAAGCCTGACAGTCATCTGATCTACTGGTTCCTGCCTCCTTTTTCCCCAAGATCCACTTCTGGACCTCACTTTGACACCACCGGCTCCCTGCGCCAATTTTCAAAGCAGTGGGGAAGTTGCCTTTGCTCATCTCGCGGTAGATATAGCTCTTCTTCATTCCGGTCTGGGCTTCGACCTGCTCGAGCTTCAGCAGGACTTCGGGGATATTCTCAGCTGCGCCCATCTCGGGCCTCCGTTACTTCAGTGGTGGGCGCCAACAGCAGCGCAGTGTGCGAATCCGACCGCGCCGTGGACACAAGGTTTGCGATCTGTGTCAGGTCCATGGTGGGGTCATCGAAAAGGGCGAGGCCGATCTGGGCCGTCAGCCGCTGGGTCGCCGTCTCCGCCAGCGACGCCTGCGTGTCGATGGTGGCGAGGGTATATGCGCGCCAGGCATCGCACGCGGCCTGCAGCTGCGGCTCACCGGCAAATGTGAAGGTCAATGCGCGGCCGCCGCCGCTGGCGGGGCGCGTGCTGGTCAGGGCGGTTTCGAGCGCTGCTGCAACCGCTATGGCCGCGCGCTGCTGGTGGATCAGTGGCGACCGCTCGCCCGCGGCGGCCTTGATGTGCTCAACGGTCAATGTGATTTCTCCTTCGTATGCTCATCGATTGACTTACGCATCTGCGCAATTCGGAAACCCCACTCGTCCCTTTCCCGCTTGCCTTCACGTTTCAACGCTTGCTCCAGTCGGTCGAGCAGCGGGAGAACCCAGGACGGATTGAACGGCTGGGGTTTCAGCGCGATCGGCGCCGGTGGCTTGGGTGGGTTGCAGTACGGATCGGCCCAATCGAAGGGGTCGTTACAAACGGTGCAGTGGGTTCGGTCCGCCGACCAGATGTGATCCCGATTTTCCCCAGCCTTGCGGACCTCGTGGAGCAACGGCTGGGTATAAAGAGCCCGGACCTGTTCGCCAGCTGCAAGGGCTCGGTACCACTGCCTTTCATCGATCTGATACCAGAACGATCCGCCCCATTGCTCGAGCCTGACGGCCCGCTGCTGACCGAACAGACGCATCAGCGTGGTGGCCCATCGATTCACCTGATCGGCCGGCACCGCACGACCGGAGCGGCCTGCTGCTCGCATCTCGCGCACGGCGTCACTCGCAGTCGGCGGCGGTGCTTTGCTGATGGTCGAGACATCGCCGCTCATGCTCCGCCCTCGAGCAGCATCTTGGGATCGATGTGCCACCCTGCTTCACGAGCAGCACGCAGCCGTAGCTCGTTCGCATCGAACTCGTCCAGCTGCAGCGTTGTGATCGCGCCCTCGACCTGATGCGGCTGCAGGGGGCGGGACGTCCGGCCGAATGCGCGCCAAACGCTGAATACTTGGCAGCCCCAGGCGGGCGCAAGGCAGGCAAGCTGCTTGCCGTGCTCCCGGCAGTGGCGGCGGATTATGTCGCGCGCTGTTACGTGCGCGGGCGCCGGGCCGCGAAGAGCAGCGCGGATAGATGCGGCGTTGCGTCCTGGGCTCATGCGACGTCTCCAAACGAAAGGCCAGGTTGGGCGACCCGGATGCGCGCCTCGGCGATCGCGGCGTAGACGGGATCCTGCTCGATGCCGACGAACTGGAAGCCTTCGAGTACTGCGGCCTTGCCGGTGCTGCCGCTTCCCATGAAAGGATCCAGCACCAGGCCGCCGGCAGGGGTCACCAAGCGGCACAGGTAGCGCATGAGATCGGTCGGCTTGACGGTCGGGTGGTGGTTCCGGTTCCGCGCCCGCCAGTCGGCAGTCTCGCGATCGCGCATCGTCGCGCCAGCGGAGACCGTAGGATCCGGGCCAGCATCTAGGCCGTCGTTGCGGTCTTCACGGCTGGCTTTGGCGCAGTAGAAGAACCTCGCCGCACTGCCGGCATCGATACGGCGAGCACCTGGCCGCATTTTGAAACCAACGGCTCCTTCATTCGCGCTGTTCCGGCTGGCTTCGCCATTTCGGGGCAACGGGCCGCCCTCATAGACGGTCGAGAATCTGGCACTCCCTTTGTCGTTGCTGAGGGTGGCCTTCTGCCCAGGCGCTGCAGGAAAGGCGGCGAGAACCTCCGCGCTGCCGTCATGGATCAGATTGGCAGGCCAGCGGCCAAGCTCTTCAGCCTTGGCAACGCTTTGCTCTCCACGAGCATGGGCAGCTGAGAGTGCATCCGGATCATGCTTCCAAGGCCGGTCCCATCCATCAGCTGTTGAGCTTATGCGACCGCCGCCAAGGGCGTCGCCGCCTGCATCTATCCGGCATTGATCCACGTGCAGGCCGCCCGTGCCGTGCTGCTGCCAGGTAGCGGCAACCGTGCCGACCAGCGGCTTGCGGGCGACCGTGATCGGTTCGAGCGCGGGCTTCAGCGCAGTACCGCCCCAGGGGCCGTTGTGCGACTTCGGGAAGCCGCTGCCGTAGACCCACGCGATCATGTCGCGGATCTCGAAGCCGGCGTCCTCGATGCGCACGGCCATGCGGTGCTGCGTGCGGGTACCGGCGAAGGCCAGCAGGTGGCCGCCAGGCTTCAACACGCGCAGGCACTCGGCCCATATCTCGGTGCTGGGCACGTCGTAATCCCAGCGCTTGCCCATGAACGACAGGCCGTAGGGTGGATCGGTCACGATGGCGTCGACCGAGTTGTCGGCCATCCCGCGCATCACTTCGAGGCAGTCTCCGACGTGGATCATGCGGCCACCCTCCGCCAGCACCAGCGTAGCCCGGCGCGCGCGGCGCGGCATGCGCGGCTGATCGCCCACAGGGTGGCGATGCCGGCCAGGAACCCGACCATGGCGAACACGTGGACCATTGCAGCGGTGAGCAGCTGGTCAGCCATTGGTCGGCTCCGGCTCGCTTCTTGCGTGGGTGTCGGCCTCATGCAGTAGGCGCAACAGGCCCTCCATATCAAGACTGGCAGCTGGAAGTCCCAGGTGGGCGGCGATCTGATTCCGCTTCCCCTCAGCCTGCTCCAGATAGTCAACGCGGCCCCGAAGGTCTTTGAGCGTCTGCAGCCACTTGCGCATGCTGTGGTGACCGTTGGTGTCATTCCGCCAGTCGCGCCTGCCGTCTCGATACTCGGTGACGTGCTCCACCACATCGATGGGTAGAGTGTGCAGGTGCGCGCTTACGTCGGCCTTGGCCCTTTTGATCGCCTCATCCAGCGACTCGGTAGCCTTGCTCTTACGGCTGAACCAGCTCATTTGCCCACCGCCTTGCCGTCGATCAGGGCCAGCAGGCGGCTTGCTTGCGAATAGATCACTCTGGAATGCGGCTGCTTCTCGGCGCTGAACGCAAATTCCTCGCCAAACTCTGCCAGCGCGATGAACTGCCCCAGGTCCACAGCCTTCGCGGGCGGGCCGTCGTAGAGCGGTCGCCATCCATTTCCGTCATGGCCGAGGCCGCGCATGGTTGCGTACTCAGCGGCACATACGAACTCGTTTCCGTCCGTGTACGCCACCGGCTCCCCCACCGGCTGGCGGGCGGCGAGGGCTTCTTCCAGCTCCTCGATCCTGTCGTCCTGCTGCAGGGCGCGGCCCGCGATCTTCTCGGCGACCTCGACCTGCCGATTAAACGAGTCCAGCAGCTTGTCGTAGTCCTGTTGCAGCGCTGCCAGCGCATCCTGACCACCCGGGGAGGGCTGGGCGGAGAGGCAGTAGCGCTCATCTTTTGCCATCGCTGCCAGTGCCTGCTGCAAACCTTCTTCGCTGATCGTGTCGCCTTCGCACTTGTCGATCAGGTACGCAGGGAAGTTCTCCCACGGGAAGGCCACACCCACCGGCTGTCGGGCGGCGAGGGCTAATACCACGTCCTGAGCGAACGCCAGCAAGCCACCACGGTCCAGCAAGCGCACGCCGTCTTCCCGGCTTTCCTCGGCATGCACATCGGCCAGTGACAGAACGCGGTCCAGGTCCAGCTCCACTCCCTGACCAATCGGGGAGGGCTGGGCGGATAGTTCGCTCAGAACTTGAGCTGCAATGCGGCAGTCGCGGGCACGGTCAGCCCACTCGGCAAGCCCAGTTGGCATGTAGGTGCTGAGCCGGTGTGCAACCTCGCCGATGCTGCCGGATAGCCATTTCAGATCAACGTCGCCGTGATATGCCACCGGGGAGGGCTGGGCGGAGAGGGCGGCGACGGCTGCACGCACGGCATGGCGGCGTGCGATGCCTTCGAACGGCAGACCTGTTGCGCCTGCGGAATACGCATCAGCCAGAATGGCGTCGATCTCTGGCCAAGGTTGATCCCCCAGCCTCACTCTCCCACCGGGCTGCGCGTCCGCCAGGGTTGTCTTGTCGTTGCTCATGCCTGCATGTCCTTGCTGTTGGTGGAGCGCGCGCTGTGCGCGGCGAGGTGTTCCCAGCGTTCGGCTTCGCCCACGTAGTAGTCGTGTCGTTCCTGGCGGACGGCGGCGGTGAACTGCGCGTCGGTCAGTGCGCGCTCGGCGGCGGTGCGGTTTGCCGCTGCCATGCGGGCGGGGTCGTGGTCGAAGATGTCGAGCTGGTTGCGGTGGTCCATGGAGCCGCCGGCGGAACGTCAGCGAAGTTGTATGCGCGGCCAGAGCGCCGGCATCTGCCGTTGCCACGATGCGTAGCCAACCCGGATGCCGTTCTTGAGCGAGCGCTGCAGGGTCTGGCCGAACTGCACGCGGAGCGAGAACCAGCGACACGGGTGGGCAGCAACTGCCGCCGCGTACCGCTGCAGCCTCTCTTCGGGCGTTGGTGTGGCCGTGCTGACGATCACCGCGTCCAGGCCGCCGCCGATCGGATGCAGGCCGTCCATCAGCGCACCAACCTGTGCAGGTTCGGCGCGACGCGCTGGCGCTGCTCTTCCGCCTCGCGCTGACGCTGAGCGCTCGCCTGGTGCGTGCAATAGACGCGGTAGGGATGGCGGCGCGGGCGCTTCGCGCGCTCCAAGGCCGCGCGCTGGTCCGGCGTCAGGTCAGGGGCCGGGAGTTTGATTGCGGGAGCCCTCATCCAGCACCGCCTTGTGCCCGCAGCATGCGGCGGAGATTCTTGCGCACATCAGCGATGGCTCGGCCGGCGCTGGCGCGGCGCTCAAGCACCGCGCGCGCGGCAACGTCAGCGGCTGCGGCGACCAGGTTCGGGGCGAAGCCCATACCAGTGGCGGCCGTAGCAGCTGCCTTGGCGGCGACGGCGGCGCGCTGGGCGAGGGGGTAGGTGATGGCGGCGATCATGCTGCACCGGCCTGGCTGATCGTGTAGCCACGGCTGCGGGTGGCATTGATGCGGTAGCCGTGCTGGGCCAGCTTCTGGCGCAGGCGGCAAATGGTCACCTCGACGGTGTTCGATTTACGGCCGGTCACGCCATAAAGGCTCTCTTCCAGCGCGGAGCGGCTGATCGGGGTGTCACCCGCGTTGATGATCAGCTGCAGCACCTTAGATTCGGTGGGGCTCAGGGGCAGGCGCTGTGCGCCGATCATCGCGGCGCGTGGTTCAGTACGGAGGCCGGTGATCACGGCGCCACCTCCACGAAGGCCAGTTCGTGCATGACGCACTGCGCCCGGGCCAGCACCGGGGAGGTGCTCGCCTCTTTGCCGTCTGCGGTCGACAGGGGGACAACCGCATTGGCCCGGACGCATGCCGCCGGGGAAATCTCATAGGAGCCGCTCAGGACGGCATCGGCCGCGTCGAGGGAAAGCTGCCAGCGCGCCGGCTCGAAGTTCTGCGTCAGCGCCGCAGTGACGCCTGCCGCACAGTCGGGCACCCGCTCCGCATCACGGAAGGCATTGAGGGTCGTGTTGGCGACGGTGGCACGCAGTGCCCAATCGTCCCCGGTGGCCAACTCATACACAGCCAGTGCGGCGCAGATGCGGGGGCTGGTGATCACCAGCCCGTCCGGCGTGTTGTCGGTAGCCGCAGCGGGTGCATCGGTTGGCGTGGCCCAGGCAATCACGCCCAGGGCGGTGAAGCACGCCAGGGCGGCCAGGCCGACGCGGGCGGTGCGCTTGGTGCTTAGGGTCAGGGGCATGAACTCTCTCCGGTTCGGGAAAGGCACAGGGCGCTATGCTCTGCGCCAAGGACTCTTAGGGGGCAGAGGGATGGGAGCTGTTGGTTGGATGGGCTACGTGACGTTCGCCATCGCGCTGCTCGGCGCGGTCCTTGGTGTGATCAACACCGTGATCGCCTACCGCCGTGGAGCCGTCCGCTGGAAGGTCATTCCGCGCTTGCAGATGGGTAAGAACGGCGCGCTCGAGCTCTTTGTCGATCTCGTAAACACCGGGCGCATACCCGTGTCGATCGAAAAGGTGAGCTTGGCCGGGGGTGTGAAACTTCAGACGCGGTCGGAAGGGCTCACGGACAAGAACGGGCACCCAGGTTTTCCGCTCCTGCTCAATCCTGGCAAGAAGCGGGCAATCGGCCCGGTGCACGGCGCCACACTCAATGAAGTAGCGGTGCTCAAGCCGATCACGATCGTGGCCGAGACCGAGGATGGCCGCTGCATCAAGGTTCGCTGCACCGGCCTGCGTGAGCTCTACATGCAGCTCGAGGCTGCAAAGACGGAGCCAGCGGCGTAGTACCGGCGGGAAAATCAGCCACCAAGGCCTCAGGGCGGCCAGGCCGACGCGGGCGGTGCGCTTGGTGCTGAGGGTCAGGGGCATGGCTAGGTCTCCGTTCCGGCGGCTGCCGATGACGGAACAATAGCGCTGCTATCTAACCTTTACAATAGCGATGCTGTTTACGGGCCGTGTTTGCTTCAAGGAATTTCTGAATCCGTTAAGAAATCAGAATTCCCAACGCTTGAGGCAGTCACTGTAGGCAGCGTCTCTAAACTCACCCGTGACCACGTCTTTGGCGGCATCACTGGTCAAGCGAGGAAGTTCATATGCTTTGTGGACGAAGCCAACGTACGGCTCACCATACTTCGTCGCCGTCGCCATGACTGTCGACATTGGGGTGCCCATCTGCCTTGCCTTCATGATGCGCTCGGCAGCAGTGGACTCGCCTTCGCACAGTTCGGCCGTTGACCCCCTGAGCGTTTCGATAGCCTCTTGAGCTTTTGTCGCAGCCTCAGCTGCCGATGCAGAAGCGCGGGCAGCGGCTGCGCGCGCTGGATCGTTGCTAGGATTGCTTGCGTTTACGCACCCACAAAGGGCCAGCACCACTATCCCAGCGGCAGACAAGTACTTCTTCATTGGGTCATGCCCTCATCCATAGCGGCTGCGGAGCAAGCCGGCATCTTCAAAGCTGACGCCGTCCCGCATGCAATCTTCGGCGCGCTCCAAGTCCTTATGCAGCTGGATCAGGTCATCGTCCGGAAGCTGTTCGATCCCGATGTAACCGAAACAAGCCTGATCGATCAAGAGCTGCATGGGAGCGCCCCAGCGCCTTTGAAAGTGCCGGATCATGCGGCAGTGTGATTCACGAAGTACGACGTCCATGCGGCCCGCCGGGTGCGTGATCTTCCTACTAGCTCCATCAGGTGCTGTAGCTGGCAGCTCAACCGGCTTTACGCTTCCGACCACCGTGAGCTTGGGCTTCTCGCCCATCTTCCGCTGCGCGCGCAGCGCGATCAGCTGAGCTAGCTTGTCCATCTCCTGATCGAGATCCATCTGTACGCTTCCCCTGTTTCCTCAGATCCGCAGCAAGTGCAACGCGCAGCGCCTGGGCGAACAGATCGGGCGATTGCTCGACATCAAATGTCTCGCCTGTGGCCAGATCTAGAGCCTTACGCACCACAGCGATGGCGGCCACGACGATATCGGCGTTAAGTCTCGCAACCTGAGACGTGCCGAAACTATCCATCAGGCGAGCGTACTCAGCGCTTACTTCCTGGGGCTGTAGCCCGAGAACATCGGCTAAAGCCTCTGCCTTGTCCCAGGGCACTGGTCGCAAGCCAGTCGAAAATTGAGAAATGAAGCTGGGGGTGACCTCCAGTCGCTCCGCAACCAGCGCCTGGGTCAGGCCGGAGCGGGTGATGGCCTCCGCGATTGCGCGGCCCTCAGCGGTCTTGGGGTTGGCTGGCCTAGGCATATAGCGATGCTATTTGAAGGTGTTCAGGAAGACGAACAGCGTTGCTATTTACATGGATAAATAGCACTGCTATGTTTGGCGCATGAACGAGCCCAGCCACCCCGTGGTACCGATCCAAAAGGCCATCGACGCGGTAGGAGGGCAGGGCGCACTAGCGCGCCTGCTCAAGGTTCACCCCGCGTTGGTTTCGCAATGGCGCACAGGCCGTCGCCCGGTTGCCGCGCATCACATCCTGTCGATCGAGGCGATGACCCAAGTCTCGAGGCATGAATTACGGCCTGACATCTTCGGCGAACTCCCCTGCTCGGAGACCGACCCGGACGCTGATCGGATCGTGCCGGTCGACGCGGCGTGACCGCGATCCCGCCAGACCGCTGAGCCGCGATCCACAAGCCACCACCCCCCTGAATTTCGGTCGTCCTGTCCATGGCGACCACTTTGCATCGCCTCCCGAGGTGCGTAAATGAAGCCTGATCCTCAGTACCACGAGCCGCGCTCCGCGGTGGTGTTCCGGCACACGACCGACGCCATCCGCAACAGCGGCCATACCGACAGCAGCCTGGCCCAGGCGATCGCCGAGCAGTACATGGCCGACGTCGCTCCTGGTGAGCGCATTCTGCAGTTCCACATCGGCGAAGATGCCGACAGCACCGAGCGCGCGCTGAAGGCAAACGCCCAGATCGTCGGCCGGATCCGCAACGGCACGGTGAAGATGCCAGTGGACCTCGAAGAATCGTGGGTCCGCGCGCTTCCGCCGCACTGGCGCGACGCATGCTCGCGTGAGCTGGCCCAGCGCTACGGCTTTCTCGGTGCCCGTATCCCGATGATGGAGCCGCATGCCGGCGTACTGGCTGTGGCCCGCCTGTCGGTGGAGTTCGGTCATACGCTCGAAGCGATCACCAACGTCCTGGCCGACGGCCGCATCTGCCCGAAGGACATACCTGAGCTGCGCCGCGCGCTGGACGAGATCGGTCAGCTTGAGGCGGAGCTGGTGACTGCCAAGCGCTACGTATCGGGTCACCTGCAGGATCTGGCGCCGCGAGCGGTGCAGGGTGCGCAGCGATGAGCGGCGGTGCAATGGTGAGCTGGGCAATCGCGGTGGTCGGCGAGTTCGACAGTGCTGGCCGCCGGATCCCAGAGAGCGTGGTGCCGCTTCTGCCCATGGTGGATGTAGTCCTCTGGGCCAAAGAGCAAACGCAGCCGGTGCGCGTTGATGCGCTTCAGAAGCGATTCGGCCTTTCGCGTGCGACGGCATACCGCTGGCAGCTCGCGCTGCAGGACCTCAACGACCCGGCGGCCGCAAAGCGGCGGCTTCCCAACCTGCGGCAGTTGAGCACCGCGATGGGGCGTGAGGTTCCCGTTTCGGGCCACGCGGAGGCGACAGGATGAACATCAGTCCGACCCTCGGTCTGCGCTGTGGCCCTGCGCTCCGTGCCGCTCCGGCTGAGCGAGAGCCGGCCGTAGCTCCGGTAGCCGCCGCGATGTCTGAAAAGAAGCCGCGGCGGAGCGCGCCGCAGCACGCGCTAGCCGGCTACAACACCACCAGGATCGTCATGGAGTTCATGCGCTGGGCAGTCGAGCTCAGCGATTTCCCAACCGTCGAGGCCATTGTTCGGCACTTCGGCGTGAGCCGCGCCACGGCGTACCGCTGGCGCAACAGCCTGGGTGAGACATACCGGCTGGAGACGCTGCCACCCAACGAGCATGAGATGACCAGGATTGGTAGCCCCGGTCCTGCGGCACGCGGCAAGCACGGTGTCGGGGAACCCTGATGATCTACTTCGAGATGTATCCGGGCGACTACCTCAAGGACACGACCCGGCTGTCCCTGACAGACCACGGCGTCTACTTCAAGCTGATGCTGGCGTACTACTCGGAAGAGCAGGCGCTGCCAGAGAGCCTGGCCGAGCTGTACATCATCGCCGGCGCAATCACTGCCGCGGACAAGGCCGCGGTCAAGAAGGTCGCAGAGCGCTACTTCCCCGTGGCAGAAGACGGATTGCGGCACAGCAAGCGCTGCGATGAGCAAATAGCCAAGGCGCAAGGCCGAATTGCGGAGGGCCAAGGCCGCCGCGATGCCCGAAAGAGCAATGAAACCGAGCGCCAGGCACGCACCCGAGCACGCAGAACCATGCTGTTCGAAGACCTGCGCGCTGTCGGCGTAGTGCCGGGAGGCATGGTCACGATGGCACAGCTGAAGGCGCTCCACGTCACGCATGTCACGGGCGACGAGCGCGTGACGCTCGACCAGTTGTCACGCGTGACATGTCACGCAGAGTCACGTGTGACAGGTGGTGTGAACACAGGTGTGAACACGGGTACCCAGACCCCAGACCCCATTACTACTCCAGATACATCACATCTCACTCAAGGATATCTGGGAGGCGTGACCGACGCGGGGCGTGCGTGCTTGCTGATGCGCAGGGCTGGATGCCATTCCACCAACCCGAGCCACCCAGACTTGCTGGCCGCCCTGAAGGAGGGCGTGACGCCGGAGACGCTGGGGCACACGGTCGCTGAAGGGCTGGCGCGATCGCCACCGATTACGAACCCGTTCGCCTGGGCGATCAGGACCGCCCGCAACCGACACGCCGCCGGCGCAGCGCCGACGAACACCACCAATCCCGGAGGCCCCAATGCAAACCCTCAACTCGGTTCTGCCGAACACGTCGCAGAGCAGCGGCGACTCCACGAACAGCGCGAGGCAGCTGGCGGCCTTGGCAGATCAGGCAGCGATGTCATCGACGTCGAGTTCGAACCCGTCCACCACTGATCCGGACCAGCGCGCTGTGAGCGCCCTGTGGACCGTGTGGGAGCGCATGGCCGGCATGTTCCCTGGGAAGTGGGTGCGCGAGAACGGTGCTGCACCGGTGAACAATGCTGGCGGCCTGACTACCGCTGGTGAACTGTGGTTCCAGGTGATGTCCGGCATTACCCCGCGGCAGGTGGCCGAAGGCCTGGCCAACTGCCTGCGCAGCGCGTTGCAGTGGCCGCCGAACCCGGGCCAGTTCCGTGCCATGTGCCTGGGCGTTCCCGCGCTTGCCGAGGTCGACGGCCAGATGCGGCCTGGCCAGGACCACAGCGGATTCACGGTGCTGGTGCGATCGAAGCTGGACCTGCACGCCTACCGCACCGCCGAGAGCGGCGCGCTGCAGCAGCGCATGTTGGCCAACGCTTACGAGCGGGCGGTGAAGCACGTCATGGACGGCGGTGCCGTACCCGAGCCGATGGCTGCATTGCCAGCACCCAGGCCAGAGCCGCAGGTCGTGCGCGATCGCGATGCCGCGCGAAGCGCCATGGCTGCTGCCGCTGCCGAGCTTGGATTTGGAGGCGCACATGGAGCCGGCTGATATCCGCGCCTACCAGCGGCAGCTGCTGCTGTTCTGCTTGGGCATCCACGGCGAGAGCACCGCAGCGGAAGCGTTGGAGCTGATGGGCAACGCCGCGCTCGAGTCAGGTGCGCCGCGTGAGGCGATGCTACTGAGCACGGCCGCCGTGGCTGGCCTTCTGCGAGAGCTGGACGGTGATGGCCTGGTGCGCAGGTGCGAGAACCGCGACAGCGGCCGCGATGGACGGCCGGTGGCGACGTGGGCTGCGACTGAGGCCGGCCGCGTGGAGCGTGCGCCGGCGCCGCCCTCGGGTCAGCAGCAGCTGGCCATGCCAATGCTCGCGCCACCCTCAGGTCAGCGCACGCGCGGCGGGTTGTCGATGGAACAGTTGATGGCACTGCTTAACGTCGAATTCGACTGCATGCTCGAGCAAATGGACCGCGAGCACCAGGCCGCACAGCAACGCGCCCGGCAGGAGTTCGACGCATTCCGGCAGCGCGCGATGCGTGTGTGGGGCGCGATGGAGGCATCCGCCTGATGCCGCCGAAGAAGACGTCCAGCCGGTCGCTGCGCTATGCAACCGTGCAGGACATGCCGGAAGGCATGCGCCGCCTCGTGCAGGCCAGTGCGCCGACAGCCGGGCCAGCACCGGCCGCGCCGCGCGCCTACCGTCCGCCGTCTGCTGTTCAGCCCTCTGGCAACGGAAACGCCGCCGGCAAGGTCGCACGCGGCAGGCCGCGGCACGTGCCAGGGGAGATGAACAAGACCGAGGAAGCCTATGCCGCGCATCTGGCGCTAAAGCTGGCCGCCGGCGAGATCGCGTGGTTCCGATTCGAGTCCGTGAAGCTGAAGTTGGCCGAAAAGACCCACCTCACCATCGACTTCTTCGTAATGACGGCCGCCGGTGACCTGGAGGCCCACGAGGTGAAGGGCTTCTGGGAGGAAGACGCTCGCGTGAAGGTGAAGGTGGCCGCCGAGATGTACCCGTTCCGATTCCTGGCAGTCCAGCGCGCCCCTGGCGGCGGCTGGAAAACGGAGGTGTTCTCTTGAACGCAATGATGATTGGCGGGGTCACTGTACGCCGCGACGACGTGGGCAGGTTCTGCCTGAACGACCTGCACCAAGCATCCGGTGGTGCGAAGCGCCACCAGCCCAGCGACTGGCAGCGCCTGAAGCAGACCGAGGAACTGGTGGCCGAACTGGTCAATTCCGGGGAATCCCGGGTTTACCCCATGCACTCGGTGGCGGGCCGCTACGGCGGCAGCTACGTGGTGCGCGAGCTGGTCTATGCCTACGCCATGTGGATCAGCCCCAGCTTCAGCCTGCAGGTGATCCGCGCCTATGACGCGCTGGCGGCCGGCGCTCCCGCTCCTGACCCGATGCAAGCGCTGACCGATCCGGCGACGCTCCGCGCGTTGCTGCTGTCGTATAGCGAGAAAGCCGAGATCCTAGAGGCGCGCGTGCAGTACCAGGAGCCGCAGGTGCGTGCGCTGCTGCGGCTGACCCAGGCCGATGGCACCTTCAACATCAGCACCGCGGCCAAGATGCTGCAGGTCCAGCCTCGCCAGCTGTTCGCCTGGCTGTCCGAGCATGGCTGGATCTACCGACGCGCGGGCAGCAAGAACTGGCTGGCCTACCAAACACGCCTGCAGCAGGGCGTGCTGGTGCACAAGGCGTGCATCCAGCGCACCGACGGTGAGCAGGAGCGCGTACACGAGCAGGTGCTGGTGACCGCGAAGGGTCTGTCGCGGCTGGCCGAGAGCATCGACCGGGACCAGATGACCTGGGCTCGGGCCGACGCGGCCATCGGTTTGCAGCTGACTGTGGAGGTGATCCAGTGATCTCGAAAATCCCAAGCCTGGATGAGGAAATGCACCACCAATACCTAGAAGAGAGGGAAGGTCCTATTAGGTGTCACGTCGGCGGCACCGTCTGGGACGCCTGGCATGATGGCCGGCCCCGTTGGGTCAGCAACTGCGAGGTGGCCTGATGTCAGTAGTAGTCGCGCCCGCGGTAGGCCTAACACCTTGTGGCAATTGCGGCAGCGAGGAAGTGCGCATGCGCGCGCGGGGGAGCACCAGCACCCGGCGCACCGCGCAGGTCGTTTGCGCGCGCTGCAGCGCCCAGAGTGAGCTGTGCATAGGCGCAGGTGCGGAAGCTAAGGCGGTCAAGGCATGGGGACAGAAACCCCACGCGCCTCTGGCACCGCCAACAGCGAGGGTGGTGCGCGACCGGGCGCCGGTGCCAGACCTCCCCCTGCAGCGCGACCCGCTCGAACTGATTGCCCGCATGCTGGTTGGCGGAAGCTTCCGGATTCCTACGCAGGGGCGCACGCCGACGATGATCACTGCGGCCGACGTGGCCGGAGCTGTCGGGATGATGCGTGATCCGGTGGCCAAGCAGACGGCAATTGTCGTTGTCCAACGTGCCGAAGGTAGGGCACTTGTCGCTCTGGGGCGCAGCGTGGCTAGGAGGGTGTTTCGGACATGCCGCGAAATGGGCGGCGCCGCGCCACTGCGAATTGATGATCCGGCCGACCGCTGGCGTATGAGACTCGTGCTACAAGACGCAATCAATGACCTGGTGTGGCCAGAGAGGAAAGTGCCCGCCCAAGCTGCGGCAATGGCGGCCAAAATGCGAAAGGCTGTCTATCTTCAGGCGTACACAATTGCATCTGGTGTGCTGGTCGGCGCTCTGGAAAATGCACGTCAGGAGTTCGGCAGGCGGATATTCACTTGAGTCCAGAGCGATCGAGAATCGCCCCATTCTGTGGGAGAATCTTAAGAAACAACAGGGGGGCGCTTAATGGTTGAGGATAGGAAAAACCGATTTTGGCTCTGGTTGCGAGAGCTCCAATGGCCGGCGATAGCAATGAGCGTTGGGGCGATCGGAGTTGTCGTACTTCGTATGCGCTATCCGGAGGTTTTTAAGCTCGACGCGATTTCTGTCGTGCTCATTGTATTGGCTATCCTTCCTTGGTTGCGATCAATCGTTAAATCGGTAGAGGTCGCTGGTTTAGGAAAGCTTGAGCTGCAAGATGTTGAGAATGCAGCGCGGAGGGTTGAGGATTCCGGCTTACCTAAGCCCGATCCTAGCGAGCCGGAAGCACAGGGGACAAGTGCCGCAAGCGGAAACGTCGATGCCGCTGATAGTGACGTCGGAGTTAGGCAAGTGCAAGACGATCCCATGGTCGACAGAGCTGCCGCCGAAGCTGCTCTTGATATCGTTAGTTCGCTGCCCAGCAGGAGGGTTCAGACGATAGTCGGAGCAGGTTTTGGGAAGCCTGCTGATTCATTTTCGAAGATGCATTCTTTCGGATTCTCCAGCACGGACTTGGCGTACTCGGACAGCCGCCTAGCCGGAGCCGCGCTTCTTTTCACGCGAGGCCTGCAACGCTTGGCAAAGGAGTTCGGAATTGCGTACACGTCTGCACAGGACACGATTTCACGGCTTTTCGGTGTCGGTGCCATCGACGCGAAACAGGCTGATGCTCTGGTCACTGCTTCGAGTCTTCTTAGAGCCGCACGTGGATTGGAGGCGAGCGGGCTTGCTGTTCAGAAGACGCTTGACGTTGTCATGGACGTCGTGGAATCGCTCGAGGTGCTAAGAAAAAAGGAGCATTCGCGTAGGACCAAAGTTTCGGCAGGTACCGCAGCTGTGGCTGATAAAACATCTGGAAACGCTAGCGTCGCTTCAGCGCAAGGTGTGGATGCTGACCGCGGAACGGAGCCCAAGGCAGAACGCTAAGGAACATTACCGCAGTCGCCGTGAACCTTACCGCATTCGACCGAGTGCGGTAAGGAACATTACCGCAGTTGCATCGGGAACCAGAAGTTGTGCACAGTACTTACCGTGGGCGAGGTAGTAAGCAGCTCACGGAACAGCGGCCGCAGGCCTGGACTCGGGAGGTCCAGTCACCTGCGGTTCGTCGTTTCTGGGGCGGGTTGCCCGATGGGCGCGGGGCCGGACTGTAAATTCGGCGTCTGTGACTCGCGTGGTTCGACTCCACGTCGCCCCAACATTAAACAGAGCGGCGCCTGGATGCCTGCAAGCACCCAGGCGCCGCCGCAGTACACGCGTTTCGCCCGCGTGCCATTGGCTTAAGCCCTGCCGCTCTCCGGAGAGCGCGTGCAGTTTGCTTAACGAATGTCGCACAGGTTGAGACTTGAAGACGAAGACATTGTTCCCTTGGCCGGGCGGGAAGACACGCCTGGCGAAGCACCTGCTGCCGCTGATCAACGATCGGCCCCATACCTGCTACGTCGAGGCCTTTGCTGGTAGCGCTGCCATGCTGTTTGAGCGTGCACCGGCCAAGATTGAGGTCCTGAACGACACGCACGGCGAGCTGGTGAGGCTCTACCGCGTAGCCGCCAATCACCTGGACGAATTCGTTCGCCACTTCCGGTGGTCGCTGACCAGCCGGGAAATGTACCGGTGGGCACAGCTGCAGCACGTCGAGACGCTTACCGACATCCAGCGTGCCGCGCGCTTCTATTACCTGCAGAAGCTGAGCTTCGGCGGAAAGGTAGATGGTCAGTCGCTGGGTGTAGGCCCCACGGCAGTGAAGCGCATCAACCTGCTCCGGTTGGAACAGGATCTCAGCGATGCGCACCTTCGGTTGCAAGGTGTTGTGATCGAGCAGTTGCCGTGGCAGCGCTGCATCGAGAAGTACGACCGACCCGAGACGTTGTTCCTTCTTGATCCTCCCTATTGGGAGACGACGGGCTATGGAAGCGAGTTCGGCATGGATCAGTACGAGCTGTTGGCAGAAGCAATGGCCAAGCTCAGGGGCCGGGCAATCCTGACCATCAACGACCATCCCGCTATGCGGGCACTGTTCGACTCCTTCACTCGCGTCAGTGTCCCAATCCGCTACACCGTTGGCGGCGGCGTGGGCGTTGCGCGGAGCGAGCTCATCTATACAACCTAGCCGGGCATCGGGTCTGGCTGGGTCTCGTGCTCCGCCTACGCGGCGGGGCTGAACCTCTGCAGGAACCGAGATGACGCAGATCACTCCCCAACAGGCTGGCGGCGTGAACGTCGTGGCCTTCCTCGACATGCTGGCTTGGTCCGAAGGTACGGACAACGGCAAGCAGACCACCAAGGACCGCGGCTATGACGTGATCGTTGGCGGGCAGTTGTTCAAGAGCTACGCCGACCATCCGCGCGTGCTGGTGGAGCTGCCGAAGCTCAAGATCCAGTCCACGGCAGCTGGCCGCTACCAGCTGCTGCGCCGCTACTACGACGCCTACAAGAAGACGCTCGGCCTGAAGGATTTCTCGCCGCTGAGCCAGGATCTAATCGCGCTGCAGCAGATCCGGGAGCGTCGCGCACTGCCGCTGATCCAGGCGGGCAAGATCCGAGAAGCCATCAAGGCGGTTAGCAACATCTGGGCGAGCCTGCCGGGCGCTGGCTACGGCCAGCACGAACACAAGATTGCCGACCTGTTGGCCGTGTACCGCAAGGCCGGCGGGACGGTGGTGCCGTGACCGAGCCCGTGAGCACACTGAAAACCATCGTCGGGACGTTCACTGCGGCTGTTGTGGCGCCGGCAACAGCAGACGCGCTGCGGGAGGCCGAACGGGTGATCCTTGGCGTCCCGCAATCCGTGCTGCTGGTTGCCATGGCGGGAGCGCTGATCGGTGTCCTGCTGCTGCCGGAGAAGGATGCGGAGCGGGTGGCCGCTGACGCCAGCCGCCGGCGTGGCCATCGTCTCCTGCAGACCGCCGCGCGGTGGGCTGCCCTGGCCGTAGCTGTCTTGGCCTACGCCATCGTGGCCGCATGGGTCATCGCCGTTGCGGCGTCCATCTGGCCAGCACTGGCGGGCGCTCCGCAGCTGCCGTTGGCTGGCCTGTCCGGAGTTCTGATCCGCCGGCTGCTGCCGGGTTACGTGCGCATGGTGGAGCGAGCCACCGGCGCCATCGGAGGCGATAAGCCATGAGCGTACTGATTCGATTCTTTCGCGCCCTGTGGACGCTGATCGTAGGCGCCGCTGCCGATGCGCTGCAGTGGCTGAGCAAGCCCGGCAGCAAGGTCAAGCTGGTGTGCGCTGTGCTGGCCTTCGGCTGCATGGTGTCCGGGCTTACCGCCTGGGAGAAGGAACAGAAGATCCGCGACCTGAGCGCCCAGGTGATCAAGGTCCGTGCCGACTGGCAGGCTGATGCCGCCCGACTGCAGGCCGACGTGGATACGCGCGATCAGCGCCTGGCCGAGGTCGCCGCCGCACTGAGGGCCGAGGCCGAGAAGCTGGAAGCCCTCAAGGCAGAGAGCGCGGCAGCACTTCAGGACCTGGCCGTAAAGATCGAGGCATCCGAGAAGGAGGCTTCCACCTGGCGCGGTCGCTACGAACAACGGCCCGACACCTGCAAGGCAGCACTGGAGCTGCTCGATTCCGCCTGCCCAGCACTGAAGGGGTACTGACATGCGCGTCATCGTGGTTACTACCGCTGCGCTGCTGGCAGCGTGCCAAGCCGCACCGACCAAGCCGAACGCGCCACCGGCAGCCGTCATTGAGGTCCCGGTGGCCACCTATGTGCCCATCGACGCCAAGCTGCGGAAGCGCTGCAAGTGGGTGAAGGAGGCGGCGCCATCGGCCGTATTCGAAGTGAGCAACGGCCGGAAGCGCTGCCTGCTGCAGTACGAGGCGCAGTTCGACGCCATCGACCAGATGCAGGGGAACCCGGCAGCAGATGGCATGAGCGGCGGTTGACGTTGTTTCACGCGCGCCGTTTCACGGCGGGCGGGGCCCCTGGGCTTATCCACAGCCACCGGGGGGAATTCGGACCCCGGTAAAAGACAGTATTTCGGCCTCTAGGGTGCTCCACCACAGGCCACACTTTTGGCGGTTTTTGCCGGGAGAAACCGCGTTTTCAGGCCTGAATAGGCTGTGCATCGGGTAGAACATGGCCGACATCCACGAATTCACCAAAGGCTGGTCCGTGGCCAGGCTGGCGGATGAGTTTGGGATGGACCGCCGAACGGCCAGCAAGCGCCTGAAGGAGGCCGGTGTCCCGCCGCTGACCAAGCGCGCCGGGCATGACGTCTATCGCTTATCCGACGCAGCCCCGGCGCTGGTGAATCCGGGTGCCGCTGCGTTTGGCGCGGAGGGCGTGGTCGATCCGCGCGACCTGCCGCCGATGGAGCGACGCGCCTACTACCAGTCGGAGAACGAGCGCCTGAAGGTCGAGTCGACCATTGGGCAGCTGGTGCCGGCCGCAGAGGTCGAGGCCGACTACGCCGAGCTCGTGAAGAAGGTCGTGCAGTTCTTCGACACGCTGCCTGACGTGCTCGAGCGCAAGGCCGGGCTCACGCCGGAGCAGGTGGTCAAGGTCCAGGACGAGTGCGATCGCGTCCGGCAATCCATGTACGAGGGCATCACCGATGACGACGTACGCGACAGCGCGTAACGTGCGCCAAGGCGTTGCCGAGATGATCAGGCCGCCGCGCCGCATTAGGGTGAGCGAAGGTGCGAGGGTGCTGCAGGTGGCCAATGCCGCAGGCGCCGCCGGTTCCTGGGATCCAGACACGACGCCCTACATGGTCGAGCCGCTGGATACGACCGGAAGCCGCCATTACGAGGCCGTGGTGTTCGTAGGGCCGGCGCGGTCGGGCAAGACCATCTCGCTGATCGATGCGCGTCTGGCCTACCTGATCACCTGCAACCCGGCCGACGCCATGGTTGTGCAGATGTCCAAGGATGCCGCTGAGGACTACAGCAAGACCCGTATCGCCCGCAGCATCGCCGCCAGCCCGGAGCTACGCTCCCGCCTGAGCCCGCGTGCCCACGACGACAACATCCTGCTGAAGTTCTTCCGGTCGGGAATGTCGCTGCGCATGGGCTGGCCGTCGGTGTCGGTGCTGTCGGGCAAGGACATCCACGACGTCCTGATGACGGACGTGGACAACTACACCGGCGACCTGACGATCGACGAGTGCTTCGGCCTGGGCCTGAAGCGCACGCAGACCTACATGTCCGCCGGCATGGTGGTGGCCGAGTCGAGCCCGGCAACGGACTACGCCGACGGCGCGTGGAAGCCGCTGCACCCGCACCAAGGCCCCCCGGCCGCTGGTATCGCCGCGCTGTATGCACGCGGTGACCGCCGGCGCTGGTACTGGCCCTGCCCGGAGTGCGGGGAGCGGTTTCAGGCAGCGCCAGGCTATGACGGATTCGCCCTACCGCCGATGGAGGAACTGCTCGAGCGGGTGGTGCTGGACGACGTGCAGAAGATGGCGCGGCACTACTCGCTGCTGCACTGTCCGCACTGCGGCGTGGGGCTGCAGCACCGGTGGAAGGATGGGATGAACCGCGGCGGCGTTTGGGCTGCGGAGGGCCAGCTCGTGCACGCCGACGGCACGGTCACTGGTGAACGCCCGGAGGCGCGCATCGCCAGCTACTGGCTCGGCGGTGTCGCCGCGTCCTACCAGTCCTGGGAATCGCTGATCGAGCGCTACCTCCAGGCGCTACGCACCTTCGCCACCACCGGTGAAGAGCGCCCGCTGAAGACCACACACAACGTGGACGGGGCGATCAACTACGTGCCGATGGCGGCGCGCTCGGCCAGCGATCCGAACGAGATGCAGGAGCGCGCCGAGGTCTGGCCGGCTGGTGCTGTGCCCGCTGGGGTGCGCTTCCTGCTGGGAGAGGTCGACGTCCAGGCAAACCGCTTCGTCGTGCTGGTACTGGGCTTCGGAATCGGTGAATCCGGGCAGCTGGAGCGCTGGGTGGTGGATTCCTTCACCCTGCGCACGTCCAAGCGCGAGGATGGCTCGGGCGGCTTCCTGCCGCTGGACCCTCCGAAGTACCTCGAAGACTGGGAACGCCTGGTCGAGAAGGTCATCAGCCGTCGCTACCCGCTGGACGATGGCACCGGCCGCAGCATGCCAGTCCACGCCGTGGGCATCGACTGGGGCGGCAAGTCGGGCACCTCGGTGCGCGCGCTGGAGTTCTGGCGTTCGCTCAAGGCCCGGAAGCTGCACGCCAGGGTCAGACTGATCAAGGGCGATGCTCGCCGCGAGGGCGGGTTGTTCCGCGAGACCTTCCCCGACAGCAGCAAGCGCCGGGACCGCAAATCAGGCTCGAAGGGCGATGTGCCGCAGCTGCTGCTCAACGTCGACCGCCTGAAGGACACCGTCGACGCCAACGTGAAGCGGGCCGAGCCGGGTCCTGGCTACTACCACTTCCCCGACTGGCTGCCAGAGGCGTTCTACGCCGAGCTGACAGCAGAATCGAGGACGGCCAAGGGCTGGGAGAACTTGGCGAAACGACGCAATGAGGCGTTCGACCTGTGCGGCTATGCCGAGGGCATGGCGCTGTGGCTGAAGGTTCCGGCCATCAACTGGACCACGCCGCCGCCATGGGCCGCGCCGTGGGACGACAACCCAGACGTGAGGGCAGACGACGTCGCGCCGGCGCCAATGCCGCGTGCGCGCACCCGCCGCGTCATCCGAAGCAAGTACCTGGGACGCTGAAATGGCATTCACCACCAAGCAAGTCGAACAACTGGAAGCCGCGATCGCGGCCGGCGTGCTGAGCGTCCGATATGCCGACCGCACCGTGACCTACCAGAGCCTGGTGGAGATGCGCCGCCTGCTGAAGCAGATGCGTGATGAGCTGGGTCAGGCCGCTGGTGCACCGCGGCGCCGCCGCATCGTACGCCTCTACCAATCGGGGACCGGCAATGTCTGATACCGCCGAGAGCAGTTACCGCGCGGCCGGCAACGGCCGCCGCCTTCGTACCTTCCGGCCGACCTCGCTCGGGCCCAACGCTTCGCTGCTGGGCCTGCCGACGGTGCTGGCGCGAGCCCGGCACCTGGCCCGGAATGACCCGTGGATGGTCAGCGCGCTCAACAAGAGCGTGTCGAACGGCATCGCCACCGGCATCCAGGCGAAGCCGATCTGGGGCACGAAGGAGCACAAGAAGAAGGTCACCAAGCTGTGGACCCGTTGGGGCAAGTACGCTGACGCCGATGGCGTGCTGGTGTGGGAAGGCCTGCAGGCGCTCGCCTGGCGCGAGTGGAAAGAGGCCGGCGAGGTGTTCGCCCGCATCCGGTACCGGCGGCCCGAGGACGGCTTGCCTGTGCCGCTGCAGGTGCAGCTGATCGAATCGGAGCAGTGCCCGCAGCACTATAACGGCGTGGCCAGCAACGGCAACGTGATCCGGCAGGGCATCGAGGTCGATAGCATTGGCCGCCGAGTGGCTTACTGGATGTACCGGGAGCATCCCGGTGACCTGCAGCTGACGGTCAACGGCAACGAGCTGGTGCGCGTGCCGGCGGAGCAGGTGCTGCACCTGTATCGGCCGAACCGTGCGGGTGCGATGCGGGGAGTGCCGGGTTCGGCGCCGGCCCTGCTGCGCATGTTCAACCTGGACCGCCTCGATGACGCGGTGCTGGAACGCCAGGCCCTGGCCAACCTGTTCGCCGGCTTCATCACCACCGACGCCAATGCGGAAGGAGAAGAAGGCGATGCCATCGGCGATCTGATCACCGGTGAGGACGCCGACGGCACGGCCATCGGTGGGCTGGAGCCGGGCACGATGCAGGAGCTGCCACCCGGCCGAAAGATCACGTTCGCAGAGCCGCCCAGCGCTGGTTCGGACTACGCCGAGTTCCTGCGTGGGCACCTGCTGGCGATCTGCGCCAGCCAGGACGTGCCCTATGAGGTGCTCACCGGCGACCTGCGCAACGTCTCTGACCGCGCGCTGCGCCTGATCCTCAACGAGTTCCGCCGGGTTATCGAGCAGGACCAGTGGCTCTTCATGATCCCGATGTTCTGCCAGCGGGTCCGCGACGCCTTCATGGACCAGGCGGTGCTGTCGGGTCTGCTGAAGGTGCCGCGCTACGCGGCCCTGCGTGATGACGTGACCGAAACCCTGTGGGTGCCCGAGGGCTGGCCCTGGAGCCACCCGGTGCAGGACGTGACCTCCGAACTCAAGGCGGTGCGGTCGGGTTTCAAGTCGCGCAGCAAGGTAGTGCTGAGTGCCGGCGAGGATCCCGAACAGGTCGATGCCGAGCAGGCGCAGGACAACGCGCGTGCAGACGCGGCCGGGCTTCGCTACGACAGCGACCCGAGGCGAACGAACACCTCCGGTGCCCGGCAGGACGACGAACCCGGCGCCTCTGGCGCCAACGACGATGAAAGGAATGACGATGACGAGTAAGCCTGGTCTGTTGGCCCGAATGCTGGGTCGCGGCAGCCGTGCGCCCGTGGTGGCCTCGCTCGCTGCCGCGGTCCTCAATCAGCCCCTGCTGGTGCAGCCGGCGATCGGTGAGGCACTAGTGGGCGGCTATTTGGAAGGGAAGGTCACCAGCGACGACAGCGTGCTGAAGGCCGACCGCTTCGAAGTGTCCGGCTCTGATGGGCAGCCGGTGGGCGTCGCCCAGAACCTGATCGGTGTGATCAACCTGTCCGGTGCGATGGTGAACCGGCCGATGCCCGGCGCCAGCGGCCCCGGGCCGGTGAGCTACGCCGCGGTGCGCGACACCTTCGATGAGCTGCTCAACGATGACGCGGTGACGTCCATCATCCTGCGGCTGGATACGCCGGGCGGCATGGCGTCGGGCTGCTTCGACCTGGTCGACCACATGTTCGAGGCGCGCGGCCGCAAGCCGATGTACGCGCTGGTCGATGACCATGCGTACTCCGCCGGCTTCGCCCTCGCTTCGGCGTGCGATGAGATCTGGATCAGCCGCACCGGCGGCGTCGGATCGGTGGGCGTGGTCTGCTATCACCACGACTGGAGCGGCAACAACGCCCAGATCGGCCTGAAGGTGACGCCGCTGTTCGCCGGCGCCCGCAAGGTCGACTTCAACCCGAACTTTCCGCTCAGCGAGGAAGCGCACGCCGAGGCCATGGCCGATCTGGAGGACATGCGCACGATGTTCGTGGACACCGTGGCGCGGAATCTCGGCATGGAGGCTGAGGCAGTGCGTGCCACCGAGGCTGCCTGCTACCGCGGCCAGGCCGCCGTGGCAGTGGGCTTTGCTACCCGGCTCGGAACCTGGCACGACCTGATCGCGCACCTCGGCGCGGCCGAAGCGGCACCGCCGCCCGCGCCGGGTAATCCCGACCCGGGGGAAGAGCCGGAGGCAGCGGCAGCTCCTCCGGTGCCCGAGGCCGTACCAGAACCGCCTGCAGCCGTCGTGGAGAACCCGGCCGCAGCGCTGGCAGCCGCGATCGCATCCAGTGAACTGCCGCCGGCGCTCGCGGTGGCCCTCCTGCGCCGTCCCCCACAGGAGGGCGAACCAGTGGCCAGCGCTATCGAGTATGCGACCGAAGTGCAGGACGCCTGTGCTGCGGCGCTGCGTGGCGATGACACCCTCGCAGCCAGCTTCATCGAGAAGAACACCGACCTCGACACGGTGCGTGCACAGCTGCTGTCGATGAAAGCGGAGGAAGGCCGCAGCACCCAGGTCGTCACCGCACACCCGGCCTCAAAGGTCGACCAACGCGCCGCTGACATCAAGGCGCAGCTGAACCCCAACCACATCTACAAGAACCGAGGAAACTGACGATGGAAATCTCCCTGGCCGGCACCCGTACCGGCGAATTCCTGCTGTCCGAAGCGGGCGGCGAGCGCAGCCGCGAACTGATCCGTCTGCCGGCCGGGCAGGGCATGCTGTCCGCCGGCACCCT
>Ga0247725_1000573_pt1 | contig 25152 bp, 22 predicted proteins | sample OKSTACKMCFT3sol_FD_183021 | JGI IMG/M metagenome (GOLD analysis project Ga0247725, IMG submission 183021) | Subsurface sediment microbial communities from gas well in Oklahoma, United States - OK STACK MC-FT3-sol | ecosystem: Environmental > Terrestrial > Deep subsurface > Rock core/Sediment...
CGCCTTCGCGGCCAAGGGTTTTGGTCTCATCTTCGTTCCTTCGTCACTTCGACGAGACCAAAACCCTCCTCTAAACGGAACCCTCAATCTGTCTCAAAGGCGCTGACGGCGGACAGTTTTCCAGCACCGGCGCCAGCCCATAGCGACCAATCACATAGGGGGCGTCAGGCTGACGAAAGCGTTCGCGCAGTCGCTGCTCCACCCTGTCCTTGGGGTCACCGTTGATCGTCTTCAACTCGGCGATCAGTCGCCTTTGGCCGATCAGATAGTCGGCCTTGGTCGCCGAGCCGTTGACCTGGTCGAAGGACGCCCCGTCGAGAGACTCGTTGTTCGGTTCGGCCTCGATGAAACGCTTGATGCGATCTTCCAGCGGCTCGCTGAGCCGGGTCTCTAGGGCGAAGCCCGTGAAGAACAGTCGAAAGGTCGTCAGCCCCATGGCGGCGGCATTCGGCTGGGCGGGGGTCTCGGGCGGCTGCGGCATGGCTTGCACAATATAGGCGAAGCTTCGATGGTTGCAGCCTCTGGTCGTCGGTGCGCGACGCAGCGGGGAATAGGAGGCGTGATGACGATCCCAATCAGGGCGGCCAAGCACCTGACCGGCGAGACGGCCCGACGGATCACCGGCATTTCAACCCCCTGGTTCGGGGTTCAGTGGTCCGATCCTGGCCCGTCCGACCGGGAAAGGATCCGCCGCTTCTTCATCGAACTTGAGGACAAGCGGGTGCTCTACAATCCTCAATGGTTGGAGGTCCGCTCCCAAGTCGACACCTCGGTCGATAACATCCGCGCCATCTGCACGGAGGCGCTGAAGACCTTTTCTGACCGCGATTTTGCGACCCTGCCGATTAGCAATATCCGTGCAGCCTGTCGTCGATACCTGGACGAGACCGCCCTCGAATTTCCCTGTGTCGGCTTCAATCCCCTGGACGAACGTCGAGGCGGCATGTCGGCCGGCGCCTTCGTCGCGCTCGGCGCCTTTCGCGCCTCTGTAGGCCAGGAGGTCGCACGGCTATCGGCCTTTTATGATCTCGACGTCCAAGGGGAGCTGGCCACCGTCGTGCCCGCAACCGATGAGGAGGAGCCGTGAAGCGCGGCCTCGCCGACAGCGACAAGCTGCCAAGGCAGCTTGAAGCCACCTTCAACGACCACGCCGCCACCTGGCTCCGCGCCACGCTCGGAAATATCCCGGTCGGCGGCGCCCTGGTCACCGAGCTGGTCGGCGTCATCATTCCCAATCTGCGTGAAGAGCGGGTGGTGCGATATCTCGCTCATTTGGCCGAAAAGCTCGCCGCCACGAAAGAAGATATGGAGGCGCTGAGGACGCGCCTTCACGACGTAGAAAAGGCCGCGCTTCTGGAGGACGGAGCGAACGGCGCGGCTCGGGCGACTGGTCCGGACCGCATCGAACAGCTGGCCGGGATGGTCGCTGCCGGCCTGTTGGGAAGCAGTCGCGAGGCTGAGGATCAAAGGGCGGTTGTCCGCCTTTTGAACGACCTGACCGAGGCGGATCTTCGCTACCTGATGCTCATGACCAAGACTTATGGCGACGACGTCGAATGGCGCAAGCGCAGCGGTTTCGACTGGCGCTGGGAGGAGCGCGACGGCAAGCACGTCTCCGTTGGCGACCAGATGGACGACTTGGTGGAGATGTACATCCAGGGCAAGCTGATCGCCGCGGGCCTGATGGAGCGGCGGCTGTCGGTTGCGAATGATCACAATGACGAGCCGCGGATCGAGGAGGAAACAGATATCGCGCGGCAGGGTCTAGACCTGCTTCGGCGCATGGGTCTGCTGGGGCTCGACGCTCGTTAGCCTGCGTAGGCGCGGCACGCGCCTGGTCAAATGACCTGATGACGCCAAATTGCCATTGGCGTTTCGTCGGGCGTCGAGGTCTCGCCATGCTTGTGGTCGGGCAGTTGAGCTTCTAAACCTTGCTGTACGGGAGGCGGCATGGCGACAAGGTTTAAGGCGCGAGTCGCGTCTACCGGTTTTGGGACCACTTGCTTCGTGCGTCGGGCCGCCTCCCAGCCTCGCAGGCCAACATGCTAGCGCGCTACGATCTTTCGCGTCTTCGCACGCGGCGGCAACTGGCGCTGGCGCTGGGCACGAACGAGCAAATGCTCGAATTTGTTCTGGCCTTTCAGCCGCCGCCGGATCCGGTGCCCAAGGCAGGAACCGAAGGCGCCTTGGTCTTCTGGATACCGGCCTTCCTCCAGCACAAGATCCCAAAGCGCAACAAATCGCGCGGAATTCGCCTGGCTTGGGAGCCGACCCTTCTCAAGGCGGAATACAAGAAGCTCGGCCGCTATCTGGGGAAGTTCTTCCACTACAAGCTGGATCAGTTTCCGCATTCGGCGACCTTCGGCTATGTCGGCGGCCGCAACATCAAGGGAAACGCCCAGGCCCACTGTGGCCACAAGCACCTGCTGGTCGTTGATATCGAGGCCTTCTTCCCCTCGATCACGAGGACGCGCGTCGAGGCGCTGTTCCTGGAATGCGGCTTTTCCGACGAGATGGCAGAGCTTCTCGGGCGGTTGCTGACCATCGAGGACGCCTTACCTTTGGGGCTGCCGACGAGCCCGGTGATCTCCAATGCGATCTTCCTGCAGGCCGATCGCGATCTCACCAAGTTGGCCCAGTGCTACGAGGCCACCTACACCCGCTATTCGGACGACCTGAGTTTTTCCGGCGACGGCGCATTGCCTGAGGTTGGTGAAGTCGCCGCCATTCTCGAAAACTATGGCTTCCGACTGGCCGCGTCGAAAATGCGGCGCTCACGACGCGGGCAGGCGCACTTCGTGACTGGGCTGAGCATCAGCGAGCCCGACCAGCCCCATGCGCCTCGGAAGAAGAAACGTCGCTTACGCCAGGAGCTCTACTACGCGCAGAAATTTGGCCTGCGCGATCACCTGGCGCGCATGGGAGTCAACGACGAGCGTGTCGTTCAGGAGCAGATCAATCGTCTCGACGGGACGGTGAAGTTCATCGCACACCACGAGCCGGCCCTGGCGCTACGCCTACGCCCCCAATGGACCCATGTCCTGCAAGAGGCGATGGCCAAGCCGAGCTACGCGCCCAGAAACCAGAGTGGCGTTCCGTTCTACATTGCCATCGACGAGGCCGAATACGCTCCGCCCAGCGGAAAGGTTTTGGCCCTTGGCCTCTCGGTGAGCCAGCACCCAGACCGCCTGCTGTCGATGGCCAACGACGTTCTCCAGGACACGCTGAGCGACTTGTGGGCGGCAGGCGATCAGGCGGCGATCGAGAAACGCGGTCTGCACTTCAACGACGCCACGCCCGACCTTCGTCTGCGCTATGTCGAGGCGCTGCAGATCATGCCGTTCGAAGGCTATGTCGTCATGGGGCCGTTGAACACCTTCAGCGACTATGAGGCGACCTATCTGAGGCTGCTGCAAGCGGTCATCAAGCGGCGCCTGATGGCGGCTGAGAGTCAGTTCGTCCAATTTGTCATCGAGAAGAACAGCAAGGTCTCCGAGCTGAAGGTCCGCAGCCTGATCCAGAACGCCGTCAACGAGTTGAAGCTCGAGAAGAACCGTGGGCCGCGGTTCGCCCATGTCGAGTTTGTCGCCAAGCCGAACCTCGGCGTCAGCGTGCCCGATTTCCTCCTTGGAATCTTGGGCGACTACCTCAAGTCCAAAAGCGCCGCGCCAGGTCGGCCAGAACCCCGCGACCGCCTGCTGTTCGAGCGGCTCCGCGACAAGTACAGGCTGATCCTCGATGTCGAGCCCTGGACCGAGTACTCGAGGCGACGCCCCATTCTGCCGTGGGAAGCCGGAGTGGCTCCGCTCGAAACCCGCTAGGACTGGGAGAGCGATGACCCCGGGGCTGGCTTGATCACTTCGGGGTAAGACCAAGCTGCGGAGCACAGGCATGGACGATCTGCAGGATCAGCAAGCGTTCTCGAACGGAGCTGACAGGCTCTTGGCCGGTCTTAAATCCATGCTCAGCAGGCTCGCGGCCTGGTGGGAGGTGAACGGCGACACCGTCGTGGGCTTCTTGGAGTGGGCCGCGGTGACCTATCCCCGCGCTCAACTTCTCGAAGCGACAGGCTGGCTTCCGCACTACACGACACCCGTCCTGGATCCTGAGCAGGACGTCGAGGCCACGGACGCGATGATCGCGCGGCACTACGATCAGGCCTGGCCGGAAGTTGAAGCCGCGTTCCGGGCCCGGCTGGCGTCCTGGCGGGTCGATGACGAAGCCAAAGCGTGTTTCGGCGAGGCTTTGACGGCTCATCGGCATGGGCTTTATCGCGTCGCGCCCCGATTGCTATTTCCCGAGATCGAGCGCCTGACGCGGTCCCATCTGGGCGATCACCTGACGGTGTCGGCCAGCCAGCGTGACCTGCGGTTCGCAGCCAGCGAACTTGGCGCCGAGAATTTCACGCGGACCGGCATCCTGACCTTGCGGCTCTTTGGTGCGTTCGCCGATCGAATCTACGCCAACGCCAAGACAGAGGAACAGCTGGCCGCGGTGCGCGCCGATCCCGTTCCCAATCGCCATGCCGCGATCCATGGCTTGGCGATCTACAACACCCAGAAATCCAGCTTGAACGCTCTGTTCATCGCAGAATTCGTCTTGCTCACAATCGACGCGATCAAGGCTGAAGCCCTCGGCCAAGCCAAAGCGCTTCCGCCAGGCCTGGATCGGACCTCGTCATTGCTCGCCGAACCCCGTCCCAAGATCGCGGGCGCGCCGGAGGCCAGTCCTCGCGCGCCTTGAGGTCGGGGCGGCAGGGGCGACAGGCTGCGTGACCGGCGCGGCTGAGCGCCGCGAGGAGCGGGGAGGCTGACCGGTTTCCGCCCATAGCCGAATCTGCCTCTGGTGGCGCAGGAGGATGCGATGCGGCTGGGCGAGTACGAAACTGGCGGGCAGGGGCTCTATGCGGGCCTGGCCGATGTCGTCGCCAAAATTCTCACCGCGGCCCTGGCTCAGCGGGGCGATCTTCATCCCCAACAAATCCAGCATCGGGCCAAGGACGTAGGCTCGCTGAGCCGCAAGTTGGCGCAGGCCAAGGCGCCTGAGGAGGCCGACATCGAGGCCTTCGCCAAGGACTTGGCCGGCGCGCGGGTGATCTTCTACACCAACGCCGACGTCGCCCGTTTCCAGAGCGCTAGTCTGCTCGACGACAACTTCGAGATCGATTGGGCCCGCACGCGCTTTCACCATCCGACCTCGCAGGATCCGGCCCCCAGCGAGCTGTTCGTCTCCATCAACTACGTTGTTCGGCTCAAGCCCGACCGCGCGGCGTTGCCCGAGTATGCGCGCTTCGCCGACCTGTGGTGCGAGGTGCAAGTCCAGACCACCCTCAACCACGCCTGGGCTGAAATGGCCCACGACACGCTCTACAAAAAGCCAGCCCTTAACGGGTTTGGTGGGCGGTTGATGGAAGGCATAGAGGCGCGGATGAAGGCCATCATGCGCGACTATCTCGCGCCGGCCGGCTACGCCTTCCAAAAGGTGCTCAGCGACGTGGAGCGTCTATCTCGGGGCCAAGCGCTCTATGAACAGGATTTGGCCGCGGCCATCGCCGCGGCTGAAGACATCAACGGTCTGCACGAGCGCCTGCATACCTTTCAAACCTCGGTCCTGCCGCATCTGGACGACCACGCCGAGGCGGCGGCCGATCTCCAGGCCACGGCCATTGCCGCCGTAGAGCGCGCGCGGGCCTTGCCTGTCCGTGCAATCCAGACGCCATTCGGGAATTACGCCGGCAAGACGGCCGACGAAGTGGCGATGATCGCCGCGAGCATCCTGCGTGACCTGCGTTTCCTCGACGTGGAAGCGACCTTCCAGGCCATCTGTCGGCTCTATCTCGGCGCGGTCACAGACGGCGAACGGCAAACCTGGATCAAGCTGGTCAATGATCTGGCCAAGCACGACCTTGATGTCTGGCGCCAGGCCGGCGGCTTCGTCCAGGTGTTGCTCGTTGAGTTGGTCCTGGCGATGACCCAGGAAGAGCGCCAAGCCGCAAGGCCGCTGGTCCTGGCGGTCATCCAGCATGCCCTGACGACCGAACTCTCGGGCACGACCGGCGGCTTTGACACCATCACCATCCACAACGGCTCGGTCAGCGCCAGCGACGACCTAGCTGCGGTGCGCCGTAAGGCGATCGACCTGCTTATCGCCTTCGACAGCCCAGAGGCTTCTGTCGCTGAGCGCGGCGAGCTGATGGCGATTTTCAGCACGGCGATGACACTGCCGACGCCCAACCGTCCGCGCGACCCGAACTTGGCGACGCTCGTCTATGCAGACGCAGCCCGCATTATCGGCCACTTTGGCCAGCGTTGGCCGGTCTGGACTTTCGAGGAGCGCCAAACCTTCGAGGATCGACTCCTGTGGCGCTATCGACACCATGGTCGCGCGCCCCACGGCGCTGAAGACGTCCCGGCGCTGGCGGCGGCGAGATCGACGATGGTCGACTCCATATTCGCCCTGCGCGACGCCATGAACCAGGATCAGGACTTCGTCGTCTACAAGCTGCTTGTCGGCTTCGAGTCTGTGTTCCCGTCGGCGTGGGAGGACCGAGGGTTCGACCATGAGCAGGGGGAGGCCTATCGCCAAACCCAGACGTCGGCGCTGATCGAAACCATCGGTCCCGACACGCAGGTCGCCTGGCGCGCGACTCTGATGCGGTGCGCGGCGACCGACTCCCAAGACATGGCCACATTCCCAAGCTTCATCGCCTTCTTGGAGCAGTTGGCCCGCCGTAAACCTAACGTCGTTTTGTGGCTTCTGGCCGGTCTGCAGCCGCCGCTGACGGGCTTCCTGACCCCGATGCTCCGCGGCCTTGCCGACACCGAGCGGTGGCCAGACGCGCTCCAGTTGATCGAAGCCTGGATCGCCGACCGACACCTGCTCAACGATCTGGCCTTTGCCAGCGGCACGGTTACGGCGATCACACCCGAGCTCTTCAAGACCATCGTCGAAGCCGCGCTTGAGGCTAAGGATGAGGCCGCTGCTGTCAACGCAATCCGCGCCATCGCCTGGCGCGAGGATGGTGGCGGCGAGGAGGGCAAGGTGCTTTTCCTGCGCATCATCGCCTTCATGGGGGAGCAGGAGAACTCTCATTGGTGGGTCAATGGCTGGCTCAGCCGACGCGACGTAAGCACTTTACTCGCCGCCCTCACCGAGCCTGAGGCGGGGCGGGTTCTGGCGACGCTGGTCACCTATCCGCAGATCAGTCGTCCCCTAGAGATATTCCTCGCAGAATTGGCCGCCGCTCATCCCCAGGCCGTGCTCGACTATCTCGGCCTGCGCATGGTTCACCGACGTGGCCATCTTGGGGATCAACGGTACGAAGACATTCCCCACCGTGCGTCTCGCTTGGCCGAGGCGCTGACGCGGGCCGGCCAGGCGGTCGTCGCGGCCGGACGGGGCTGGTTCGAAGCTGACCAAGGTGTCTTCCGCTATCATGGCGGACGGATGATCGCCCTGGTCTTCCCCGGCTTCGGGCCTGTCTTGGAGGAAGCTCTCCTGGCCTATGTCGCGGCAGATGAACCCGGCGACCTAGACTACGTCATCGACGTGCTGGACGCCTATCATGGCGAGACGTTCCTTCAGCCTGTGGCCAAGACCATCATTGCCAAGCTCCCGCCGGGTCATGAGCGCCTGCGGCATGTCGAGGGCGTCTTGGAGCCTTCGGGGGTGACGAGTGGAGAGTTCGGACGGGTCAATCGGCTGAAGGCGCATCGCGACACGATCCTGAACTGGGCTGACGATCCGAGCGAAGCCGTGCGCGCGTTCGCGGCCGGCTACGCGCACGACTTGGACAATCGTATCAAGGCTGAACAGCGCCGCAGCGAGGAGAGCTTGGCCATGAGGCGGATCGAGTGGGATCTACCGCCGATTGGCGAGGCGGCTGACGGTGAGGATGCATCCGAGGAGGTGTGAGCCGCTCCCGCCACCGTGAGGCGTCAGAGGTGTCGGAGATTGTCAGCCCGGAGGCGGCGCTGATGACGCCTTGTAGAACGAAACGCCGAATGCACGGGCTGGTTCAGAGTAGAACTGCAGTGCTGAGGTGAGGCGTAGTCGGCATTGGCGTTTCGGTGGGCGTATGTTATTGAACTAAGTGAATTTTATTCTGAAACGATAGTACGCTTCTGGTTCCAACATGGCGCGCCAAGCCGGTTCATGCGTGCGAACGTCTGGAGCCGCCGACTCTACGCCGTTGTTCGCCGAAATCGCTCTCAGCAGTTCCACCTTGCAGCCGCTGACGCGCAGACCCCTCCTTCGGGGTCACATCGACCCGCTGGGCCACGGCCTTCAGCAGATCCCTCCGATACCGGTTCGTCCAGGCTCCCAGCGACCGCGCCAGCTTGGCTAAATGCGCTGACGGGTCAACCATCCCCCGAGTTCTTGCCAGAGGGATATCACGACGGCCTCATGGCGCGCGGCGTTCGATTGAAAGCCTAAATGCCGGGGGACATCCAGTAAGAGCCAAGCTTCCGCCGAGTGTCCGAGAGTGGGCGCTTCAAAAGTCAGAACGGGGGGGAAGTCGGACAGGCCGCGGGCCCCCACCGGACCATGCTTCGCATGGTCGTCCGCCCCCATAGGGGGCAGAAGGTGCGCTCCCTTCTTCCCCCTCCGGGGGAGGAGCGCCGAAGGCGCGGAGGGGGCAAGTGTGGGTCGGAAGCGGGAAATGGCGCCCGCTCCGAAAGCAGACTCTCAACGTGACCGTTGGACCGCGCGAACTGATCAGCCCGGTAGCGTTGGCTGCCCAGATGGCTGGACGAACCCTTGGCTCCGGCTGGACAAGGATGTCGGCTGAAGCTGGTCAAGCTAGTCGGCAAAGCCAGGTCAGAATTTTGGCTGTTTGCACGCGCGCGGCTTCACCGACAACGGGAGCGGCCGGCGGTCACGCTCGGTCCCGCGGCTTTCGCCGCTCCCTCGGGCGCGACCCTTCGGGCAGGCTTTGGCCTGCCGCCGGACGCTCGACGCCGCCTCCCGCCACGCGCGGTGCGCGGGCTCCTGTGCAGGCTTCATTTTTTCATCGCGAGGGACGGCGACAGCATCTTTGACTTAGGCGCCTCGAAGGTGAGCGCGCCTTCATGGCAAAAATTCCGACAACGGATAAAAATGCGCCGTGTCCAAGTGACGCGGGCTAAGTTATCCACAGGTCTGTCATTTAATATTCACATTCCATGTGGCGGGGGTAAGTTCTTCGCCAAGCTCGGGTTTCTTCGAGCCTGGAGGAAACAATGATGTCGATCATCTCGGCCTTAGCCGCCGCTACTCTCACGCTCGCCCCGGTCCCTTCAGGTGCGGTGAGCGCCGACAGCGGGGGGAATCGTCTCTATGTCTGCAGCGCTGACGCTGCCGCGAAACGGGCCCTGAAGCGCACCCAGGGCGAGGTGGTGTTTGTCACCGCCAAAGAGGTTCTCGCTGCTCAAGGCAGCGGCGAACGCTGGGCCTCTCCGCGATGCATCACCAACCACGAATTGCGGCGTCTGAAGTCTCAGACCCAGCGTCTGGTTCAAATCAACGCCGCCCGGTAACCCGAGGGCGACCGGTCACGCCGCGCCGGTGGCCCTCGGCGAGGATGAGGTAGGATCAAGGCCGGCGTTCTTTGGCGGACCTTCGGAGAAGGTCGTCAACCGCTCGCCGGTCGGAGCGGCTTCGACGCCCCGCCAGTAGCCGTCATTACCTTTGAAGGCGCCTTCGATCGCCCGCAGACTGCGGGCGATCTCCGCCTGCAGGTGTGTCACCAGGCTGTAGTGCTTTTCGATCAGCGCGAGATCGCGAGGGGAGCGCTCAAGCGCCCCTGCGTACCGAAACAGGCTCGTCTTTATCTCTCGCAGTTCCTTGACTGATCGAGCGATTCGCTCGCGATCGACCTGACCGAAATGACGGGTGCCATGTAGGCGGTTGCGGATGCAGGACGTAAGCCATTGCCGACGCGTCATGCCTATCGCCCGACATTCCTCGTCCAGCCGCGCAAGATCGTCGTTCGACAGCCGGACGACCATCCCGTGACCTTCGGTCCTTGTCGCCGCAACAGGCTCCTCGGCGTCGGCGTCAACATTGAGGACTTGCTCGACGAGCGTCCTGAGCGCAGCGGAACGGCCTCCGCGGGGGGCCGCGTACTGATCGAACGCAGCTGCCATTTCCTCAGGAATTTGAAATCCGAAATGAGCCAATGCAGTTACCGGCGCTATCTAGACAAGTGTATTAGCATTAGTCCGATCACGGACATTAATCGTCACATTGGAAACGACGATTTTACCTGTATCTATCCTTGTGTCAGTGCCGTCAAATGCTTTGTGATCGGATGTAATTCACGTCGCATTGTATCAATTTCGTCGCAAAACTGTGTCTCGGTTGTAATTCGATCTTTGTAGCCCCTTCGCTGGGGTCAGGAAGGGCGAGGCTTTTCCAAGGCGGAGCTTGAGAGCTCTTGCTGCCCTGATTGCGGCTGCTCGCCACTGGAGAAACCTGATGAACCGCTACGGAAATGTTAGCTTGGTCGCGCTCGCGGTCAGCGCTTGTTTGGCTCTCGCTGGCTGCGGCGGCGCAGACAGCGTCGCCTCGCCAGGCGAAGGTTCCTTCGCGGGCGGCGGTGGCGGCGGCACGCCGACCACGCCGACCACGCCCGCGCCCGGCACGCCGGCCAGCGACTGCCCGAGCGGCTTCGCCAATGTCGGCACCGTGGCCAATGGCACGCTGCGTAACTGCCAGCTGCCGCAGAAGATCACCGGCAACCTGGTCGTGCCGATGCGTGATGGCACGGTCTATTCGGTCAGCGGTCGGGTTGACGTGGGCGACGATCAGGGTGGCGATCCCAACGCGCCGATCGCCGGACGCGCCAAGGGCGTGCTGACGGTTGAGCCGGGCGTGAAGATCTTCGGCTCGGCGGGCCTCGACTACATCGTGGTCAACCGCGGCTCGCAGATCTTCGCCGAAGGCACGGCCACCAAGCCGATCATCTTCACCAGCAAGCAGAGCATCGAAGGCCAGACGGGCGCGGATTCGATCGGCCAGTGGGGTGGTCTGGTGATTCTGGGTCGGGCGCCGATCAGCAACTGCTCGGGCTCGGGCGCCACGCCGGGGACCTCGGGCTGCGAAGCCCAGGTCGAAGGCACGAACGCGTTCTACGGCGGCAGCTCCGCTCAGGACAACAGCGGCGTCATGCGCTACATGCGCGTCCAGCACTCGGGCTTCGTCATCGTCGCCAACAACGAGTTGAACGGCATCACGATGGCCGGCGTGGGCTCGGGCACCACCTTCGACCACATTCAGGTCCACAACAGCTCGGACGACGGCATCGAGTTCTTCGGCGGCACCGTCAACGGCAAGTACCTGGTCCTGACGGGCAACGATGACGACAGCGTCGACACCGACGTCGGTTACAACGGCGCTCTTCAGTTCGGCATCATCGTCCAACGCGCCAACGGCGGTAACCGCGCCTTCGAGACCAGCAGCGCCGGCACCGCGCCGCGTTCCAATCCGAAGTTCGCCAACTGGACCGTCGTCGGCCGCGGCGGCTCGGGCAACGATCTGCTCGTCGCCAACACCTCGACGAACAATGTCTGGTTGAACAGCGTCGTGCGCCTGACCGCCACGACCGCCGGCTGCGTCGACATCGACGACGCGACGACGCAGGCGACCTTCCACTCCGTGGTCCTGGCCTGCGGCACGCCGTTCACCAACGACTCGAACGTCGACGCCACGGCGGTGGCCGCGTTGTTCAACGCCGGCACCAACAACAGCTCCGCTTTCACCGCTTCGCTCAGCGGCACCTTCATCAACGGCGCCAACGAGGCGGCTCGCCCCTCGTACGCCAACATCAAGAGCTTCAGCAGCTTCCTGACCGACCCGGGCTACATCGGCGCGGTCAAGGACGCCAACGACACTTGGTGGCAGGGGTGGACCTGCGGTCTGACCTCCGGCTCGACCTGCTGATCCCGACGGGGGCGGCCGTGCGCCGCCCCCGCACTTTCTGCTCTCCGCCCAAATCAAGGTTCCCGAAATGAACAAGTTGTTCCTGCCCCTGAGCGGCATTCTGCTCGCGACTTCGGCGCTGATCGCGCCCCAGGTCGCCGCGGCCCAGGCGACCGCCGCCGCCCAATCGCAGTCGGGTCCCCGCGCTTCGAGCGAGGATACGCAGGTCGAAGAAGTGCTCATCCTGGGCAAGAACATCCCCGAGCCGATGCGCACGACCTCGGAAGTGGCCAGCTTCCTGACCGAGGAAGACATCAAGCGCCAGGGCGACAGCAGCGCGGCCGAAGCCTTGACCCGGATCAGCGGTCTGAGCCTGGTTTCCGGACGCTTCATCTATGTGCGCGGCCTGGGTGAACGCTACTCCTCGGCCATGCTCAACGGTTCGCCGCTTCCCAGCCCCGAGCCGCTGCAGCGCGTCGTGCCGCTGGATCTGTTCCCGTCCAGCATCCTGGCCGGAGCCACGGTGCAGAAGAGCTATTCCCCCAACTATCCGGGCGAGTTTGGCGGCGGTGTGATCGATCTGCAGACGGTGGCCGTGCCGGACGAGCCATTCTTCCAGGTCGAGGTCGGCACAAGCGGAAACACCGAGACGTCCTTGAAGAAGGGCCTCACCTACTATGGCTCGGATACGGATTTCCTGGGTTACGACGATGGCGCGCGTGACAAGCCGGCGGAGCTGCGCGCGGCGCTAGCGACCGGCAAGCGCATCAATTCCAGCAATTTCACGAATGCGGAGCTGACGCGCATCGGGCAGAGCCTGGTGAACGCGCCGCTCAATCTCATTCAACGTAAGAACAAGATTCCGCTCGGCTTCAGCGCCGACATCAGCGCGGGGCAATCCTTCGATCTGGGGTGGGGACACCTGGGCGTCGTGGCGCTGGGCGGCTTCGAGAACGACTGGCGCACGCGCCAGGGCAAGCAGCAAGAAGGTCTCGAGCAGAACGGCAAGCTCGAGCCGCGCACCAACTATGATTTCACGGCGACCAGCAACAACGTCACCGTGAACGGCCTTCTCGGGCTGGGACTGGAATGGGGCGAAAACCAGATCCGCTGGACGAACCTCTACATCCACAAGACGACGAAGTCGGCGCGTCAGCGCGCCGGCGAGGACTATCTGGCCGGCCAGACGGTCCTGGATTCCTACACCGAATGGTTCGAGCGGGATCTGCTGGACACCCAGTTGGCCGGCAAGCATCAGTTTGGCGCCTGGAACTTCGATTGGCGCGCCTCCTACGCCAAGTCGGAACGGGACGCGCCGTACGAAAAGTTCATCCGTTACCGCCTGGACAACGGGGTCTATTACCACAGCGCCTCGCAGGAGCAGAACGCCACCAGCTTCAGCGAGCTTAACGACACGGTCGCCAGCGGCGGCTTCGACGTCCAGTACACCCTGCCGCTTTCTTCGGGCCGCGACGCGGTGTTCAGCGGCGGTTACGCCTATATGGACAATCAGCGCGATGCCGAGCGTCGGGACTTCCGCTATCAGGGCGGCGCGATCCCGCTGACCGTGCAGCAGGAGCGGGTCGATTTCCTGCTGTCGGACTACAATATCGCTCAAGGGTATCTGACCTTCACCGAAATCACCGGCGGTGACGGCGCGGCGGCTTATGACGCTGGGCTGAAGGTCCACGCCGCGTATGGTCAGGTCGATGCGGAACTCCTGCCGCGCCTTCGCACCTCGCTCGGCGTGCGGGTCGAGGACGGCAAGCAGCGTGTGCAGGTCGTGGATCTGTTCGGCGGAGCGGCCGCCAGCCCGACGCGGCTGGATGAGACCTATGTGCTGCCGGCCGCGACGCTGACCTACAATTTCTATGAGGACATGCAGTTCCGGGTTGGCGCTTCGAAGACCATCGCCCGTCCCCAGTTCCGTGAACTCGCGCCTCAGCAATATTTCGACGCGGATACCGATCGCCTCTTTATCGGCAATCCGTATCTCAAGGACACCGAGCTGCTGAACTTCGACGCGCGCGTCGAGTGGTACTTCGCGGCGGGCCAATATCTCTCGGGCGGGGTCTTCTACAAGGACCTGGACCGTCCGGTTGAAGCGGTCGTCAGCGAGCAGGGCGCGACGATTGTCCAGACCTACGTCAATGCGCCGAAGGCGACGCTCCACGGTTTCGAGGTGGACTTCCGCAAGTTCTTCGAGCTGCCGTTCGAGGGCCCATTGTTCGACGGCAAGCGCTGGATGATCGGCGCGAACTACACCTACACCAATTCGGACATCAAGGTCTCCCAAGGCGACGTGGTGTTCCCGCTGGCCGGCGCGGGCGCGTCGCGTCCGGCTTCCGACTACGTCAAGGACGGCAGCCAACTTCAGGGGATGTCCGAGCATCTGGCCAACATTCAGTTCGGCTACGAGAACGTCGAGACACGCTCGCAGGCCACCATCCTGGCGACCTATGTCAGCGAGCGGATTTCGGCGCGGGGCCGACCGGGTCAGCCGGACCTCGTTCAGGATCCGGGTATTACGGTGGACTTCACCTATCGCCGGGCCTTCGACGTCAAGGGGCGTGAGCTGGAGTTCACCTTCAAGGCCCGCAACCTGCTGGGCGAGGACTACCAAGAGTACCAACAGCTGGGCGGCGGTCGCGTCGACAACAACAAGTACGATCTGGGTCAGAGCTTCTCGGTCAGCCTGTCCACGAAGTTCTAGTCCGAGAGACAAAATCCGCCGCGCTGCGGCGGTTGGCGACGCTCCTCATTCGTCCGAATGGGGAGCGTTTGTCATGAAGGTGTCGTCAAACCGTCGTCCAACCGCGACGCCCCCGGGGTACTGCGACTGAGGCGATAGGGGGCGTTGCGGATTTTGCGGCTCATTGAACGAGTACGGACTTTTTCGCCTCGGTTCGCGGGCGCGGCCGAGGTCGCGCTGACGGTGCTGCTGGGCCTTCAGACCGCGCGCCTGATCTGGCTGGTCGTCGCCCCTCCGCCAGCGATGGCGCCGCCCGTCGCGATCGCGGCCAAGCCCGTCGACTGGACCGTTCTGGCGACGTTCGACGCTTTCGGCGTCGGGCGTAGCGCGGAGGCCAGCGAGGCTTCCGGCGGCCAGGAGGCCTTGGGCCTGCGCCTTTTCGGCGTTCGCGCGGGCGGTCCCGGGGGCGGTTCGGCGATCATCGCCGGCGCCGACGGGGTCCAGAAATCCTTTGCGGTTGGCGAGGCGATCGCGCCTGGCGTCGTGCTTGCGGGGGTGTCTCCAGACCACGTTGTTCTGGCGCGCGGCGACGCGCGCAGCGTTCTTTCTTTCCCGGAAAATCCATGACCAACGTCCTTGCCTCGACACGCGTGGTCCTCGCCTGCGCCGCCCTCGGGATAGGCGCCAGCCTCGCGGCCGGGCCGTTCGGCGCGACCGCCGCTCGCGCTCAGGCCCAGGTTCTCAATGTGCAGGACGCCGACATCCGGGTCTTCATCCAGGATGTCGCCAAGACGACCGGCACGACCTTCATCATCGATCCGCGGGTAAAGGGCTCGGTGACGGTCGCCAGCAATGGCCCCTTGAATCGGCGCGAGCTCTTCGAGGTGTTCTTGGCGACCCTGCGGGCCAACAACTTCGTGGCCATTCCAGCTGGCAACGGCGCCTATCGGGTGGAGCCCGCCGAGAACGCCGCGCGTCAGCCCAGCGCCGCGGGCGGTCAGTTCGTAACCGAGGTCTTTCGGCTGCGAGCGATCGACCCCGCCACCGCCGCCGACATGCTCAAGCCGTTGATCGGGCCGCAGGGACAGGTCGTGGCCAATCCACGTGGCGGCACCGTGGTGGTCGCCGACTACGCCGACAATGTTCGCCGCATACGCGGACTGCTGGCCCAGGTCGACCAGGACCGAGCGAGCGTGCACACCGTGACCCTGGCCAATAGCTCCGCGCGTGAGATCTCGCAGGTTCTCAACGAGCTTCTTTCGGCGCCAGGCGCGGACGGCAAGACCGCGCGCGGCGCCGTCACCGTGGTGCCGGTCGAGAGCAGCAACTCGGTGCTGCTGCGTGGCGAAACGGACGCCATCCAGCGGTTGTTGCCAATCATCGCCGATCTCGACCGCCGCGCGGAATCGAACGACGACGTCCGCGTCATCTTCCTGCGTCACGCCAACGCCGAGCAGATGCTGCCCGTCCTTCAGCAGTTGGTGGGACAGACGCCCTCGGTGTCGCCTGGAACTGGGGCGGGGGGGCGGACCTCGGGGGGGACGTCCGCCGCCTCGGCCAGCGCGTCGGCGGCCAGCCAAGCGGGGGCTCCGTCCGCCCTCGGCGCGGGCGCGAAGGCCAGCGTGGCGCGCTATCCCGGCGCTAACGCTCTGATCATCAGCGCGCCGCCCGAGACGCAACGCACGCTGGCCGAGGTGGTCCGGCAGCTTGATCTTCGGCGAGAACAGGTTCTGGTCGAGGCGATCGTCGTCGAAGTCTCGGACGAGGCGGCCAAGCAGCTCGGCGTGCAATTCCTCCTCGGCGGCGCGAACGGAACCGTGCCGTTTGTCGGCACCAACTACACCAACGCCGCTCCGAGCCTGTTTCCGCTCGCCGCCGCGGCCGCGGCCGGCGCGCCCAAGGAAGGGGAGAAGGACGCGCTGACCAGCGTGCGCGAGGCGGCCATCAGTTCTCTTCTCAGCGCGTCCGGTGTGACGGGCGGCGTCGCCGGGCGAAGCGGCGACACCTTGTTCGGGGCGATCATCAACGCGGTGAAGAAGGATGCGGGCTCGAACCTGCTGTCGACGCCGTCGGTCATGACCCTGGATAACGAAGCGGCTCGGATTCTGGTGGGGCAGGAGGTGCCGATCACCACCGGCGAGGTGCTCGGCGCCTCGAACTCCAATCCATTCCGCACGATCCAGCGCCAGAATGTCGGCATCCAGTTGGAGGTCAAACCGCAGATCAATGTTGGCGGTGGAATCACCCTGTTCCTTCGCCAGGAGGTCTCCAGCGTGGCCGGCCCGGTTAGCGTGGGCTCCACCGAACTGATCATCAACAAGCGTGAGATCGAGACCACGGCCGTTGTCGACGACGGCGAGATCGTCGTGCTGGGCGGCCTGTTGGATCAGCAGGAGAAGGTCTCGTCGCAGAAGACGCCGCTGCTGGGCGACGTGCCGGGCCTGGGGGCGCTGTTCCGCAGCAGCGCGCGCGAGCGTTCCAAGACCAACCTCATGGTCTTCATTCGACCGCGCGTGATCCGCAGCGCCCTGGACGCCCGGGCGGCGACGGCGCCACGCTACGACTATATGCGCGCGCTGCCGACCCTGACGTCGCCAGAGGGCGACAACAGCCTTGACGCGGTGCTGCGCGACTATATGCGCACGGCGCCGCCGGTCGCTCCGCCGGTCGCTCCGCCGCCGCCGACGGCCAAGCCATGACCACGCCGCTGCTGTCCTACGGTTTCGCCAAGCGCCACGGGGTCGTGTTGCTGTCGCTCGACCAGGAAGCGGTGATCGCGCTTCGTGAAGGAAGCTCTCCGGCGGCGCTTGTCGAGGTCAGGCGGGCGCTGGGCGCGCCGCTTGTCGTAAAGCCCATGTCAGCCGCGACGTTCGACCGGACGTTCTCCCAGGCCTATGCCGGCGCAGGCTTGGCCTCGGCTTCAAGCGCCGACAGCCTTGACCTGGAAGGCGGCCTGGGCTTGCTGCTGGACGACATGCCGACCGCCGCCGACCTGCTGGATCCGCAGGACGATGCGCCGATCATCCGCCTAATCAACGGCCTGATCGCCGAGGCCGTGAGGCTGGGCGCGTCGGATATCCATATCGAGCCCTTCGAACAGGCGCTTGTGGTCCGCCTTCGCATCGATGGCGTGCTTAGGGAGGTGCTCAGCCTATCGCCGCGGATCGCCGCCATGTTGGTGTCGCGGGTGAAGGTGATGGCCAAGCTGGACATCGCCGAGAAGCGCCTGCCGCAAGATGGGCGGATCTCGCTGACGCTCGGCGGCAAGAGCCTGGACGTGCGGGTCTCCACCTTGCCCGCCCGCATGGGCGAGCGGGTCGTCATGCGCATTCTGGACAAGGATCAGGCCGGCCTGCGGCTGGCCGAACTGGGCATGCCCGACGACGTCCTCGCCGCGATCGAGACGGCGGTGCGCGAGCCCCACGGCATCATCCTGGTCACCGGTCCCACCGGTTCGGGGAAGACCACCACGCTCTATGCCGCGCTGGCGGTGCTGAACGACAACTCCCGCAACATCCTGACCATCGAAGACCCGGTCGAGTACGCTGTGCACGGCATCGGCCAGACGCAGGTCAACACCAAGGTTGGCATGACCTTCGCGGCCGGGCTGCGGGCCATCCTGCGACAGGATCCGGACGTCGTCATGATCGGGGAGATCCGGGATTCCGAGACCGCACAGATCGCGGTCCAGGCTAGCTTGACTGGACACTTGGTGCTTTCGACCGTCCACACCAACGACGCGGCGGGGGCCGTCGTCCGCCTGCGCGACATGGGGGTGGAGCCTTTCCTGCTGGCCTCGACCCTGCGGATGATCATCGCCCAGCGTCTGGTCAGACGTCTTTGCCCTCGCTGTCGAGCGCCGGAGGCGGCCGACGCCGGGACCGCCGCGCTGATAGGCGCCGAGGCAGGAACGACGATTTTCCGTCCGGTCGGCTGCGCCGACTGCAATCATACCGGCTATCAAGGCCGGGTTGGCGTCTACGAGGCGATCCGGGTGGACGAGACCCTGCGACGCCTGATCGGCCAGGGGGCGTCCGAACAAGAGATCACGGCCGCCGGCTTGGAGCGGCCTCTTGGCCAGGAGGCGCGCCGCTATGTGCTCGAGGGCGTGACCACGATCGAGGAAGCCCTGCGCATCACCGGACACGGGGCGTCCGATGGCGACGTTTGACTATGTCGCCTTGGACCTGCGCGGCCGCACCCGCAAGGGAAGGGTCGAGGCGTCCGACGCCAGTGCGGCCAGCCAGAAGCTGACCCGTCAGCGGCTCGCGCCGGTAAGCCTGGCCCCCGCCGCCAAGGCCGCGGCCGTCGTTCCGTTTCTCGGCGGCGGACTGAGCGCCCAGGAGCGGGCGATGTTCACGCGCCAACTGGCGACGCTCTCGACGGTCTCGACGCTGGAAGAGGCTCTGCGCACGATTGCTCTGCAGAGCGACAAGGCCAAGGTCCGACGCGTTGTCGAGGAGGTTCATGGCGCCTTGCTGGAGGGCTACCGACTGGCCGACGCCCTCGGGCGCCCCGCCAAGGCCTTTCCGCCGCTCTATCGCGCCATGGTTTCCGCCGGCGAGAGCTCCGGCGCGCTGCCCAGCATCCTCGAGCGCCTGGCGGATCTGCTCGAGCAGCAGCAGAAGGTGCGGGCCAAGGTGGTGACGGCGCTCGTCTATCCGGCTGTCCTGGCGCTGGTGGCTTGCCTGGTGGTCACGGCGTTGATGGTCTTCGTGATTCCAAAGGTGGTCGAGCAATTCGACACCATGGGTCAGGCGCTGCCGCTGCTGACGCGGATCGTCATCGGACTGTCCTCGCTGCTGGGCGATTTCGGATGGCTGATCGCCCTCGTTGGGGCGGGGGCGGCGCTGGCCTTTGGACGAGCGCTGCGTCAACCGGCGTTCAAGCTCTCCGTGGACAGAGCTCTGCTGCGCCTTCCCCTTGTCGGTCGGCTGATCCGCGACGTGCACGCCGCCCGTCTAGCCCGCACCCTCGCGACGATGATCGCCAGCGGCGTTCCCGTGCTGGAAGGGCTGACGCTGACCGCGAGCACGGTCCGCAACGCGGTGCAGCGCCGGGCTATGGACGACATGATCGCCGCCATCCGGGAGGGCGGGGCGCTTTCCGTCGCCATGCGACGCACGCAGGCCTTTCCTCCGGTGCTTGTCTACATGACCGCCAGCGGCGAGAGCAGCGGACGCGTCGAGGTCATGCTGACCCGCGCCGCCGACTATCTGGAGCGCGAGTTCGAGACCTTCACCGCGATGCTGCTCAGCCTGCTGGAGCCGGCGATCATCGTCGTGCTGGGCGGCGTGGTGGCGACCATAGTGCTCTCGATCCTGCTGCCCATCCTGCAAATCAACACCTTGGCCTTGAACTAGGAGGCTCGCGACATGACCGCGCCCGTTTCCCTCGATCGCCGCCGCCGCAAGCGCGCCGGCTTCACCCTCGTCGAGATGATGGTCGTCATCGTGATCCTTGGCCTGCTGGCCACCGTGGTCGCGATCAACGTCTTGCCCAGCCAGGACAAGGCGATGAAGGAGAAGGCCAAGGCCGATGTCGCCGTGCTGGAGCAGGCGCTGGAGAGCTACAAGCTCGACCTGTTCGCCTTTCCGTCGACCGAGCAGGGTCTGCAGGCCCTGGTGACCCCTCCCGCTGGGCTTTCCCAGGTCGAGCGCTATCGGGAGGGCGGCTACATCCGTCGTCTGCCCAAGGATCCGTGGGGCAATCCGTATCAGTACCGCTCTCCGGGCGCCCATGGCGTGATCGACGTGTTTTCGTTCGGCGCAGATGGTCGCGAGGGCGGCGAGGGCAAGGACGCCGACATTGGCAACTGGGGCTAGGATCAGGAAGCGACGCGCGACCGCAGCCGGCTTCACCCTGGTCGAGATGATGGTCGTGCTGGTCGTCATGGGCCTTCTGGCGAGCGCGGTGCTGCTGACCCTTCCGACGGGCGGCGCCGACCTGTCGCGCGAGACCGAGCGGCTGGCGGCGCGGTTGGCGCGGGCTCGTGAGGAGGCGATCCTGGTCAATCGTCAGGTCCGCGCTACCCTGACCGAGAACCGTTATGGGTTCGAGGTCCGAGGCGCTGGCGGCGAATGGCGCTCGCTGGAACAGCCGCCCTTCGGCGATCAGCCGTGGAATGACGGAACTCAGGTGGAGTTCGACAGCGCCGGCGTCGTCTTCGAGCCGACCGGACAGGCCGCCCCCATACGGATCATCCTCACGCGGGACCGGCGCACGGCGACGGTCAGCGTGGACATCGCGGGAAACGTGAGGATCGATGGCCCGCAATCGCTCTGAAGCCGGCTTCACGCTGATCGAGCTGCTGGTCGCGTTGGCTGTCTTCAGCCTGGCGGCTCTGGCGTTGCTGAATCTCGCGGGAGAGAACACCCGGACCGGCGCCCGCCTCCAGGATAGGGTGTTGGCCGAAGTGGTGCTCGACAACCGCGCTATTGACGCCCTGACCAGCCCGGCGCCGCCTGCGTTGGGGCGATCGACGGGCGTCGAGCAGGTCGCTGGAGTGAAGTGGATTTGGGCGCGCCAGGTCAGCCGCACGTCGGACGCCGACCTGCTGCGTATAGACATCGCGGTATCCCGTGCAGGAACACGCGCGCCATCCGCCTCGGCGACGCTATTTCGGGGGCGGCCATGAGACGTGGCTTCACCCTGATCGAGATGCTGGTCGCGTTGCTGATCTTCGCGCTGATAACGGCGGCCGGCGTCGCGGTGATGACCTCCGTTCTAAGCGGGCAGGACGCCGTCCGGTCGCGAGTCGAGCGTTACGCGGAACTTCAAGGCGCCCGGGCGCTGCTGAAGGCTGACCTCTCGCAGGCCGCCGCGCGACGCACGCGCGGCGAGGACGGCGAGCCCAGCCTGACCGCCTTTGTCGGCGGAAGTCCCTGGGGCGTGGGCGGACCGCTGTTAGCCCTGACCCGGCGCGGCTTCGAGAACCCGGATCACGCATCGCGCGCGTCGATGCAGTACGTGGAGTACGCGCTCGTCGACGGTCGCCTGGAACGCCGCGCCCGGCCAGCGCTGGACGGCGCCCGCCTGGGCCCCCCCCAGGTGCTGTTGGAGGGCGTGAGGTCAGCGCGGGTCTGGTTCCTGGCCGACGGGGTTTGGCGAGAGTCTTGGAAAGGCGATCGCACCTCCGACGTCCCAACCGTCGTGCGGCTGGAGCTTCGCCTGAATGACCTTGGCGTGATCGACCAGCTTTTCCTGACCTCGGGAGAAGGGCGGTGAGGCCCGAACGCGAAAAGGGCGCGGCGCTGCTCACCGTTCTGCTGATGGTCGCCGTGATCGCGGTGATCGCGGTCGCGGTTCTGGACGATATCCGGTTCGGCGTGCGCCGCGCGTCCAATGCTCGCGCCGCCAGTCAGGCGCAGTGGTATGCGATTGGCGCGGAACAGTTGGCGCGGCGCCACATCAGTCGACTGTCGCGGCGTGATCCATTCCGTACGACGCTGGAGGGCGACTGGAACGGGCGCGTGCTGCGGTTTCCGATAGACCATGGAGCCATGGCCGTGCGGGTCAGCGACGCGACGGGGTGCTTCAACCTCAACAGTCTGGTCGAGGCCGACCAAGGCGAACCCTATCGTCGTCGGGAACTGGGCGTACGGCAGTTCGCGAAGCTTCTCTCGCTACTGGGCGTGGGCGATACGGCGACACTGGCGGAGAATCTCGTCCAGTGGATGGACAGCAACGACGTCGGGCCGTCGGAAGCGGAGGACCCCGGCTACGCGGCCCTTCCGACGCCCTATCGCACCGCCGGAGGCCCCTTGGCCGAGGTCAGCGAGTTGCGGGCGGTGCGCGGGTTCACGCCAAAAACCTACGCGATCATTCGACCCTATGTCTGCGCGCTACCGACCACGGATCTGTCGCCGATCAATATCAACACGCTTGCGCCGGATCGGGCCCTGCTGCTGACCGCGCTGACCGAGGGGGCGACGCCAGAAGCCGTGGCGCGAGCCGCGCTTGCGGGGCGGCCCGCCGCCGGCTGGCCCGACGTGGCGACCTTCTGGTCCCAACGCGCCCTCCTGGCCTCACCGCCCCGAGACGAGGTGCGAGAGCAGCTGCGCGTTCGAACCCGATATTTCGCGCTGGAAACCCAGGTGACCTTCGCCGACCTGCCCATCGCCTCAAGCGCGCTCTTCGAAGCGCCGTCGGCGGGTGGCGTGCGGCTGGTGGCCCGCCGATGGACCTTGGACGAATGAACAGTCTCAAGCTTTTCTTTCCGTCGCCCACAGAAGGCGGCGCCGACGAACTTCTCGAGGGGGATGGGCTGGGTCCCCGGAGGCGGACGCTCGCGCCGGGCGAGCGCGTGGACGACGAGGCGATCGTGGTCCTGCCGGGCGTGGACGTCGGCGCGCGCCGGATGGAGCTGCCGCTGGGCAGTCTCGCCCAGGCGCGATCAGCCGCGGCCTTCCGCCTCCAGGACGAACTCGCGCTTGACGAGGGCGAACTCCACGTCGCGGTCGGAGCGATCGACGAGCAGGGACAGGCCTTGATCGGCTGGATCCGGTCCGCCCGCCTTCAGCAAGCCTTGGACGTCGCCGAAAGTCGTGGTGTCCGGCCCGCGGCGGCGCTTCCCGACTATTTCCTGCTGCCGGAGGATGAAACGCCCACGATGGCCGCCTTTGGGCCGCGATTGGCCGTGCGCGGCCGCGACATCGCCTTCTCGGCGGAACCCGAGCTTGCGGCCGTGCTCCTGGGCGACCGCCCGCATCGCTACATCAACGCAGGCGACCTTGATGCACTGCTCTTGCGGCAGGCCCCAAAGGCGCCGATCGATTTGCTGCAAGGCCGCTTCGCCGAGGGAGTTTCCGAGCCAGGCCGGGTCACGCGGCGCCCGTTTTTGCTGGCGGCCGCGCTCGTCCTCTCGCCGCTGATTATCCTGGGCGCCGAAAGCGCGCGGCGACATGTCCTGGCGGCGCGGCTCGAGGAGGAAGTTCGGGCCAGCGCCGTGGCGCTTGTCCCGAGTTCGGCGCGCTATGAAGACGCGGCCGGCTTTGCCCTGGCGGAGCTCTCCAAACGGCGTGACGGCGGCTTCGCGCGACTGGTCACCGCCTATCTCGGCGTGGTGCGGTCCGTTCCCGGCGTCAGTCTGGACACCCTGGTCTATGGCGCCAACGGCGACCTGCGGTCCGCGGTGAGCTATGGCGCCTACTCCGACATGGATCAGTTGCGCAAAGCCGCCGCGCGGGCGGGCCTCTCCCTGGTGGAGCAGAGCACGATCACCGAAGGCTCGCGCACGACGAGCGACCTGATTATCCGGAGCGCGCCATGAACGGACTGGGTCAAGCCATGGTTGACTGGTGGGCGTCCCGCACGGCGCGGGAACGGGGGCTGTTGTCGATCATGGCCGCCATGCTCGTCGTGGTCATAGGTTGGTACGGCGTGGCCTCTCCCCTGGCTCGGTTGGCCGCGGACGCGCGCGCGCGACTGGAGCGCGTCAGCCAACAGCAAGCCATGCTGGCCGTCGCCGCCAGAAGCGTCCCCAAACGCGTGGCGACGCAGGAGTCGACGCAAGCCATCGTCGAGGCCAGCGCGGCGAAGGCGGGGATCGCGATCGCCCGGCGTCGACAGGACGCCGAGGGGCGGTTCACCATCTGGGTGACGGCGATCGACGCCCGTCAACTCCTGCCATGGACGGTGGGGCTGGAACGAAGTGGAAGCATCACCGTCGTGGAGTTCACGGCGTCCCGGCTGGATGGCGGCTTGATCGAGGCCGAGATTACGTTCGCGAAGGCCGAATGATGAAAAAGCGTCTTGTTCTGGTCTGGCTAGCGGCGACGCTGGCGGCTCTGGTGGCGCTGGCGCCCGTGTCGCTTCTTGTGAATGCTCCAGGCGTTTCAGGCCTGCTTTCCGCGCAAGCGGCATCCGGAACGGTTTGGAGCGGGCGGCTCCGTCGCGCCGCCGTGGCGGGGGCGCCGATCGGCGATTTGGCGCTTGGCGTTTCTCCATCGGGCCTGCTGACCGGCCGCGTCGCCCTGCGCGTGCGGCGGCTGGACGCGCCAGGCGCCGCGACGCTTCTTCTGTCCGGCGTCGATCGCGGGGTGCGGGGATTGTCGCTCCGGACGCCCGCGGATCTGGATCGCGCCGGGATGGCCATGCCAGGCGTGATCATCTTTGAGAGCGTCGACGCCGTCTTCAAGGAGGGCCGCTGCGCGCGAGCGGGGGGGCGGATCATCTTCCAGAGCGCCCCGGGCGAAGGGCCGTCGCTTGGCGCGCTCTCAGGGAGCCCCAAGTGCCAAGGCGAAAGCTGGGTCGTTACGCTCGACGGCGCTGGGACGGAGCCGGGGACGAGCCTGACAGCCCGCATCGACGCCCGATCCATTCAGCTGACTCTTGATGTCCGGACCACGGACCCGGTCTTGCTGGAAGCCTTGCAAGCCCAGGGGCTCAAGCGGTCGGCCACGGGCGCGCGGCAAGCGACAAGCATTCGGCTCCCGCCATCCGCTTAAGGCGCGTAGAGTCGATGTAGCGGTCCCGTCCACCAGGTCAGCCAAGCTCCGATCGCCAGAAAGACGCCGAAGGGGAGGGCGGCGGCGGGGTCAAATCGGCGCCGCGCGATC
>Ga0247725_1000575_pt1 | contig 25038 bp, 23 predicted proteins | sample OKSTACKMCFT3sol_FD_183021 | JGI IMG/M metagenome (GOLD analysis project Ga0247725, IMG submission 183021) | Subsurface sediment microbial communities from gas well in Oklahoma, United States - OK STACK MC-FT3-sol | ecosystem: Environmental > Terrestrial > Deep subsurface > Rock core/Sediment...
GGACAATGTCCCGCCTGCCAAAGCTGGAACACCCTGGTCGAAGAGGTCGGCGCCAAGCCGCCCGGCGCCCTGTCGACGACCAAGGCGACGCGCGTGCGCGGTCTGCAGTTCACGGGCCTGGAGAGCGAAACGGCCCCGCCCCCGCGCATCCTGACCGGCGTCGACGAGTTCGACCGCGTCTGCGGCGGCGGCGTGGTGCCCGGCTCGGCCATCCTGATCGGCGGCGATCCGGGCGTCGGCAAGTCCACCCTGCTGCTGCAGGTCTGCGCCAGCGCCGCCGCGCGCGGCGTCTCCTGCGCCTATATCTCCGGCGAGGAAGCGGTCGAGCAGATCCGCGGCCGCGCCGACCGCATGGGTCTCGCCAAATCGAATGTCAGCCTGGCCGCCGAGACCTCGCTGCGCGACATCCTGGATGGCCTGAAGCGCGACAGCTTCGACCTCGTCGTCATCGATTCGATCCAGACTCTCTGGAGCGACGCCCACGAGGCAGGACCCGGCACCGTCACCCAGGTCCGCGCCTGCGCCACCGAACTGGTCCGCCTGGCCAAGAAGAAGGGCGTGGCGATCCTGCTCGTCGGCCACGTCACCAAGGACGGCCAGATCGCCGGTCCGCGCGTGGTCGAGCACCTGGTCGACGCCGTGCTCGCCTTCGAGGGCGAGCGTGGTTATCCGTTCCGCATCCTGCGCGGGGCCAAGAACCGTTTCGGCGCCACCGACGAGATCGGCGTGTTCGAGATGGGCGACGTCGGCCTGCGCGAGGTCAAGAACCCCTCGGCCCTATTCCTGAACGAAGGCGGCGAGCGCGCGGCTGGCGCGGCGGTGTTCGCCGGCATCGAGGGCAGCCGGCCCGTCCTGGTGGAATTCCAGGCCCTGGTCGCGCCTTCCGCGTACGGAACGCCGCGTCGCGCGGTCGTCGGATGGGATTCCGGACGCCTGGCCATGGTGCTCGCCGTGCTCGAGGCCCGATGCGGCCTTGGTTTTGGCGACAAGGACGTCTATCTGAACGTCGCCGGCGGCCTGCGCATTACCGAACCGGCGGCGGATCTCGCGGCGGCGGCGGCCCTGGCCTCCTCCGCCTTGGACGTCGCCCTGCCCCAGGACTGCGTCGTGTTCGGCGAGGTCAGTCTGTCGGGCGAAGTCAGGCCCGTCAGCCGGATGGAGACTCGTTTGAAGGAAGCCGCGAAATTGGGATTTGGCCGGGCGCTGGGACCGCTCGCCGGCCTGCCTGAAGGCGGCGGTTCTCTGCCGGTCGCGGGCGTGGCCCGCCTGACCGACGCCGTGCGCCGCATTGGCGACGAGATCTGGACGAGCCTGACGTGACGCCTTTCGACATCATCGCCGGCCTGCTGCTGCTGATCTCGGGCGTGACCGGCTGGCTGCGCGGCGCCTCGCGTGAGCTGACCTCGGCCCTGTCGTTTCTGTTCGCCGCGGCCATCGCCCTGTTTGGCCTGCGGATCACCGGACCGCTGTTTCGCAAGCTGATGGACCCCGATTGGGCCGCCACCGGCGCGGCCGTGCTGGTGGTCTTCGTCATCTTCTTCCTGATCTTCCGCCTGATCGGCGCGCGGGTCACCGCCAAGCTGCAGGAAAGCTCGGCCGGCGGCACCGCCGACAACGCCATCGGCGCCACCTTCGGCCTGGTCCGCGCCTGCGTGGTGCTGGGCGTCTTCAACCTGTTGCTGCACCTGGCGACGCCGCCGGATCGGATGCCGCACTGGGTCGAGGACTCGATGTTCTATCCGCTATCCGAAGTCAGCGGCAAAGCCCTCAAGGTCTTCGCCCCCAAGGGCAAGGCCCTGGCCGGCAAGCTGGCCCCCGCCATCAAGGACGCCGTCCACGAGGGCGCCGAGGACGGCGGCGACAATACGTCCGGCGAGAAATCGTCGGGAAAAGGCTATGATGGGAACCAGCGTCGGGACCTCGACGATCTGGTGGAGAAATCGCGATGAGCTTCCTGGGCCAGTCGACCGACCGCTATTCGTCCGCCCCCTGGCGCGATCCTGAGGACGACACGCTTCGCCTCGAATGCGGCGTCTTTGGCGTCTTCGGCGTCCGTGACGCCGCCGCCATCGCCGCCCTGGGCCTCCACGCCCTGCAGCACCGCGGCCAGGAAGCCTGCGGCATCGCCGCCTTCGACGGCAACCGCTTCCACACCGAACGCCACATGGGCCACGTGGGCGACGCCTTCACCGGCTCGGACCTCGTCCAGCGCCTGCCCGGCAACATGGCCATCGGCCACACCCGCTACTCGACGGCCGGCGGCAGCTTCATCCGCAACGTCCAACCGATGTTCGCCGATCTCGAGACCGGCGGCGTGGCGATCGCCCACAACGGCAACCTGACCAACTTCCTGACCCTGCGCGAGCGCCTGGTGCAGGAAGGCGCGATCTTCCAATCGACCTCGGACAGCGAAGCCATCCTCCACCTGATCGCCCGCTCGCGGAAAGCCAAGATCGTCGACCGCTTCATCGACGCCATCAGCCAGATCGAGGGCGGCTACGCCCTGGTGGCGATCACCAACAAGAAAATGATCGGCGTCCGCGACCCGCTGGGCATCCGCCCGCTGGTGCTGGGCGACCTGGACGGCAAGCCGGTCCTGGCCTCGGAGACCTGCGCGCTGGACATGATCGGCGCTCGCTTCGTGCGCGACATCGAGCACGGCGAGATGGTCGTGATCGAGGAGACCGGCGTCACCTCGACCAAGCCCTTCCAGACCAAGGCCGCCCGGCCCTGCGTCTTCGAATATGTCTATTTCGCCCGCCCCGACAGCGTCGTGAACGGCCGCTCGGTCTATGGCGTGCGCAAGCGCATGGGTCACAACCTGGCCAAGGAAACCGGCGTCGAGGCCGACGTCGTGGTTCCGGTGCCCGACAGCGGCGTTCCCGCGGCGCTGGGCTTCGCTCAAGAGAGCGGCATCCCCTTCGAGATGGGCATCATCCGCAATCACTATGTGGGCCGCACCTTCATCCAGCCGACCCAAGGCGTCCGCGAGCTGGGCGTGCGGATGAAGCACAGCCCCAACCGCGCTGTCCTGGCCGGCAAGCGCGTGGTGCTGATCGACGACTCGATCGTGCGCGGCACCACCTCGCTGAAGATCGTCCGCATGGTCCGCGAGGCCGGCGCCACCGAAGTCCACCTCCGCTCGGCCAGCCCGCCGATCAAGTGGCCGGACTTCTACGGCATCGACATGCCCGAGCGCGAGCAGCTGCTGGCGGCCAACAAGTCGCTCGAAGAGATGGGCAAGTTCTTGGAAGTGGACAGCCTGGGCTTCCTGTCGGTCGAAGGCCTGTACGACGCCCTGGAGGCTGGTCCGCGCGACCCGGCCGCCCCGCAGTTCACCGACCACTACTTCACCGGCGACTATCCGACCCGCCTGACGGACCGCGAGATCGCCGAAGGCCGCAACGAAGCCAACGACAAGCAGCTGTCGCTGCTGGTCAGCGCCTAAAGCCGCCGCCCGCATGGGTCTGAAAGGTCTGCTCGAGAAGCTGAAGCTCGAGCCTTATGTCATCGCCCTGTTCGGCATGGTCGTGCTGGCCTCGATCCTGCCGGTGCGGGGCGAGGCCGCGCATGGCCTGTCGATCATCGTCAAGCTGGCGATCGCCCTGCTGTTCTTCCTGCACGGCGCGAAGCTGTCGCGGGAGTCGGTCGTGGCGGGCGTCACCCACTGGCGCCTGCACCTGCTGATCCTGGCCTTCACCTTCGTGATGTTCCCGGTGCTGGGCCTGGCGATCAGCAAACTCGGCGTGCTGCCGACGACCCTGGCGGCCGGCATCCTCTTCCTGTGCTGCCTGCCCTCGACGGTGCAGTCGTCGATCGCCTTCACCTCGATCGCGCGCGGCAATGTGGCCGCCGCTGTGGTAGCGGCCAGCGCCTCGAACCTGTTCGGCATCTTCATCACGCCTCTGCTGGTCGGCCTGCTGATGCACACCCAGGGCGGCGCGTCGGGCGGCTGGCAGTCGGTGCGCGACATCGTCGTCCAGCTGCTGCTGCCGTTCATCGCCGGCCAGCTGACCCGGCCGCTGGTCAGCGCGTGGATCACCAAGCACAAGGGCCTGATCGGCTATGTCGACCGGGGCTCGATCCTGCTGGTCGTCTATTCGGCCTTCAGCGAGGCCGTGGTCGGCGGCATCTGGCATAAGATCTCGCCTGTGCAGCTCGTCATCCTGCTGGCCGTCTGCGGCGTGCTATTGGCGATCGTGCTGGCGGCCACCACGTTCGGCGCGCGCGCCCTGGGCTTCTCGCCCGAGGATGAGCGCGCGATCACCTTCTGCGGGTCTAAGAAGAGCCTGGCCACCGGCGTGCCGATGGCCGGCATCCTGTTCCCTGGCCCGACCGCCGGGATCATCGTCCTGCCCCTGATGATCTTCCACCAGATCCAGCTGATGGCCTGCTCGGTCATCGCCCAGCACTACGCCAAGCAATCCAAGGAAGCTTAAGGGCTGATCGCGGTTTTACGTTTTCCGCCCTCTGCTCTAGAACCCGCGCCATGACTCTCGACACCCAAAAGCCGCTGGCCGGCCGCATCGCCCTCGTCACCGGCGCCACGCGCGGCATCGGCGAGGCGGTCGCTCTCGGCCTCGCCAAGGCCGGCGCCCACGTGATCGCCGTCGGCCGCACCCAAGGCGCGCTTGAAGCCCTGGATGACGCCATCCTGGCCGCCACCGGCGAGCGCGCGACCCTGGTTCCGCTGGACCTGCGCGAGCCCGACGGTCTGGATCACCTGGGCGCGGCGATCCATCAGCGCTGGGGCAAGCTCGATATCCTGGTCGGCGCCGCCGCCCTGCTGGGCCCGCTAACCCCGGTCAGCCACCTGGAGCCCAAGGGCTGGGACATGGTGCTGAGCACCAACCTGACGGCCAACTGGCGCCTGATCCGCTCGATGGATCCGCTGCTGCGCGCCTCGGACGCCGGTCGCGCCGTGTTCTTCTCCAGCAGCGTCGCGCGCACCCGTCCGGCCTTTTGGGGCGTCTATGCGGCCACCAAGGCGGCGCTGGAAGCTCTGGTCGACGTCTATGCCGACGAGACCGAGAACACGCCGATCCGCGCCTTCTGCGTCGATCCGGGCGCCATGCGCACCAAGATGCGCGCCGGCGCCTTCCCGGGCGAGAATCCCCAGACGGTACCCGCGCCCGAGACGATCGTCCCGTTCATCGTGGACCTGGTCCGCCCGGACCGCGAGCCCCCGAAGGGCGTCGTGCGCTTCAAGGAGCGCGGTCAGGAGTCGCCCAGCGTCGACGCCTGACGCCTAACGCCGGGAGCTCGAAGCCCTTACCGCCCTTTCGGACGGCCAGGACCGGTGTTGCCGCGAACGGTCCGCGACCCGGCCGCGGGACGACGCGGCGCCCCCGCCTTGCCGCCCGCCGACTTGACGCCGACCTTGTAGCTGGGCGTCGTCGAGACCTTCTTCTGGGCGCGAGGGCCCTTGGCCTTGACCGACTTGACGGCGGCCTTGCCGGGTTCGGACGCCGCCTCGACAGCGGGAGCCGCGACCGTGGGCCCCTTCTTCTTCACGGGCTTGACCGCGGCCTTGCCGGGATCCGGCAGACCCGCGGCCTCGGCCGCCTTAGCGGCGGCTTCCGCGGCCAGGCGCTTGGACTTCTTGACCGTGTTGCGGGAGGCGCGGATGCGCTCTTCCTCGCGCTCTCGGCGCTCGAACTCGCGCTTGCCCCGCCCGCTGTGGCCCTTGGCCTCGCCCTCGGCATAGGGGTTGGCGCCCGACTTGACGGTGATGCGCAGCGGCACGCCCGGCAGGTCGAAGCTCTCGCGCAGCGAATTGACCAGATAGCGGCGATAATGGTCGGGCATCTGGTCGGCGCGGCTGGAGAACAGCACGAACGTCGGCGGACGGGCCTTGGTCTGGGCCATGTACTTGGGCTTCACGCGTTTCCCGTTGACCGCAGGCGGTGGGTGACGCTGCATGGCCATCTGCAGCCAGTCGTTCAGGTCGCGGGTCTTGACCTTGGTCGACCAGTCGCGGTGCGTCTTGATCACCGCCGGCATCAGCTGGTTGATGCCCTTGCCGGTCTCGCCCGACAGCGCCACGACCGGCGCGCCGCGCAGCTGCGGCAGCATGCGTTCGGCGTGTTCGCGGAAAGCGACCAGCTGGGCCTGCGGGTCCTCGATCAGGTCCCACTTGGCCAGCACGAACACCAGGGCCCGCCCTTCCCGCTCGGCCAGGTCGGCGATCTGCAGATCCTGGATCTCGAACGGGTGCGTGGCGTCCATCACCAGCAGCACCACCTCGGCGAAGGTGATGGCGCGGATGGTGTCGGCGGTCGACAGTTTCTCGAGTTTGTCCTGGACCTTGGCCTTACGGCGGAGGCCCGCGGTGTCGACCAGGCGGATCTTACGGCCGTCCCACTCCCAGTCGACCGAGATGGAATCGCGGGTGATGCCGGCCTCCGGGCCGGTCAGCAGGCGGTCCTCGCCCAGCAGGCGGTTGACCAGGGTCGACTTGCCGGCGTTCGGACGGCCGATGATGGCGATGCGGATCGGCTTGGTGTCGTCGTCCTCGTCGCCCTCTTCCGCCTCGTCCTCCTGAGGTTCGTAGGCGGTCAGGGCGGCGTAGAGCTCGGCCATGCCCTCGCCGTGCTCGCCCGAGATCGGGATGGGCTCGCCCAGGCCCAGGCGGAAGGCTTCGCCGATGCCGGCCTCCCCCGCCTTGCCCTCGGCCTTGTTGGCCGCGACGATCACCGGCTTGTCGCGCTTGCGCAGGATCGCGGCGAACACCTCGTCCAGAGCGGTGACGCCCTCGCGGCTGTCGAACACGAACAGCGAGACGTCGGCCTCCTCGATGGCGGCCTCGGTCTGGGCGCGCATCCGCGCCTCGAGGCTGCTGTCGTCGACGTCCTCGAAGCCGGCGGTGTCGATCAGTTCCAGCTCGAGGTCGCCGAGGTTGCCCGAGGCGTAGCGGCGGTCACGCGTGACGCCGGGCTGGTCATCGACGATGGCCAGCTTCTTGCCGGCCAGGCGATTGAACAGCGTGGACTTGCCCACATTCGGGCGGCCGACGATGGCGAGTTTAAGAGGCATGGACGTCCAAGTAGTCGATTTTCGCCCAAGTCGCAAAAGCGTCCGCAAAAGCGACGGCCCGGGACGGCGCTCACCGTCCCGGGCCCGAAGGCGTTTGATTGTGATTTCTCCCCCTGACGGGAGAGCGTGGATCAGCGGATGGCGACCAGTTCGGCGTCGTCCGTGACCACGTAGATCATGTCACCCACCGCGATCGGGTTGATCAGGACGGGCGAGCCGATCTTCAGGGTCTTTTCCTTGGCGCCGGTCTTGGCGTTCAGCGCCACGGCCTCGCCTTGGCTGGACACCGTGATCAGGCGGCCATTGGCCAGGATCGGCGTCGACCACAGGATCGGGTGCTTGGCGCGTTTCTTCTTCTGCTTCTTGGTCAGGGCCTCGGTGTTGTTGAGATCCTGAATCCAGTAGACCGAGCCGCTCTCGCGCGAGACGCAGATCACCTGGCCGGCCTTGTCGACGACATAGACGACGTCGCCGGCGACCCACGGGCTGGTGATGGCCGTGACCGGCAGGCTCCAGCGCGCCTGACCCGTGCGCAGGTCGGTGGCGGCGAAGACGCCCGAGTGGCTGACGGCGAAGACGTCGCCCTTATAGATGACCGGACGGCCCGGGATGTCCCGGATTTCCGACAGGGCGTTGGTGCGGCTGGCGCGGCTCAGCGCCTCGCTCCACAGGTCGTTGCCGTTGGCGGCGCGCAGGGCCACCAGTTCCCCCGAGGCGAAGCCGGCCACCACGGTGTCGCCGCTGACGGCGGGGGTCGAGGCGGCCAGGATCCGAGCCGGCTCGCTCAGGGCTTGATAGGTCCAGCCCGGCGCGCCGGTGGCGGCGTCGAAGGTCAACAGCTCGTTGTCGGTCGACACCACGAAGACGCGACCGTCGACGACGGTCGGGGCGGCGTGGATCGGGGTCGAGCTCGGCTGGGTCCAGCCTATGGCGCCGCTCGCGGCGTCGATCTGCGCGACGAACCGGAAGCCCGAAGCGACATACAGCTTGTTGTCGGCGCCGAGCGCGAGGCCGCCGCCGAAGCCCAGACGGTCGTTCTTCTTGGGGATCAGGCCCAGGAAGCCGCCCTTCTTGGTCGGACCAGCAGCCGGGCGCAGATCCTTGTGCCAGACCGTCGAACCGGTCTTCGCATCCAGCGCCGAGACCGTGGCCGCGCCGTCCATCACATAGATGCGATCGCCAGCCGATACCGGCGGAGCGGTGACGTGGAACGTGCGGCCGCCCTTCTTGCCGAAGCCGCGCTTCCAGGCGATCTCGAAGGCCTTGCCCGCGTCGACGTGCTCGATCGACTGCTCGGCGGTGCCGCCCGGCAGACGCCATTCGGTCTGGACCACCGGATCGGGCAGGAAGAAGTCCGCGCCCTTCAGCGACTCATTGGCCTCGACCTTCTGGTCGAAGGCGATGATCGAGATCCGCTGGCCTTGGCTGGCGGTGCTCTTGTTCTTGTCGTCCTTGTTGAACGGGTTGAGCTTGGAGACCGTCGAGCAGCCGCTGACGGCCACCGAGGCCGACATCAGCGCCACCAGGGCGACGGAACGCTTGGACATCATCAGGCGGCTCATTGGGCGGCGTTGGGGGCGGCGTTCGGGGCCGCGGCGGTCGGAAGCTGGCCCATGGGCGGCATGGCCGGCAGGCTGGCGGCGGCCTTCACCGCGGCGGCCAGATCCTTGGCCGTGCCCGAGTCGATCAGCTGCATGGCCGCCTGGGCGCGCTGGCGCACTTCCTCGGAGGTGTTGTCGAGCGAATTGGCCAGGACCACGAAGTCGCCGCGCGCGCCGGCGACGTCGCCAGCCTGCAGCTTGGCGAAGGCCAGCGCCTCCTTGGCGTATACGCGGTATGGGCTCTTTTCCCCCGCCAAAGGCGTCAACCTCGACTCGATGTCCTTGTAGGACGCGGTGTCCATCAGGGCGAAGGCGGATTTGAGGCGGGCCAGATCGCCGAGGATGGGGTCCGGCGCGGCCTTGGCGGCTTCGTCGAAATAGGCGACGGCTTCCTTGGTCTTGTTCTCTTCGATGCGGATGTCGCCCATCTGCAGCAGCGCCAGGGCCTTGTAGCCGCGCGCGCCGCCGTCGGCGACGGCCTTGAACTGGCCGAACGCCTTGTCCGGACCAGCCTTCTGGGCGGTCTCAAGCGCGGCTTGATAAGCTTCCGAGGCCTTGTCGGCCTGGCTGGTCTGATAGGACTTCCAGCCCCAGTAGCCGCCGACGCCAATCACGGCCGCCGCGACCGCCGCCGCCACCCAGGGCAGCGACTTGGCGGCGAGCGACTTGTAACGCTCCGCCCGAAGCTGTTCTTCGACTTCGTCAAAAACATCGACCACGAAACGACGCTCCGAAAACAGGCGCTAGGACCAAAGGATGTCGCGCGCGAACACGGCCGACATCGCTGGTTTAAGACAGATTGTGGCGGGCGAAGGGCCGCCAGCCGAGGCGGCGAACCTATAGCGTGCCGCGCCCTGCCGCAACGCCCGCCGGACCGCGATCGATCCGTAAGGCTCAAGCCTTCTTCGCGTAGTAGGTCTCGGCCTCGCCCGGGAAGCTGCGATCCTGAACGTCGCGAGCGTATTGGGCCGCGGCGCGCTGGATTTCGCCCTTCAGGTCGGCGTAGCGGCGAACGAACTTCGGGGTCCAGTCGAACAGGCCCAGCATGTCATCGACGACCAGCACCTGGCCGTCGCAGGCGGCCGAGGCGCCGATGCCGATGGTCGGAACACTGACGGCCTCGGTCACCTCGCGGGCCAGCCCTTCGGCGACGCCCTCGACCACGATCGCGAAGGCGCCGGCCTCGGCGGTCAGGCGCGCTTCCTCCAGAACCTTGGCGCGGCCGGCCTCGTCCTTGCCCTTGGCCTTGAAGCCGCCTTCCAGCAGCACGGCCTGGGGACGCAGGCCCACATGGCCCATCACGGGCACGCCCCGCTGGGTGAGATAAGCGATCGTCTCGGCCACGGTCGGCCCGCTCTCGACCTTCACCGCCTGAGCGCCGGTCTCCTTCATGATCCGCACGGCGTTGGCGTAGGCCTCCTCGTGCGAGCCCTCGTACGAGCCGAACGGCATGTCGATCACGACCATGGCTTTTCGCGAGCCTCGCATGACCGCCTGGCCGTGCAGGATCATCATGTCCAGGGTCACGCCGACGGTGTTGGGCAGGCCGTGGACGACCATGCCGACAGAATCGCCGACCAGCAGGACGTCGCAGGCGTCGTCCAGCGCGGCGGCCACGGGGGCCGTGTAGGCGGTCAGGCAGACGATCGGCTTGCCGCCCTTGCGAGCGGCGATGTCGGGGGCGGCCAGACGGCGAACCGTCTCTTCACGGTGAGCGGACAGGACCAACGCTCCTCAAGCAACGCGATTGGGCGCCGTTTGTGGGCCGGATCGCGCCGCGCCGCAACATGAACAGTGATAAGCCGCTTAAAGCTCCTCGACGATACGCGTCACCGCGAAGGCCAGAGCAACCACCGCCAGGGCGGCCGCGAGCCAGACCGCCTCGGCGCTGGCCGGCGTGGTCAGCACCGAATTGATCTTGGCGACGCCCGCGTCGTACTCGGCCGAGAGGTTATGGCCGCCGTTGCGCGAGAGCTGCGCGATCTCGGCGGAGAAACGCGTCGACAGGATCTGGAACGCGCCGAACAGGCCCGCCACCGTGCCCGCCCCGCCAATGAACAGGCGACGCATCGCCCAGCCGCGATCAAGCTTGGCCGCCACCTCGGCGTTGAACAGGGCCGCGTCCGGGAACGCCGGGGGTTCGGCGAACAGTCGGGTCAGTTGGGCTTCGAAATCGGGTTCAGCCATGAGCTTCCCTCCTCGCCCCCTCCTCGGGCCGGGCGAGCTTCGCCCGGAGTTTATCCAGACCACGTTTGACATGGGATTTGACCGTGCCAATGGGAATGTTCAAGGCCTCTGCCGCCTCGCCGTGGGACCAGTCAGCCCCATAGCAGAGCGATACGCACAGCCGCTCGCCGCGCGAGAGCGCCTTCAGCGCGCCGTCGAGATCGATACGGCTGGCGGCGTCGCCCGAAGCGTCCTGGCTTCCCAGCGCCTCGACCGGCTCGACCGTATCCGAGAAGATCAATCGCGCCTCGCGCTTGACCTTCTTCAGATAGAGCCGGGCGGCGATCTTCTTGATCCAGCCGGCGAAGGTCCCCTCGCCGCGGAACTCGGCCACCTGCTCGAAGCCCGTGATGAAGGCGTCCTGAGCGAGGTCGTCGGCCGTCGCGGAGTCCGCGCCCAGCCGGCGCAGCAGGCCGCGCACGGCTGAGCCATGTCTCCGGACCAGCTCTCCGTAGGCCTGACGATCGCCCCCCGCCGCCTTTGCGGCGAGCTCGACGTCGTGACCGGTTGGCGGGCTTTGCGCGCCCATGGTTTCAAGCCCCTCCCAAGGCTGCGGGCGCTAGACCCGCGGCTCCTTGTTCGGATTGAAGAAGCTGAGGACGATGTAGGCGACGCCGATCACCGCGGGAATGCTGGCGATGCCGAACCCGTCGAAGTCGCCGCTGCCGTGAATGAAATCGCCGAAATAGGTGGCCAGGCCCACGCCGACGCCGACGGCCAGCCAGATCACGCCGGTGCGCAGGTCGCGCAGGCGGCTCGGCGGCAGCTTCACGCTCTTGGTCAGGGTTTCGATGACCTCGGGCGGCAGCGGCTGGCCCTTGTCGATCGCGGCGCGGATCGTGGCCTGCATTTCGGCGCGCTCTTTGCTCTTGAAGTAGAACGGCAACACGACGATGGCCACGACCATGGCGAAAGCGCCCAGCGGGACAAAGATCTCTGCACCCATGACTTAATCCTCCAGACTTTCGTGGAGCGACGCCCCCGCGCCGCCTTCACTGGTAAGAGGCGCTCACGATCTCGTTTGGAGGCGCCCGTTGGGATGAAACTTTCGTAAGGCGAATTTCAATCCCGAGAGAAGTCTTCGCGAACCCAGACCCCGGGCGCGCAGATCACGAGTACGATCGCCCTTATCCCTTCGATCGTAGCGCGTTCATCCCGCGCTTTCGAAGGTTAGTCGCCGCCGCCCCGTGCTTCGGATGCGGCCACGAACGAAATAATTTCGGACATCGAATTGAACGACACCGTCGGGCGATGCTCGGCCAGGATCGAAGGCTTGGCGTAGCCCCAGCCAACCGCGCCGCAGTCCAGGCCCACGGCCCGGGCGGCCTCGATATCCCGCGTCTCGTCGCCGATGCAGATCACCTTGTCGCGCGAGACGCCGCGCGCCGTGACCTGTTTGAACTTGCGAGCCTTGCCGAACAGCGAGGCGCCGCAGGCATAGAGGCTGATCAGCTCGGAGAGCTCAGGCCCCAGCACCCGGCGGATCACTTGCTCGCTATTGGAGCTGACGACCGCGATCTTGACGCCGGCGCCGTGCAGGGCGCGCAGCATCTTGGCGGTTTCCGGGAACAGCGGGATCGTGTGGGCGTCGGCGGCCATCAGCTTTTTGCCGGCGCGCGCGATCAGCGGGAGCTTCCAGGGCGAAACGCCCAGATAGCGGATCACCTCCCGCGTGCTGCGCCCGCGCAGCATCTCGATCTCTTCGTCGGTGACGGTCTTGAAGCCGTAGCGGCGCGCCATCGGATTGACGGCGCGCATCATCCACGCGGCGCTGTCGGCCAGCGTGCCGTCGAAGTCAAAGATGACCAGTTCGTACCGCGAGACGCCGTTCTCCCCCACCCGTTCAAAGTCCCCCTGAGCGTCGCGTCGTCGCGACCGTTCTCCCAAAGTGATAGACCGATCCCCGAAAGCTTGTCGTCCTAAACTTGCTCGGACGCGCTTCGAAACCACGTCGATCTAGTCTAGCGCGGCCTCATAGAGATCCGGCTTGAAGCCGACCAAACGCCGGTCTCCCAGATCCAGAACCGGCCGCTTGATCATCGACGGATTGGCCAGCATCAGGCGGATCGCCTTCTCCCGGTCGATCCCCTGCTTGTCGGCGTCGTCGAGCTTGCGGAAGGTCGTCCCGGCGCGGTTGAGCAGCGGCTCCCAGCCCAGCTCATCGACCCACGCCTCCAGGCGCGGACGGTCGATCCCCACGCTCTTGTAGTCGTGGAAGGCGTAGACCCGTCCCCGGTCCTCGAGCCATTTGCGGGCCTTGGCGACGGTGTCGCAATTCTTGATGCCGTACATCGTCAGGGTCATGGCCGTCGTCCTCGGCGAATCCGCGTTGCCCCTGGCCTAGATGAGCCGAGCCGCGACGCCAACCTCAGCGGGCGAGATCCCAGCTCTTGAGGACGATGTGACGGGTCTGGCCCAGCTTGCTTTGGACGAGCACAAAGCGATCGACCGTCCAACGGATCGGCGCGATGGCCTGCGCCGGAATGACCTGTCCGTCATAGAGCAGCGTCACGTGCGGGACGAAGGCCTTGTCCGGCTTCAGACCGACCTTGGCCATCTCCAGCCCCAGCCGTTGCTGAAAGCCGACCAGAGCGTCGAGGCCCGCGTCGGCCTGCAGCGTGAAGGGATTGTTCCCCGGACGGTTGGCGAAGCTCATCGCGCGATCGAAGACGGCTTCGAACGGCGCGGCGGCGACGGCCGAGCCCGCCGCCTCGCCCCTGCGCACGATCTCGGCGGGAAGACCCACATAGTCGCCCAGGTGATGCAGGGTGACGTGGAAGCGGTCGGTCAGCAGCGGCTGGCCCCGCAGAGCCAGCGCCTCGCGCAGTCTATGCGCCTCGTTGGAGATCCGCTCCGCCGTGGCCGTATCCGGATACAGCAGGAACATCAGCCGATCGGTCGGCGTCGGCGGGTCGAAACCCGGCAAACCCAGTTGTGTCATGAAGTCCTAGGAGGCTCGCCCGGCGGGATCGACGCGGGTCCAGACCTGCGACTTGCAGAGAAAGTTCGGCAGCAGACAGCCTTTGGCGCGCAGGGACGCGCGATCCAGCAGGCGCACCTGGCCCGAGAAGGTCATGTTGAGATCGGGCACGAAGACCCGCCCCTTCCAGTCCACGGGCCCGCTCGGCGAGAAGTCGCGGAGCAGCTGCATGCCGATCAGCTCGCGGTTGCTGCCCTTGCGGACGTCCGCTTGCGCTTCGGCGTTGGCCCAGACCACGTTTCCGCAGGTCCCCTCGCCGCAAGGCTTGATCTCGATATGGACGCTGCCCTTCGGGTTGCTCCAAACGCCGTAGATGTCGCCGGCTCGCGGCGGCGAAGAATCGGCGGCCTGGCCCCCCTGCGCGCCCGCGAAGGCCAATCCCAGGATCGCAAATCCCAACGCCACTCGGTTCATCCTGACCTATCCTTCCACCCGTCCGGGCGACAAAGAGAAACACGCCGACAACATGGAGCGGCTAGCGTTCAACGCCTATATCGCCCCTTCGTTTTTCACGGCGGCGAATTCAACGTCCAGACATAACGTCGCTGGAGCCATTCGGACCGGGACCGCAGATCTAGCGCCCCCTCCGCCCTTGCCTATAACCGCAGGCCCTTCATCACCCAGTAGGTCAAGGACGCCGCGACAAGGGCGACAAGAAGCGCCAACCATGGCGGCGCGAAGGCCAACTGGGGATCGACATCCAGTCGCCGCCGCCCGGTCACCATCGGGCGGATCAGGTTGGAGCGCTTGTAGACAAGGTAGAAGACAACGGCCGCCACGTGCGCGAGCACCAGCAGCTGGATGGCCGTGAAGCTCCAGTCATGCCACTGGGCGAACTGGCGGCCTGTTTCGAAGCTCACCCGGTCCGCCAAAGGGCCGGACTCCAGGCCGTCGATGTCGACCGAGAATAGCCCCGTCACTACCTGGGTGACGATGGCCGCCAGCAAGGCCAAGACACTGAGGGCGCCGACCGGATTGTGCCCCGGGGTCGACGAGGGCGTCCGATCGCCCAGCGTGCGGGCATAGGCCAGCACCGCGCGCGGTCCCTTCACGAACTGCGAGAACCGCGCGCTCTGGCTGCCGACCACGCCCCAGATCAGGCGGAAGGTGATCAGCGCCAGAACGGAATAGCCGGACCAGCGATGCCATTCCATGTGGCCCGTTCTGGCCGACCACCAGGAAAAGCCGATCAGCCCGACCAGCGCCCAGTGGATCAGGCGCGTAGGCGCGTCCCAGAGCTTGAAACCGCGCGACGTGGGCGTGGTCGAGGGAGCGTCCGAGGCCATAAGGCTAGTTCCGCGGCACGCGGAAGGACTCGTGACAGCTCTTGCACGAGGCGCCGACGGCGCGGGACTGGCCGCGCAGGCCATCCAGATCGCCGGCGGCGGCCAGTTGCTGCAGGCGTGACACCTCGAGCTGGGCGCGGTTGACCGCGGCCGAGAACTTGCCCGGATCCGTCCAGACCTCGGGCTTGGCGTCGGTCGGCAGCTTGGACTCCGGTCCGCTGCCCTTGGGGAACCACGAGGGAATCTGCGTGGTGAGCGTCTTCAGCTTGGCGGCGTTGTCGGCGATCAGCTTGCGGTCGGGCGCGCCCTTCTTCAGCTCGTCCGAGATGGCCTTGTTGGCGGCGCCGATCTGCTTGAAGTTGTCATGCCTGGCCTTGATGGCCTTGCCTGCGGGCGTGTTGGGCAGGTTTCCGGCCTCGTGGGCCACGGCTCCCGTCGCCATCACGATTCCCGCGACGATGCCGAACGTCGCGGCTTTGCTCATCAGCGTCATGCTCTCTGCCTCCCGGTGATTCCTGGGCCAGTATGGCGCCGTCTGGCGGACGCGACTGCCTGTTCGTGGCCGATGACGCCAAATTCCGCGCCCCGCCGCTTCAGAGCAAAGGCGTCCCGCCGTCCCCGCCGCTATCTGGCCCACTTCCCGCACAGGCGAAGGCGTTGATCAGGCGGGCGGACACGAGGTCCGCCCGCCTCCAGACTAGAAGCGCTTACGGACCTGGAAGCCGGCCGTGCGCGGATTGATGCTCACGGTCTGCTTGGGGTTATTCACCGCGGAGGTCACGCTCATCCGTCCGACTTCGTCGGTGATGTTGTTGACGAACACGTAGGCCCCCCAGTCGGCGCCCTCGACCCCGGCGCGCATGTTGGCGTAGCCGTAGTCGCCTTGCTTCTCGTAGTAGACATAGGTCGGACGGAACTGCGAGGCGGACTCGCCGACATAGGCGTAGTCGGCGCGCACCAAGCCGTTCATATCGCCCTTGAGCGGCCAGGTGTATTCGACCGAAGCCGAGCCGCTGTACTTGGCCACGTTCGGGAACTCGTCGCCGCGCAGGCCGGTCGACCCGGTGATCAGGATGCTGGAATTGGCCTGATCCTCGGTCAGCTTGGCGTCAACGATGGCGGCGGTGCCGCTGATCGTCAGGCCGGCGATCGGACGGGCCGTGGCCTCGACCTCGAAGCCCTTGATCTTGGCCTTGCCGGCGTTGGTCAGGTAGCTGAAGGCGCCGTTGGCGCTGGTGGCCGAGATCTGCATGTTCGACCAGTCGATCTGATAGGCCGCCGCGTTCAGCGTCAGGCGACGGTCGAACCACTGGCTCTTGATGCCGCCTTCATAGTTCCAGAGGCTGTCGGGCTGGTAGGCCAGAAGCGCGCTGGCCAGGCCCGGCACGTTGTTGGCGCCGCCCGGACGGAAGCCCTTGGCCGCCACGGCGTAGACCATGACGTCCGAGGTGACCTGATAGGACGCGTTCAGCTTGCTGACCCAGCCATCGGCGCTGGCGTCGACCTGGGCGGCCGGGCCGACATAGGACTGGGTGATGAAGTTGCTGATCAGCACCTGGCCCGAGACGGTCTTGTCGTACTTGAAGCGGCGCAGGCCGCCGGTCAGGGTCAGCTTCTCGATCGGCTTATACGAGACTTCGCCGAAGAAGGCGGTCTGCTTGGTCTCGGTGCCGACATGGCGCCAGGCGGTCAGGTCGTTGGGGTTGATGATGCCCGTGGCGGCGTCGCCCTTGGCGACCTTGCTCTCGATGTAGTCGTCACGCTTTTCCAGATAGACGCCGGCCGTCCAGTCGACCTTGTCGTCGAACAGCGAGCCGTTCGCCCGCAGTTCGTGGTTCCACGAGGTCAGGCCCATCGGCTGATAGAGCGCGCCCGGCGTCCGGCTATCGGCGTAGGCGGTGTAGGCGGTCATCTGGGCCGCGGTGCAGGCCGGGTTCGTCGAACCGGTCGCGGCCGGTCCGCCGGCGACCCAGTTGCGGCACGAGGTGGCGTTGGCGCGGCTGCCCGACAGCGTCGGGCTGTAGTCGGAGTTCCGCAGCAGCGTCCACTTGTAGTAGGACGACGTCGCCGTGACCGTGGCGAAGCTGAGATCCCACTTGCCCGTGAGGTTGTACATCCGCAGGTTATCGCTGGTCGGCGCGATGACGCGGGCGTTGGTCTTGTACTCCCCGCCCAGCGCCGGGTACCAGATGTTCTGACCGTCCAGCGTGGTCTTCTGGAACAGGCCCGTGGCGTTGATCGTCAGGTTGTCGGTGGGCGTGAAGCCCAGCATCAGACGACCGCCGCTGGAGTGCTGGTCGTTGATGTTCTTCTTGTTCAGCAGGACGTCGTCGACATAGCCGCCGCCCTCGGTCTTGTAGAGCACCAGGCGCGCGGCCAGCTTGTCCTCGATCAGCGGCACGTTGACCATGCCCTTCACCGAATAGCCGTTGCTGCCGCCCTTGACGGACGAGCCTTGGGCCTCGACGGCGCCGGCGTAGCGGCTGCTGTCGGGCTTGTTGAGGATCACGCGCAGGGTGCCGCCCATCGAGCCCGAGCCGTACAGCGTGCCTTGCGGGCCGCGCAGAACCTCGATCCGTTCGGCGTCGAACAGGTTGACGTCGGCGCTGGTCGAGCTGGCGTCGGCGGTCGTGCCGGCCGGACCCGTCAGCGGGGTTTCATCGTAGTAGAGGCCGACCGTGGCCTCGCCGGCGCTGCGCACGCCGCGCAGGGTCAGACGGCGGCTGGTCGGCGAGTTGCCGTCGACCTGCAGGTTCGGAACGGTCCGGAAATAGTCCTGGATGCCAGAGGCGCCGAGCGCCTGCAGCGACTTCTCGGTCACCGCGCTGACGCTGATCGGCGTGGTCTGAACCGTGGTCGAGCGCTTCAGCGCGGTGACGACGACCTCCTCGATCGTCGCGCTGTCGGACGCCTGCTGGGCGAGCGCTTGGCCCGCCGCCAAGCTGCTCAGCGCGCTGGCGCCCAGGGCCAGGGCCCGAAGGCCTCGAAACTGCATCATTATTGAACCCCTCTTATCGGTCCGCTCAACGGCGGCCTGTAGGTTCAGACGCAAGGCCGAGCGGGTCCCTCACCTCCGGCGGGCAAAAAGTGCGGATCAGAAGCGGCGCTCGAGCGACAGGCGCACAGCGCGCGGGGTGACGCCGAAGTACTCGATGGGCCCGGATGTATTGCGCGCCGCCGACGCCCTGCCCGCCCGGTCCAGCAGGTTCTCGATCGACAGGTCGACGCTCCAGTCGCGGTTCTCCAGGCCGGCGCTGGCCCCGAACACCGCATAGCCCCCCATCTTCAGATAGTCCGCGTTGGCGGCGTTGAAGGCCGAACGCGCCAGTCCGGCATGGTAGGCGTCGAACCGCAGCCGGCCCGTCAGGCCCTCGCCCAGGGACCAGCGCCGTTCGGCCGAAGCCGCGGCCGAGACCTTGGGAACGGTGGGCAGCCGATCGCCCTTTAGTCCCAGGCCGATGGCGCTGTTGGTCACCTGATCGGCGGTCAGCCGCGCGTCCGTCAGAGTGACGCTGGCCGTCAGGTCCCAACCGGCGACCTTCCGCGCGGTCCCTTCGAGCTCAAGGCCCTGGATGCGCGCGGCCCCGATATTGGTGACGTAGTTGAAGGCCCGGTTCGGGGTCTGGGCCGCGTACTGCATGTCGCGCCAGCGGGCGCGGTAGAGGGCCAGGTTCAGCGACACGCGGCGATCGGCGCTCTGCCCCTTAAGGCCCAGCTCGGCGTTGTCCAGTCGGTCCGACCGGTAGACAGCGAGGGCCTCGGGAAGGCCCGGCACCACGTTCACGCCCCCGGGGCGGAAGCCTTGCGAGACCAGAGCGTAGCCGAACAGGCCCGGCGCGATCTGATGGCTGGCCATCGCCTTCAGGCTCCAGCCCCGCTCGCGGCTGCTGGCGTCGATGGCATAGTCCATCCAGGTGCCCGAGATCACGTTGGCGACCTGCACCGCGCCTCGGTCGCGCTTGACGTAATTGAAGCGCCGGGCGCCGATCGTCAGCTCCGTCTCCGGCGCAATGGCGTAGGAGACCTCGCCGAAGACCGCATGCTGGGTCAGGTGGTTCTCGATGTCCCGTCGCCCGATCAGCACTGGCGGCTCGACCGCGAGGCCCGTCGTGGGATCCACATGGCGAACCTGGCTGTCGATGTAGTCCTCGCGGACCTCGCTATAGGCGCCCAGGCTCCAGCGCAGGGGGCCGGCGCTGACGGAGGCCGCGCGAATCTCGTGGATTCGCGCTGTCAGGTCCGCCGGCTGATGCAGGATCGCCGGATAGACGCTGTCGACATAGGCCGAATAGCTGGAAATCTGGTCGGCGCCGCAGGACGTCGCCAGCGAGAACATCCGCATGCAGCCGGCGGCGTTGGTCCGCTCGCCCAGCAGGACGCCGCTGTAGTCGGAACGCCGCACCAGCTTCCATCGATACCAGGACGAGACCGCGGTGATGTCGACCGCGTCGCCGCGCCACTTCGCCACCGCGGACACAAGATCGATATCCCCGTCGAACGGCGCGCGTCCGGCGTGAACCGTTCGCCACGGCCCGGCCGTATCGTTCCAGGCGGAGATGTCGCCCCGATGGCTGGACTGGTGAGCGCCCGACAACAGGACCGACAGCCTCGGGCTCTTCTCCCACAGCACCGCCAGCCGCGCGCCCCGAACATGCGAGCCGTCGACGTCCGAAAGGCCCAGCCGGATATTGTCGATCACCCCGGGCTGGCGCTGGTCATAGGCCGTCAAGCGCACCGCCAGCGCGTCGGGGATCGCCACGGCGTTCAACACCGCCGCACCGCTCATGGCCTCCCCGCCGTGGGCCAGGCTCGCGACCGACATCCCGATGGAGCCCGCGTCGCCGCCGAGGTCGGGGCGCTTGAACAGGATTCGCAGGGCCCCGCCCATGGCGCCCGAGCCGTAGAGCGTGCCCTGGGGACCGCGCAGAAGCTCGATCCGATCGACATCCACCAGCGCCAGCTCCGGCGCCATGACGCCTGGGTCGGCCGTCGTGCCGACCGGACCGGTCATCGGCGTCTCGTCGTAATAGAGCCCTGTCGTGGCCTCGCCCGCCCCATAGACGCCTCGCAGCACCAGGCGCCGGCCGAACGCGGTGGAAATCAGCTTCAGTCCCGGCAGCGTTGGCGCGGCCTGTTCGATGTTGGTCATGGCCATGCGCGCGAGTTGCTCGCCGTCGATCACCACCATGCTGAGCGGCGTCTGTTGGGCCAGGCTCGAGCGCTTCAGCGCCGTGACGACCAAACCGTCCAGATCGACCGGCGGGGCGACCGGCGAGGGGCCGGCTTGCGGCTCCTCGCCCGGCTTGGGCGCTCGCACCACCAGGAAGCTGCGCCCCTCCAGCCGAAAGGTCAGGCCCGAACCCGCCAACAGCCGGGCCAGGGCCTGTTCGGCCGTAAAGGTCCCGCTCAATGGCGGACTGCGACGCCCCGAGGTGAGACTGGGAGAGAACAGGATTTCGCGATCGCTGCGCAGGGCCAGCTGATTCAGCGCCTGGCTCAGGGGCTGGGCGGGCAGGTCGAAGCGGCGCGCGGCGTCCGCCGATCGGCCCGGTCCCGCCAGGGCCGCGGCCGGCGCGAAGGCCCCGACGGCCGCCGCGCAGAGCAGGGCCGTGACGAGGCCGCGCCTGCGCGACGCTCCCAACGCTCTGGACCTGAACAACAGCGACTCCCGACCTCCCCGGCGGCTTGGATTGCGCGCCGCCGAGGGCGCGGACCATGCCTTATTTTGACGGGCGGCCATGCCAAAGCCGTCAGCGCCCGCGCCCCAAGATCGCGCGCTGCACAGGCTTTAGGCAACAGGTCAAAGCGCGCGTGCGTTCGCGCCCATTGTCCGGCGGCGGCTTGACAGGCGGGAAAGCAGGATTTCACCTAACCGTCATGTCGGGGCGGTGGTCATGATCTGGGGCGTCAAAACGTCAAGGGCGTCCGGGGAGGCGACGGCCCTGGTCGACAGCGGCGCGCGGTTCATCCCGGCGCTGCGGGCCTTCTTTTCGCGCCGCGCGCCGGCCGCCGATGTCGAGGACCTGGTGCAGGAGGTCCTGCTGCGAATCCAGAAGCGCCAGCCGGCCCCTGTCGTGAACAATGTGGAAGGCTACCTGTTCGAGGTAGCCGCCAATGTCCTGATCGACCGCGGCCGCCGAGATCGCACCCGCCGCCGCTCCGATCACTGCGAACTGCAAGAAACGCATCACCCCGTTGATGAAATGTCTCCCGAGCGCGTCTTACAGGGACGCGAACAGGTGGCGCGGGTGATGGCGGCCTTGAATGCGCTGCCGGAACGTACGCGACGGGTTTTCATCCTCGTGCGCTTCGAGGAGATGAGCTACAAGCTCGTCGCCCAGCGCCTGGGTGTCTCCGTCAGCGCTGTCGAGAAACACGTGATGAAGGCGCTTCGGCACTTGCACGAACGCCTGCGGGACCAGGATGACGTCGACAACGTCGGAGCAAGAGAGACCCGAAGACCCGGCTAGCGCGGCCGCGGCTTGGTTCGCGCGGCTGCAAGCTGGCGATGTCTCTCTCCATGAACGACGCGACTTCCAGCGCTGGCTGAACGCCGACGCGCGGCACGCTGACGCCTGGAACGCGGTCGGCGCCACCTGGAATGACCTTTCCAGCGTCGAGAGCGATCCGGCCTTCGCGACTCTGCGAGCCGATGCGCTGAGCATCGACGCGTCGCGCCCCCGTCTGTTGAGCCGTCGAAATCTGGGTCTGGCCGCGGCCAGCGTGGTGGCCCTCGTCGGCGTCGCGGCCTTTGGCTTGCGCCGGCGCGCGGACGACGAAGGCGCGGCGTCCGTCGTCGACGAACCGGTCTTCACCACGGCCGTCGGCGAGCGCTCGACGTTCCGTCTGGCCGACAATTCGGTGGTGACCCTCAGCACCGACTCCGCCGTCCGGGTCAATCACTGGGGTCGCGAGCGCCGGCTGACCCTACTGAAGGGCCAGGCCTATTTTCAGGTCGCCAAGGACAAGACCCGTCCGTTCATCGTCGCCGCGGGCGATAAGTCCGTCACGGCCGTCGGGACGGCCTTCGACGTACGCTTGGAGCCCGGCAAGCTCTCGGTGACCCTGGTCGAGGGCCGCGTGCGGATCGCTGGCGCGTCTCCCAAGGGCCCGCGGCAGGTCGAGATGGCCGCCGGCTCGCGCTTCGTGGCCGCTGACCGCGCCGACTGGATGATCGCCACCGTCGACACGGCCAAGGAAGCGGCTTGGCTGCAGGGTCGCCTGGTCTTCGACGGCGAGCCCCTGTCCGCCGTGGTCGCCGAGATGAACCGCTTCTCGGAGCGCAAGCTGGACGTTTCGGATCCCACCCTGGCCGCGACCCCGGTGAGCGGCGTCTTCAAGACCGGACAGGTCGACGCCTTTGCTGCGGCGCTGCGCACCTATGGGTTGGTCGAGGTCGGCCATAGTGACGACCGCCGGATCGAGCTGATCCGTCCCTCGCGCGGCCTCTGAGGCCCGCGCATATTTTTTTGAGTTCCCAGGTGAGGTCGCGGCCACGCGGTGCGTCTCATCGGTAGACCGCCTCCATTGTCCGGCGGCGCGATCCTTCGCTTTCCCGGGGAAACGTTCCAATGAAGCTGTCCACCCTCAAGCTCGCCCTCCTGTCCGCCACCGTGGCGAGCGGGGTCCTGGCGCCGCAAGCCTTCGCCAGGCCGGTCACCGACGCCGAAAAGGCGCAGATCCTTAAGCTCGTCGACGCCGACGCGGCCAACATCAAGGACGCGGCCCTGAAGATCTGGGGCTTCGCCGAGGTGGGGTATCAGGAGACCAAGAGCACCGCCTTGCTGCAGGATCAGCTGAAGGCCGCCGGCTTCGAGGTGAAGGCCGGCGTCGCGGGCGAACCGACCGCTTTTATCGCCAGCTACAAGAATGGCGCGGGTCCGGTCATCGCCATCCTGGCCGAGTTCGACGCCTTGCCGGGTCTGGCCCAGACCGCCGATCCGGTAAAGACCAGCATCCCCGGCCAAATCGCCGGCCACGGCTGCGGCCACAATCTCTTCGGCGCCGCCTCGGTCGGCGCGGCTGTCTCGCTGAAGGCCTGGATGGTCAAGAACAACATCAAGGGCGAGCTGCGCGTGTACGGCACGCCTGCGGAGGAAGGCGGCTCGGGCAAGGTCTATTTCGTCCGCGACGGCCTGTTCAACGATGTCGACGTCACGCTGCACTGGCACCCGGCCAACAGCAACTCGGCCGTCCAGGGCGTGTCGATGGCCAATATCAGCGGCAAGTTCCGCTTCCACGGCGTTTCGGCCCACGCCGCCGGCGCGCCCGAAAAGGGCCGCTCGGCCCTGGACGGCGTCGAGGTCATGGACGTGGCCACCAACTTCCTGCGCGAGCACACGCCGGACAAGACCCGTATCCACTATGTGATCACCGCCGGCGGCACGGCGCCGAACGTCGTGCCCAACTTCGCCGAGGTCTACTACTACGTCCGCCACCCCGATCCGGCGGTGGTCAAAGACGTTTGGGCGCGGGTCGAGAAGGCGGCCGAGGGCGCGGCCCTGGCCACCGGCACCACGGTCGACAAGGAGATCACCGGCGGCGTCTACGCCCTGCTACCGAACGACACCCTGGGCCGCGTGATGGACGCCAACCTGCGCAAGGTCGGCGGCATCACCTGGACGCCGGAAGAGATCGCCTTCGCCAAGAAGATCCAGACCTCGCTGGTCAATCCGCCGTCGATCGACACCGTCAAGACGGTCGAACCCTACAAGGTCGAATTGGAGGGCGGCGGCGGCTCGACCGACGTGTCGGACATCAGCTGGGTTACGCCGACCGTTGGCCTGGGCACGGCGACCTTCGTGCCCGGCTCGGCCGGTCACAGCTGGCAGAATGTCGCGGCCGCCGGTTCGTCGATCGGCGTGAAGGGCGCGGTCAACGCCGCCAAGACCCTGGCCCTGACCGGCGCGGACCTCTTCGCCAACCCGGACATCGTCAAGAAGGCCAAGGCCGAGCTCGACCAGCGTCGCGGTCCGAACTTCACCTACAAGGCCATGCTCGGCGATCGGCCGCCGGCCCTCGACTATCGCAAGCCCGCCGGGGCGGCGCACGAGTAACGATCGCCCGTCCTTCCCCCGGCGATCGTCCGCGGCCGGCGCGCTCCCCCCTGGCGCCGGCCGCCTCTTTGCATCCTTGGAGCTTCCTGTGGCCGAGACCGTCATCATCAGTCGCGAGCGTTTCGAGACGCTCAAGGGCGCCCTGCCGGCGATTACGCGAGAACACCTGAATACAGTCTACGGCATCAGCGAAACGACCTGGACCAAGCTCCGCCGGGGCGAGCCGATCAAGCTCAATACCTGGCAACGCATTCAGGTCCGCTTCGCGCGCCTAGGCTCTGGGGCTTGCTGAAGCGCGGCGATCAGCTCGCGCCCAGCGCCCGATAGAGATCGATCGAGGCCTCCAGCGCGGCCGAACGGGCGATGACGCCTTGCTCCTTGGCCTCCCACAGCCGCTGGTCGGCGCGCAGCACCGGGTCCAGGGCGGCCTCCCCCACGGCATGAGCGCGATCAGCGGCGCGGCGCACCTTGGCGATCTCGCCGATCAGGATCTCGACCTGGCGGGTCCGCTCGGCCCCGGCTCGCACCGCGGCCAGGGCGGCGTCGATCTCGGCCGCCGCCTTTTCGGTCGTGGCGCGATAGACGGCCAGCGCCTCGGCCTCGCGGCCCTTGGCCGCGCGCAGGTCGGCGTCCAGTCGCCCCCAGTCGAGCAGCCGCCAGCGCACCGACGCTCCGCCGAGCCAGAGCTTGGCGTCCGGATCGAACAGCCGGGCGGCGTCCGTGCTGGAGAAGCCGACAAGTCCTCCTAAGCTCACGGACGGATAGTATCCGGCCATCGCCACCCGCACGCCCGCGTGGCTGGCGGCGACGGCGCGCTCGGCAGCCGCCACGTCAGGCCGCCGAGCCACGGCGGC
>Ga0247725_1000576_pt1 | contig 25023 bp, 23 predicted proteins | sample OKSTACKMCFT3sol_FD_183021 | JGI IMG/M metagenome (GOLD analysis project Ga0247725, IMG submission 183021) | Subsurface sediment microbial communities from gas well in Oklahoma, United States - OK STACK MC-FT3-sol | ecosystem: Environmental > Terrestrial > Deep subsurface > Rock core/Sediment...
CAGTTTCAGCATCAAACCAGACATCCTGGCTGTCTGGCCCTCTGTTAGCGATTGCCATGCCCATAGCATCCAGAATGCTTTGGGCATGGGCTGGAAAATTATCACGATATAAAAAACCGGAAAAACCGCACATGAAATCTGACTCCAATCCTGTTTAAACACGCCCGGGCTCCGTGAGCGTTTGCAGGCAACATACATCAGGAAGAATGAGTTACAACTGAACAAAGCTATCCTGATAACAACAAAATGGCTTTTGCAGAGGCTGTTCAATCTCTGGAAAAATGCTGCGTGTATTTATTGAACAAACAGCAGTTTCTGATGTTTCCCAAAAAAAATGATGCGTAATTTAACACAACTGTTCCTGACTGACACAATCTAAGTTACACCTAAGGCCTGTGATTGAGCGCATTTTGTTTAGAGCCAGTTCTTTGTGATGGCTGAACTTCAACATTCCGTTGAAAATGCAACGCCCTTAAGAGTAACATAGCCAAAATAGGGCTGGTAGCGTCTTTGTCGCGACAATGTTATTCAGTTTTTTGTGCTCCAGAGCCTCAGATTTATCGAGTAGAATTAAGGAATTAAGTGATAGCCAGATATTATCCTGTTTACAATCGTATTCAATTTTTTCTGCGTAGGTTTGGCTAGATGCATGTGCTTTACGTGGTCACTCGGGGTGATGCTATAGGTGGCGCCAGTATGCATGTATTGCAGCTTGCCACAGCCGTAAAGCAAGCAGGTTGCGGTGTGACTGTGGTCTTTGGCGGTGTCGATGGTAAAATAGTGTCCATGTGTAAAGAGGCCGGATTAGAAACCAAAGTGGTACCGCAATTGGTTCGCTCATTGCAACCCTGGCATGATCTGAAGGCATTGTTTGCATTACGCAGCATAATAAAAAGGCTTAAACCTGATGTAGTGCATTTGCATTCTTCAAAAGCCTCATTGTTGGGGCGAATAGCAGCCTGGTTGTGCAAAGTTCCGGCTATAGTCACTGTGCATGGCTGGCCATTTGTTCATCCGCAATCCAAAGTGTCAAAAGCTGTCTATTTTTTCCTTGAACGCTCTATGGTAGCCTTTACGGCCAAATTTATTGCTGTAAGTGCAGTGGATTATGAAGTTGCATTGCAAAAGTTAAAGGTGCAACCACAAAAAATAGAGTTGATACATAATGGAGTCGAAAACGATCTGTCGTTTACGCCCGTTAAATCTGATACCATAAAAAAAGAATGCAGCATTATATCTGTTGCCCGTTTTGAAACTCAGAAAGATCACCGGACTCTATTACTGGCCTTGCAGCAGATTATCCATATGCCATGGCATTTAAAGTTAGTAGGCTCAGGCCCTTTGTTAATAGAGATAAAGCAATTAGCCGGGCAACTGGATATGTCTGATAAAGTTGAATTTTTGGGAGAGCGTTCAGATGTGGCTGAGTTGTTAACTCAAGCCGATCTGTTTGTGCTGCTTAGCCATTGGGAGAGTCTTCCTATTAGTATTATTGAAGCAATGCGAGCTGGCTTACCTGTGATCGCTTCTAATGTTGGCGGTATTACAGAATTAGTGGAAGATGGTATTTCTGGCCTTGTAGTGTCAGCTGGCTCTATTTCAGAAGCTGCTAATGCTTTGTGCGCGCTGATTAGCAACTCCTCTATACGCCAGTCTATGTCAGAAGCCAGCCATCAGAGGTTTTTAAATCACTTTACTGCTGATTTGATGCTTAATAAAACTTTGGGTTGTTATCATCAAGTGACTAAGGTAACGCAATGAGGCTTGTAGTCACAGGCAGCTCAGGATTCATAGGCCGTAACCTGCTGCTATGGTTGCACCAGAAGGGGTATCATGATTTGGTGTTGCCGCTGCGCAAGCCTGCCACTGAATTTCATCCTTTACCCGAAGCCACAGTGATAGTGGACGATTTCTGCAGCGTGGAACAGTGGTCCAAAGTGCTTCGTGAAGGTGACATAGTGGTTCATCTGGCGGGGTTGGCGCATCAGTCCTTGCCCGTTGCTAATGCAGACCAGTTGTTTTTCGCTGCTAACGTTGCGCCGGTCAAGGCTTTGGCTCTAGCCGCCGTTCAATCCGGTGTGGCGCAAATCCTGTTTGTCAGTTCTATTGGTGTAAATGGTAGTTACAGCGAGCAAGCTATTACAGCAAAAAGTGAAACCCGACCTGACTACCCCTACGCCCGCTCTAAATTACAGGCAGAACTCGCACTGGCCGAAGTGTGTGAAGGCCACTTGTCTTATAAAATCCTGCGCATCCCTTTGGTTTATGGCGCCGATGCTCCGGCAAATTTCCGGGATTTATTAACTTTGGTTAGTCATAGGCTACCTTTGCCTTTTGGTCTGGTAAGAGCCCGCAAGAGTTTTATTGCTATTGACCACCTGGTTGAAGTGATAAGTCGCCTGATTGAATTAGATAATGATACAGAACGTTGTTTTGTCGCAGCGGATCGCGATACAGTGTCCTTGTCTGAATTGATTGAAATATTATCAAACGGTATGGGGCATAAAGTGGTAAATCTACCCGTACCCGTAGCACTGTTAAAATTTGTCTTTAAGTTAGTAGGTAAAACAAGTTTGTATCAGAAGCTGTGCTTGCCTTTAACAGTGGATGCCTGTCGTACTTACGAGCTACTAAACTGGTGGCCTACCAGTGCGGCCAGCGAAAAGCTGAAGGGCGTAGCCAGACAGTTTTCCGAGAGAACGCTGTCGCGATAAGAGTGAATTCGTGTGCCGACTATAACAACATTACACAAGATCAAACAAAATCAATCAAATAGCTTTAAGTTTGAGTTCATTTTTATGGGTTATACTTGCTCCGCCTGTTCAGTAATTCGAGCATCAAATACAGGCATTAATTATGCGTCCTTTAGATTTTTCAACTTATCTGATGCAAGGAGTGCGAAATGATTGAGTGGCTACTTGGCCTTCCCAGATTCATTAAAAGAGTCATTTCTGTCTGTGCGGACATCATATTTTTAACGGCCTCTTTATGGGTTTCAGTCGCCGTTACCAGGCAGTCCGAACACTTGGATATGAATCTGATCCTGACAGTGTTTTGTGTCACCTTACCTTTAACTATCTGGACTTTTGTGCGTTTTGGTTTGTACCGGGCTGTCGTGCGTTTCATTGGACGAAATGCGTTGCTGGCAGTGGTTGGTGGTATAGCGATAAGCACCGTCATCCAATTTAGCGCTTTGTATCTGTTTGGTATCGAAAACGCAGGTCGTATTGCTTTTGTGTATATGTTAACTGCCATGTTGTCCTCTGGCGGCAGCCGTTTGATGGTAAGAGAATTTTTAAACCAGCGTAACAACCAGCACAAAGAAAGAGTGCTGATCTATGGTGCGGGTTCGTCTGGCAGACAACTTGCGCAAGCCCTGATGAATGGTGAGCAGTATTACCCGGTTCTTTTTGTCGACGACGACGTGACTTTACAGCGTTCCACTATCATGGGCATTCCGGTCGGTAACCCGCAAAACATGATAGCGCTGGTTAAACTGAACAATATCAGCCGTATTTTGTTGGCGATTCCTTCTGTAAACCGGATCCGTCGTCGTGAGGTGTTAGACTCATTAGACGAGCTATCAATTCCAGTGCAGTCAATCCCTGGTATGAGAGATTTAGTCGACGGTAGCATGCGAATTGATGAGCTGCAGGATGTGAAAATTGAAGACCTGCTGGGCCGCGATCCTGTGACGCCAAAATTAAAATTAATGAACGCCAACATCTTTGACAAAGTGGTGATGGTGACAGGTGCTGGTGGTTCCATAGGTTCAGAGTTGTGCCGGCAAATAGTCCGTTACGAACCTAAAGTCTTGGTATTGTTTGAGTCATCTGAGTTCGCGCTATATTCAATTGAACGTGAACTAGCGGGTTTTATTGCCAACAATAAGCTTGATATAGAACTGAAACCTATTTTAGGTAATGTGCAGCACAAAGACCGAATGGAATCAGTGATGCGCAGTTTTGGTGTGGAGACCGTTTATCACGCTGCTGCCTATAAACACGTGCCTTTGGTTGAGTTTAACGTAGTGGAAGGTATACGTAATAATGTCTTTGGTACCTTACATGCAGCTGAAGCCGCTGTCGCAGCAGGAGTAAAAACCTTTGTATTGATTTCGACAGATAAAGCAGTTCGTCCGACCAACGTGATGGGCGCAACCAAACGTCTGGCCGAGTTAGTATTGCAGGCCTTGTCTGCCCGCCAACGTTCTACCCGTTTTTGCATGGTACGTTTTGGCAACGTTTTAGGGTCTTCTGGTTCAGTAGTGCCTTTGTTTCGCGAGCAAATTCGTCACGGAGGCCCTATAACAGTAACGCACAGAGACATTATTCGTTACTTTATGACCATACCTGAAGCAGCGCAGCTGGTGATCCAGGCGGGCGCCATGGGTAAGGGCGGCGATGTGTTTGTGCTCGACATGGGCGAACCTGTGAGTATCTCTGATTTAGCGGTACGCATGATCCACTTGATGGGGCTGGAAGTGCGCAATGAAGAGCATCCGGATGGGGATATTGAAATTGTTTACACGGGGCTGCGCCCAGGCGAAAAGTTGTACGAAGAGTTGTTAGTGAGTGGTGCAGAGCAAAAAACCGAGCATTCCCGCATTATGTCAGCGCAGGAAAACTATCTGAAATGGGAAACCCTGCTGGAAGTACTGGATGAGTTAAACAGTGCTTGCGAATGCTATGACCAAACGAAGATTCGAGCCATTTTGATTAACGCCACTACAGGTTTTAATCCAACAGATGATGTGTGTGATTTAGTCTGGCACGCCGATGCCAAGACGAAGGTGACCCCCTTTGTTCGTGCCGTGAGTGTGAGTACATAGAAGTCTTAACAGACGAAATATATAAGGCCGATCTTTAGGATGAAAACAGGACATAGAGTTAATGTTTGGCCTTGAAAGCAGCTATGTGCTCTATATCAGATCCCAATACGCATTAAATGATGGGCGGCTGATGCGTTATTTGTCTTTTATGCAGAGCAATAGGCTACGCTATAAAGTTTTTTGTTGGGATAGATCATTAGATTCGAAAAACAATGGCTATGTAGATGAGCATATTGAAAATTATTTGGCTCCAGCCAAAACAGGGGGGCGTTATTCGAATTTATTTAAACTATTACTCTGGAATGTCGCCATTTTTAGATATTGCCTGAAAAATAAAAGGCGAATAAAAAAAATTCATTGCATAGATTTTGATTCGATTTTTCCATGTTTTTTGTTTTCAAAGTTATATTCTACCCCTCTTATTTTTGACTCTTACGATCGATATTCTGATTCACGTCTTATCAAAAGACCATTTAAGCCTGTTGTCGATTGGATCGAAACTTACATATTACAGGAAGCCGAGATAGCAATTTTGCCGGCAGCTTGTAGGATTGAACAATATAAACTCAAGGACACGAGCAACCTCGCGATTATTGAAAACGTACCGTCATTTAGCAATGTTGGTTACTGCCAACGCTCGCAATTAAATAATCAGTTGGAACGAATAATTAACAGAGTCATTGAGAAGAGTTCATATTATCGTGCCGTGTTGTCTTATGTTGGTGTACTGGAGCCCGAGCATCGGGGTTTGGAAAATTTGTTGAATTGCATGGCCGATTTTCCAGACCTTGCTTTAATCGTAGCTGGTGATGGCCCATTACGTGCTAAAGTACTCGAAGCCGCGAGCGATAACATCTTTTACGTTGGCTCGTTAGAATATAGGTATGCACAACAAATTATGGCATTCAGTGATTTGCATGTTGGGCTCTATTATCTGAGCAACCCCAACCATAAGTTTGCGGCCCCTAACAAATATTACGAGCACCTTTATTTTGGTAAGGCATTGCTTACCTCTAAAAATACTCCCCCTGGCGATTTGGTTGAACAATTTTCGACGGGCTTCGTAATTGATGATAGCTCAGAAGCGCTATATAAATGTTTACAAGGCTTAGATCCTACAATACTTCAGCGAGTGGGTTCGCAGGCCAGAGAACACTGGTTATCACATTACTTGGATTACCATACAAAAGTGTTTGAGAGCACTTACAGAAGAGTAGTTGAGCACTCATACTTATAAAGTGGGTAAGATTATGAAGCGGTAGAGGGTTATGATTCGAAAGAAGAATTTAGGAATCAGTCTACCTCAGATGGAATTCACTAAAAATAGAGACATTGTTAAATTCCTTTAAATGAGAAGTTCAATACGATATTTTCGGCACATTTGTTAGTTGCCATAATTTCTGGCCCGTTTATGAGTTTTATTATGGAAATGCCACTTGTTACAATTTTTATCCCGACAAAAAATCGGTTTGAGTTATTTCAGCGCGCCCTCCTTAGTGCAGTAGCGCAAACTTATCCTGCTTTGCAAATTATAGTTGTTGATGATGGTTCCACCGAGCTAATAAGTGGCAAAAATGAGGCGCTTTGTAAAAATTACAGTAATGTGAATTACATTAAAAATGAAAAAAGTGTCGGCGCTGCAGCAGCCCGAAATATAGCAATTGCTGCAGCTCAGGGAGAATTTATTACCGGCTTAGATGATGATGATGCATTCGAATCTGAACGTATAAGTCAATTTGTGAGAGCTTGGCCAAGTTCGACTGAGATGTCCTATCTATGTTCTTGCTACATTTTTCATATGAAAGGACATAAAGTTAAACGCGGTCTGCGACGCGGAAAGACAATTACTTATTCCTCTCTGAAGTTAAAAAATGAAGTTGGCAACCAAATTTTCACTAAAACCTCTTATCTACGCGAAGTTGGTGGATACGATGAGTCGTTGGTAGCTTGTCAAGATTATGATTTATGGCTGAGAATGAGTAAAAAGTTTGGTCCGGCCCTCCGTCTTCCTTATACCAGTTACCATATACATTCAGAACACGAAGAACCTCGCATATCAAATATACAACAAAGAGAAAAGGGCCATCAGCAACTTATTGACAAACATGTGACCGAGTGGACAAAGGCCGAACTTGAATGTCAGTACTTTTACAAAGCTCTGTTATGTGAAGAGCGTCGAATCAGCAAGCTTTGGCGTTGGCTGAATGTCTACACTCTACCTGTCTATTTTCTTTATAAAATTCGCAAACTTTAAATATAACTTCTTGTCTTAATAAATGGCTCAAAGTGTCCGGTTGACGGCATGGATATTAGGTTGCACAAAGCCTATGTGTTAGTATAATTTGCCACTACTCGGCGGAGTCAGACAGTTCAAGTGTCTGAAGTAGTTATTTAAGCGCGCGTGCTTCATTTGAACGCAAATCAGCTTGAGATGCATAAATGTTTGAATTAGATATTGGGGAATTTGAAGTGAACCTTAAAAAAAGTAGTACAGGCTTTACACTGATTGAGCTGTTGATTGTTATAGTTATTTTGGGTTTGCTTGCTTCTATTGTGGCTCCTGGCATGTTTTCTAAAGTAGACAGCTCTAAAGTGAGAACAGCCGAGTCTCAGATTAAAATCTTAAAGACATCGTTAGACACTTACAGGCTTGACCTCGGTGGTTATCCGGCCAGTCTTGAAGAGCTGCGTAGCAGCGAGAAAAAAGGTTGGGATGGCCCTTATTTTGCTGAATCAATTCCACTGGATCCATGGGGTAACGCTTATGTCTATCGTATGCCTGGCACTAACGGTGCAGCTTATGACCTTATGTCATACGGTAGCGATGGTAAAGAGGGTGGAGAAGACCTGGCTCAGGATATTAAGGGCCAATGAGTTCACTGACAGAAGTGCTACGTGATCATTTCTCCGTAGCACAAGACCAACTTGAACGCGCTACAGCCTATATTCAGAAATACGGTGGTAGGCTGGAACGTGTGCTTGTCAACACTGGAGCACTTTCGTCTGATCAACTGTCAGAAATTTATAGTCGTTGGTTAAATTTACCGTTGCTAGGCGAGTTACCGCAAGATGTCAGTCTGCCAGCTATGGTCGTCGAAAAACAGTTAGATATTCAACTGATGTTTGAGCACAACTGGGTGCCTCTTGTAGCTATGGAACATCAGCTAACTCTGGTGGTCGCAGATCCATTAAATCCTGTTATGAACGACTATCTGCAGTTCAAAAAAGTTGATTTTAAGGTCGTGGTTGCTGCTGATGATCAACTCGACAATCTGAAAATGCGTTTGGATATGTCAAAGCGTCAGATGGAGGACTCGCAGGAATCCGACTTTGAAACAGACAAACTGCTAGAGCTGGCTGCTGAGGCTCCAACTGTTAACCTGGTGAATAATCTTATTTACAGGGCGGTGAAACAGCGCTCTTCTGATATGCATATTGAAACTGATTCGGGCAAAGGCCGTGTCCGTTACCGGATCGATGGTGTCCTGCATGATGCCGATACTATACCTCGTAGTTTAGTTTTACCCGCTGTTACACGTTTAAAGATCCTTAGTAACATGGATATCGCCGAACGTCGCCGTCCTCAGGATGGCAAAATAGAAATGACGGTGGGTGGAGAAAAAATCGATATCCGTGTATCCATATTGCCCAGGAATGATGGCGAAAGCGTGGTCATGCGTTTCCTTCGGCAGGACGCTCTGCAAACCAATATGGTCTCTTTGGGGATAGGCCCGGATATAGAACAAAAAATTAAGCAGGACCTGGCGAAAACTGCCGGTGTTATTTTGCTGACTGGCCCTACAGGTTCTGGTAAAACGACCAGTCTTTATTCGTTTCTGTCGTATTTAAATTCGCCTGAAGTAAAAATTATCACGCTTGAAGATCCGATAGAGTATCAGCTTGAAGGTATCAATCAGGTCCAGGTTCAGGCTGACATAGGATTTGATTTTGCTGCAGGTTTACGCAGTATAGTGCGTCAGGACCCTGACATTATTATGCTTGGTGAAATCCGTGATAAAGAAACTGCGGGTATTGCTATGCAATCGGCCCTCACAGGCCACTTAGTATTCTCTACCGTCCACACCAACGACGCACCAAGTGCTTATACTCGTTTGCTCGACTTAGGTGTGGATGATTTTTTATTAAATGCTGCTTTGGTGTCTATCATAGCGCAGCGCCTTGCCCGCAAACTTTGCGAGCATTGCAAAGCTCCAGATCCTGACGCCGAACAGTTGATCCGCCAATATCAGCTGGAAGACTACCGCCAGCAATTCGGTTTGGATGCCATTACACTGATGCATCCTGTTGGCTGCGAGCATTGCGCCCAAACCGGTTATAAAGGCCGGACTGCCATCATGGAATACCTGCGCTGTGATGAAGAAATAAAGGCTATTCCAAAAGATGCCAACTTTGTCAGCGTCGCCAGACAAAAAGCCCGGCAAAGGGGCGACCGTGATTTGCTGCAGGATGGCTTGTATAAAGCCATAGTAGGGCAGACCACGCTAGCTGAAGTATTGCGAGTGGCTGGTTAATATGAGATTTGACTATTCGGGTTACGATCAACAAGGCGCCAGATTACAAGGCAGTGTCGATGCTGTTGATGAAACTGCGGCAAGAAACTCGTTGCAGCAACAGGGCATACTTGTTGCGAAACTCAGTCCTGAAAAGAAAAGTTTGGGAGCGAGTTTAGGTTTTAAAGGGATAAACACCAAAGATATCGCCTTTTTAACGAAAGAACTGGCGTTGCTATTGGACGCAGGTTTGCGAATAGACAGAGGCGTGCAGCTGTTGGCAGAGACTGCCGAAAAACCTGCACTTCGAGAGTTACTGCATAAAATATCTGCAGATTTGAAAACGGGTAGAAAAATTTCTCAGGCCTTTGGTCAGCATCCAACAGCATTTGATTCTTTGTACATCAACCTGATCAAAATTGCAGAAGAGACAGGGAGATTAGCTGAGGTATTTCGTGGTTTGGCCGCGGATTTAAGTTACCGCCAGGATTTGAATAACAAAATCAAACAAGCTATGAGTTATCCGTTGGTTATTCTGGCCGTCTGCGTTTTATCTATAGTATTTATATTTAACGTTGTAGTGCCTAACTTGTCTGGTATGTTCGCAGATAAAGAAAATTTACCTGTGTACACTGAAATGTTACTTGGCTTAAGCGCCTGGATGCAAAACTATCAATGGTTATTGTTTGGTGCTATAGGCCTTAGTGTAGCTGCGTTGGTGAGGTTTTCAGAGCATCCTAAAGTTCGGCATCAACTTGAAGTGATACTGATGAGTACGCCTATGCTGAAGCATGCGGTGTTACAGACAGCTCGTATCCGCTTTAATGACGCTCTCTCTCTAATGCTGCAGTCTGGTATTGTGATCGACAGGGCTCTGCAAATGGCTATTGGTAGTATCAATAACCATATTATCCGAGGTGAGCTGGCGATAGCTTCAGATAAAATCAAGCATGGCGCCCGGTTGTCACAGGCATTGGGGCAAACCCAACTTTTTCCCATTTACTTTGCTTCTATCTTGTCTGTGGGGGAAGAGGCCGGAGAGCTCGCCAAAGTATTTGCTGAAATAGCGAATCGAAGCCGTGACAACTTTAATCAATGGGTTGCCAGAATGACAGCTATCATTGAGCCCCTGCTTATCTTGGTGATGGGGGTCATTGTAGGTGCTGTTGTGGTTGTTATGATGCTTAGCATTACTGCTACTACAGATATAGCGTTGTAACTATGGATGAACGTAAACAATCTGCCGTATCCGGCTTTACCCTTGTCGAGTTGCTTGTCGTGTTTGCTATTTCAGCTGTCGCTCTCTCGTTGGTCGGGCCGATGTTTCAGGATCAATTAGAAAAATCAAAGGCGTCGCAGGAATGGAGTGTATTTTGTTTGTTTACAAAAAATTTACGCTTGGAGTCTTTTTTTTCAGGTAGCCATATTACTCTCGTACTAGAGGGGAATAAATCTGTTCTTACGGATGGAAATGGTAATACCCATACCGAGCTTTATAAGTATTTAGATTTCGGAAATCAACGTCTGGTGTTTAACCCGAGTGGATATCCTGATGTTATGTTTGTAAACGCTCATGTAAGAAATACTGAAAAAACGCTTTCTCTGGTTGAGCGTAATGAAGTAGTTTCAGAATTAAAATGAAAATAGTTAAAGGCTTTACCTTGGTTGAAGTGCTAATTTCATCGGTCATTCTCTTTATGGCTATTGGATTAGGGATGGTCGCTTTTAGTTCGATAGACAAATCTGTACATGCATCAACAGATGTTGTCACTTTACTTAACCCATTACCTTTGATTGTAAATGAAATCGAAAACGATCTGACTAACTCTCCTGCTGGTGAAAAAACTAAAGAAGGAGAGTTAAACGAGGTCAAGTACAAGTGGGTTGCGACGCCAGAAAAAGTACTGCCTCCTAAACCAAGGTTCGACCCTGATAGAGGCGATTACATCGAATACGCGGATCGATATGTCATGTACAGTATCAGTCTGACTCTCTCACGCGACAATAAATCAAGAGTATTTCGTTTTAGAAAAGTAGGTTGGATAAAACTTGATTCTCCTGTAATAGCTAATGAATAGTGTTTCTGTGAATAAAATGAAATCAACCAAGGGGTTCACGTTAATTGAGCTTTTAATCACGTTTTCTATAATGGCAATGATGTTTGCATTGCTCGCACTCTCATTCAATTCGATTAGCCTCAACTGGAAACGGGCTTCAAACAATGCAAGTTCTGCGTTTGTTGAGTACCTCACTATTGATAATGTAATTTCTTCATTACGTTCCACCATTCCTTTTGATGTGCGCTCAGAGTCCGGTAGAACAGGCTTCTATTTTTTAGGTCGGGAAGATGGTTTTACAGCAGTTGTTAAAAACGGGCTAATTCATAACGATAAGTTGGCCGTAGTGCGTATTCTCAAAGAACAAGATGAAAGCGGCCTATACTCTCTTTATTATGAAGAAGCTCCATTAACAGACAGCCCGCTTATTTATGAAAACCAAACTTTAAAATTTAAACTGCGGCTCCCTGTTAAAGCAGGATTGAAGATCTTAGAGTTTCACTATTTTGGTTGGGCTTCATACCAGGATTTTCTTGCAACACAGTCTGATCTCGTGGCTAGTCCAGAGAAAAAATGGTTGACTTCGTATGACGGAATGAGGCTTAACCTCCAACCTAGCAAAATACAAATCCGAATGGACGATACAGTTTTTCAACTCAATTTAGCTGATCGTTTTGAATACACAATTAAGCGCAGGGTTAATAACGATGGCATTTAAGCAGAGTGGTATAGCCTTGATCCAGTCGCTTATATTCTCGGCTGTTATCAGCGTTATGTTAATTTACTTTAGTTCAAAGGCCTCGGTTTATACTCAAAATGCCGAAAAGTCGATTGCGAGGACGGAAGCTCTGCTTAGTACAGAAACTGCATTGGCAGACATCCAATTTCATCTACTGACCGGTTCTGAACTAAAGCCAAACTCTGGTTTTGTAAATTATTTCGGTAGACATTTTCGTCTTGAGAATGTTGAAGTTGAAATTCAGGATCTTCATTCTTTAATCGCTTTAACACCTTTTGGTGTATACAAGCTTCGGGAGTATCTTGAATCACAAAATGTTGCTCCGGATACTGTGAACTCAATAGTTGATTCTGTAGATGATTGGCAAGACGCTGACGATCTGAAGCGGATCCATGGTGCTGAGCAGGGTGACTACACTGATATTGATGTAAGAAATGGTACTATGAGCGATGTCACTGAGCTTGCGTTTATTTTCAGGAAGTATGGCGTCGATTTTGATAAATTTCAGAGAGATTTCACTATTTATCCTGTTCATCACTTTAACCCGCTCAACGTCCCTGATAACATGCTGCGGCTTATTTCGTCAGACGAACAACGTGTGAGTATCTTATCCAAACTTCGCGAGACACAGTCTCTTACTGAAGCTGATTTAGTTCGTATTGTTGGGTATCAGTTTAATGAGAGGGATGTATCCTCACACGGCAATGCCTTTCGCATTACTTTGAGATCTCGGTCTGACGGACTAGGTATTTCTCAAACTTATGAGTTTAAATTCAGCCCATATGGACGCGAACCTGTAGTGCTGTGGAATTACAATAGGGGCTACTAGTATGCATCTCACCAATTTGATATCCCGATTTAGTAAAGCCTGTCTATCTAGAGTTGGGTATTTTTCGCGCGGTAAGCTTTACAACTACTTTACAAAAAGCTGCATGACAGCTGATGAGGCGGAAAAGGTATTATTTGTTGTAGTATCGAGGGCAGAATACTTTGAGGAATTAAGAACATTCCCTTTCACGAATACTTCGGATGTTGAATCAATTGTTAAAAATGATATCAGGACAGGTACTAAACTTACCAGATATCGTATATTAAAAAACGCTAATAATACAAAAGTGTTGTTATGGCACTTTTCTAATGAGGTCGATGTAGTAGCTCCGAATTCGATTTGCCTTATTCCTGAAGGAATATTAGCGTCTCTTATGATAGAGGAAGGGCAACTTGCATTAATTTCGGGAATGCTTGATGAGACGTTTTATTTCTTCAAGCGCTCTGATGTTATACATAGCAGATCTCTGAAAGGTAATAATGTGCCGCCTGAGGTGTTTCTGGCCTCTATAGGCGTTTCTGTGCCAAACGATGACTATAAGACTATATCCCTAAATAGTTTTGATGGGTTTAGGTCTTTTGAGTCACTGTTGCTTCTTAAACCATTTTTTCGTTTCCACTATGAAAGTGAATTGTTTGGGTTGCTTAAAAGTCGAGCCTGTTGGTTAGGTGGACTTTATCTTTTATATCAAATCGCTGCAGGAGGTTTAATTTATCTCTCTCTACTAAAAACACAGCACAGCTTCGATAAAGTCAACCAATCGCTTACTGATGTTTTTGTAATGCAACAGCAATCGACAAATAAAGTAGAAGTTATTAATCAGGTCAATAGTCTGCGTGCTGACCGCAGACCTGATGCTTTGGTTTGGAAATTACTTCATGATGCAGGTAATGTTGAGTGGTCATATTTTGAGTATTCAAATTCAAAGCTAACTGTGTCCGGCGCAGCCATAGATGCACTTAGTGTTTTAAATACGATAAAGGCCTTAGACTATGTTGATTCAGCGGAATTTGAAAGTGCAATACGCAATGTGAATGACAAAGAAGGTTTTCAGATTAAAGTTTCGTTAAAGGTTGCCGCGAAATGAAAAATATATTGCTGGGAGTGTTGGCTGCTTTAGCTTTTATCAGATTTGTAGGCATTCCTTATTCGGAGTGGGTGGATTCCCAATGGCTAGAGCTTGAGCAGACTAGAGCTCGTTTAGCTAAGGCGCTGAGTATTTCGGGAGATATTCCTGCTTTCCATATTTGGAGGCAGCAAGTTGATGAACTTTATTCGTCGTTGGATCTCCCGTCTGCTAGTTTTGGCGACATCAGGGGAGAGTTTCAAAGCCAGGTGAATCAGTTTGCTAGTTTACACGGCTGCAAAATTGAGTTATTCGACTGGCTCGACGCTTCGGCTTCGGCTGACACCCTGATACAACTTAATCCTGTTAATTTGCGTATCAGTGGTAGGCCGTTCCAGGTAGCCTCTTGTCATGCTGAACTTGGAAATCTTAAAGCCGTAAATATTACTGCCGTAAAAGGTAGCTGGGGAGAAGCTCTGAACAACAATTCTCAGGTGACTATCGCTGTACAGTTAAATTATGTATTTTTGAGGGCTGCGGGATGAAGTTTGGTTTGTCTATTCCATCCTTAACTTCGGATTATAAGTTTCGGCTAATGACGCTAGTGTTACCACTTTTAGCGTTGTGTGCACTTTTTTTGAACATGCCATCAAGTGATTTCTCAGAAACTAAAGCATTCGATGTACCTTCATTAAAGCAGACTTCGGGCGTAATTCCTGACGAATTAATGGTACTATGGCTAGATAAGAAAGAGCTCGAACAACTGAGAAAAGACAGTTCAACAACTACAGAGCGGGAAGACGTCTCTTTGCGGGACTATAGTCTGATAGCCATTTTTATCGAGCAGAATGGTTTTGCTTTGTTTAAGCGCAAAGGCAGCAAAGATAGCAAGGTCGAAATAGTAAGGGTTTCAGACGTTTTAGCAGGGTATGAACTCAAAGAGATAAAATCGGAGCAAGTTACCTTTGTCAAAGGTGAAGAGCAGGTTGTGCTCAGGCTCTTTAAAAGTAAATAAAAATTCAGGAATTGTGAATAGATTATGCGTTATCAACTGACCCCTTTACTCGTTAGCATTTTACTCGCGTCTTGCACTAGTTCCAATGTTGACCAGCCATATGAGGTAAAGCGCAGCTACCTTGCCAATAAAGATGGGGTGAACGTTGAGAATATACCATCATCAGAGAAGGCTAATGAAACTATAAGCGAGCAACCTGCATATCGCTCACTAAATAGTCTCAAACCATCTTTAGGCGGAAGACCCAATCAACAGGGATTAAGCGAGCTGTTCAGTGACAAAGAAACTATAGTTTTTTCGGCTGACAAGGTTCCACTGAGTGATTTGTTTCATTCCTTCCTTAACGAATTATTGTCGTCCAATTATGTAGTTGATAAATCAATCCGCTCGCTCAACACTCCTGTAACGTTGAGTTTTGCAAATCCGGTTACTAAACGCAGAGCCTTTGAGTTGTTTAGAGAATTATTGGCAGAGAATAATGTCGATATTTCACACAACGATGGAGTGTTTTACCTGACCTCTGCTAATGGAAAAAATAAGAACCTGGAGGTTGGTTTCGGTAAATATTCGGAATCAGTACCAAACAGTGCAGGTAATATAATGCAAATCGTACCTCTGAGTTTTGGCGCTAATATTGCGTTGGAACGCAGTATACGAGAGGTTGCGCAAGTTGATGTGTCATCAGATTTGGAGCGCGGCTTTTTGTTTCTGGTGGGGACCCGTGAACAGATCCTCAAAAGTCTGGACTTTATTTCTCTTATGGATGTTCAGGCAAGCCGTGGTAAATACATTTCATTACTACGATTAACTTACTTAGCCCCTGAAGAGTTTGCAAAGAAAGCTCAGAGCCTGATGAGTGCAGAAGGGATCCCTAATGTGTCTATTGGCCTACAAAATAGCTCTAATGTCATTTTGGTACCTATAGAGCACAACGGCACGCTAGCGGTGTTTTCTTCGCAGCAGCAGCTAGTGGACCGAGTACGGTTTTGGGCGTCTGAGTTGGACGTCGCGGGCGATAGTTCAGATAAGAAATACTATATCTACAATCCGCGTTTTGCTCGGGCTGCAGATCTAGGTGCATCTTTGCAACCGCTGATTGCACCTGGCCGTACTAGCCAAACCGGGAATCAGCAAAGGGACACACAAACATCAGGCTTAGGTCAGGACAGTTCCAGTACAGCTATAGGGACGAATAGTACAACGTCGGGCAGACAAAGGTCTTCGTCCGGCGGTGTTACCTCTGTTCAAGGCGACAAAATGTCGATGAGTATTGATGATAGATCGAATTCATTAGTGTTTTATTCAGCAGGCAAAGATTATGAAGCTCTATTACCTATGATAAAACGCCTGGATACTATGCCAAAACAGATCTTGTTAGAAGCTGTGATTGCCGAAGTTACAATGACAGATGAATTTGCTTTTGGTTTCGAATTTGCTTTGCGAAAAAATAAAGTGGCAGTAAGTACGACCGGGGCATTTGGTGTGAGTGACCTCGGCGGTATGAGTTTATCTTACGTCAATGGATTAGACCAGTTGATGGGGCAGCTGAAAAATAGTAAGTCTTTAGTCAATGTATTGTCTAACCCCTCTCTGGTAGTGCGCGATGGCGTAGTCGCCACTATCAGCGTTGGTAACGATTTGCCAACAGTAAGCTCCACTACCACAGACCCTTTACAGAATGACCGTACTATCACCTCGGTAACCTATCGGAAAACAGGCCTGGATTTTTCTATACTGCCTACTATTAATGCACAAGGACTGGTTGTGATGCAGATAGAGCAATCTATTTCAAATCAGGTGGAAGGCAGTACTATCGAAGGCGCCCCAGCTGTATTTGAGCGTTCTATATCCACAGAAGTTTTGGCTGAAAATGGTCAAACAATACTGTTGGGGGGGCTAATATCGGAGAATACAACCAAAAATAACTCCAAGACGCCATTTTTAAGTAATATCCCTTTACTTGGCTCGCTTTTTCAGGCACAAAGTGACAAGAAAGAAAAAACAGAGTTAATTTTACTCATAACCCCTAAGGTCATTGACGATTCTGCTCAGTGGAATTATATTAGTGACGAAATCCAAAAAGGTTTCAACAACCTCAAGTTTAACCAAATAAATGAACGATAAAGGTTTTTTGGTGATATGCTTGGTTGTTTTTTTTAGCGGAAACAAAAAATTAAGTGTTGACATACCATGGTAGTCACATAAAATGAGGTTGTGTTTCTGGGTCTGTTTTGACTTAGAGATATCAATAAGAAAACGAACAGAAGCAAGAAGCTTAAGTTCATATTTCATGAAATTGGAGAATGTTTGTCATGACAAATTTTTTTAAAAAGACGTTAGTCGCTGCAGCCGTTGCAACAGCTGCAATGTCAGTTAACGCCGCCGAGTTCACTTTTAGCACCGTTGGTGTATCTAAAGAAGGTGTTCAGGGCGTAACTACTTTTTCGTTGGGTTCTGCTATCTCTTTAAAATTGGATGCTGAATATTCACAAGGTGATATCATCAAGTTTGTTGTTAATGGTGATGCTGCTGATAAAGACGCATGGCCTGCAGCCTTGACTGTAAATGCAGTTCAGAAAGGCGGTACTCAGTTAGCTGGTGGTTCAGGCGAAACTGCTACTGTTTCTAAAAAGTTAGTTTTAGGTCGCTTAAGTGGCACTGCTGCTGGCGCAACTTACCGCGTTACTCAGGTTACGGATCCAGTTGATGGTGATACAGTAGTAAGTACTGACGGTACTAACCAAACTATTGAAGCTGGTGATACCATCACTGTTCAAAACACCACTATCGGTGTTAGTGTTGTTTTGGCTGATGGCGAGATCGAGCTGCGTTCCGCTAAAGCTGTAGAGGCAGGTATCGTTTCTCTGGCGTTTGCTGCTGAGACTCAGACAGGTGTATCTTTAGATACTGCTGATACAGTTGAACTGACTGTTGCTGGTGATGAATTCGTTCGTTCTTCAACTACAGTTTTAGACGGTGAAATTCAAATCGAAAAAGCTCGTAAGCAATTTGATACTAGCAATGCAACAGATACGTTTACTGTTGTTACTGCAGAACGTACTAAAGCTTTCCGTAATGCTGCTGATGCTACAGGCGTAACTTTCTTGGCTGGTACTGAAGCTACTGATACTGGTATCGAATTGAGCCTGAAAGGAAATTTCTCTTTCGTTCCAGATTTTGACGATGCAGGCGATTACGTTAGTGCAACAGGTTGTACTTTAGATTCTGTTGCTGCTGGTGAAATTGTAGCTACTCATACTGCTGTTGGTAGTTGTGCAATTGAGTTGGACATAGGCGGAGGCTTCTCTTCAGCTCCTGTTGCTATCGAACCTCAAGACTTTACGTACTCATACACTGTAACTTATGATGATCAAGGTGGCAATGAACGTACTAAAGCTTTAGTTACAAACGGTAATGCTGGTGAATGGGTTCTGAACTCATACAGCACTACTATTGGCTACATGCCGTACGGCGCTGGCATCACTCAGATCATCTATGTTGCTAACACTTCTACTACAGCTGGTAAAGTATTTGCTGATGCTTGGTTAGCTGATGGTACTAAAGTGCTGGCAGACGTAGAAGTTGGTAGTCTGGTCGCTAACGGCCAAACTGAAGTTTCTACTAAGTTAGCTCAAGCGTTAGCTGCTAAAGGTGTGACTTCAGATCGTGTACGTGTACGTTTAGTTGCTGAAGTTCCAACTGGCGAAGCACGCACTTTCTCTGCTTACAACGTAAACGGTGACCGTCTGGCAACAGGCAACAACTAAGTTTAGTTGGTAATAAGACGAGCCTCCTTTGAGGCTCGTTTTTTTTTGGGAAAAAATGGAGTAGTAGGGTTATGCGTTTGTTTGTTTTGGTGTTATGTTCTTTTCTTATTGGCACGGGCTGTGCCCGCGATCATCAGTCTCTGTCTGTTTTAATTTCACAATTGCAATCTGAGCAAGCCGGGCAGAGAACTCTGGCGATTCAAGGCCTGACAGAATTAGGTAACGAAGGTGATGCAGCGGCGCAGTTAAAGCTAGGTTTGTTGTATGTCTCAGGTGTTGTGGTTGAAAAAGATATCACCACAGGTATTCAGTGGCTGGAAAAATCTGCTCTGCAGCAGAACCCGGCAGCAGCCTATAATTTAGGTATAGTGTATTCGCAGGTTTTGCCTTCAGAACAGCTGGATTACAGCAAAGCGGCCAAATTTTTTGAAAGCGCAGCCGCATTAGGTGATGCCCAGTCTGCCTATGAGTTAGGTGTATTGTGGCACAGGGCTATGTTGCCTGAATCCAGATACAATAAAGAGTCACTGGAAATGGCTTACAAGTGGTTTAAGGTTGCTTCAGATTTAGGTCTAGCATCCGCACAATTTTCTTTAGCTGTCTACCACCAAAGCAAAGATTCAGCGCGCTTTGATTTTAAAGAAGCCAAGCGTTTATACCAGCTTGCAGCCGAACAAGGTTATCCTCCAGCAATGTATAACTTAGGTCTTATGCTCATTAATGGCCATGGAGGAAAAAAAGATAAGATTACAGGTGCTGAGTGGGTTGAAAAAGCAGCATTATCTAATTTCACTGATGCTCAATTTAATCTTGCCATGTTGTTTTTATGGGGGGAAGGTAAAGAAAAAGATCAAGTAAAAGCTTTTGCTTGGTTGAGCTTTCTTAGTGAAGTAAAACATCCTGTAGCAGAACGCTATTATGCTAGATTATCAACATTATTGACAGAAGAACAAAAAGTGAATGCTTTAAAATACAAGGAAGAATTTTTGAAGCAAATGCTAGTTAATAAGTCTTGAGACTGTTATCTGAGCCTTTGCTCGCCTTTGACGCATATCCGATCTCAGTCCAACACTGCCTACAATGTTTAACACTAGCTAGGTTGAAGGGAACAGATTCTCTTTTTTCTTGACATCTGCTTGTATCAGCTTATTGCATTGTTTAGGTTAGCCACTTTATACACGGATACTTCTGCATCCGATTTTTTGCAAACGCTACGCAGTAGGAAATGTGTGGAGATTAGTTTTGTCTAATGACGTGACGGTTTAAGCCCGTTGTGGGTCGTGGCCTTTTGCTTTGTTGAGCTTGTGCAGTGTTTGTGTTGTAAGCATGTTATGCTTAATAAATCACTGTAGCATTTGTTAATGCTGTGATTGCTTTAGTATCCAATTAGCGAGTTTCATTCTTAAAGGAGAGTTTAATTGCTGCGTTCTTTTGCTGTATCTTTGCTCAAGGTGTTTTTTTCTGAGCAACAAAAAACGCGTATTAAGTCATTTTTAGAGTTAACGTCTTTGCGACTGGCCTCGATTTTCGTTTCAAACCGCTGGCTGACATCTTTTTATTATTTTTTATTCAGTGGTGAGTTTCGTCGAGAAATGCACTCTGTTTTGGCTGGGCGAGTCGCTTACCGTAGATCTTTAGTGCAGATTGAATGCAGTAGTGCTTTACTGCGCCGCAATGTTCATCGGTTGGAAAAAGGCTTAATTATGAAGCCACGCCGAGCTGTGTTTGCCAGCGATTACATTACCGAAACTGTGTTGATGTACCGCAAAGCTGCGCAGAAGACGACATTTTGCAATGCTGAACTTAAATGGGCGACGGATGTGTTAACCGAATATTTTGCTTTGGTTGAAGATAACCCTATTATCGCGGAAGCCAAGATTTTATTTAGCGTTACTGTGAAGTCTCAGAGTAAAGCACCATACAGTATACCTTATGCCCATCGAACTTTACCGCCTTCAGCTGTTAGTTTTTCTGACTTATCTACACTCTTTTTGCGTCGGCGATCAGTGCGCTGGTATGAGCAAAAGCCGGTAAACCCACAACTTATCCGCCAAGCCGTGAATATTGCCACGTTGGCACCTTCTGCCTGTAATAGACAACCTTACCGTTTTGATTTATTGTCCGACCCGCTGGATGCCGCAGAGATAGCTCGTTGCGCCATGGGAACTACAGGCTTTGCGGATAATATTCAGTGTTTGATTGTGGTGGTAGGGGATTTAAGTTGCTATCCGGCTGAACGTGACCGGCATGTGATTTACATCGATGCTTCACTGGCTGCGATGCAGTTAATGCTGGCGCTAGAAACGCTAGGGTTGTCGACCTGCCCTATTAACTGGCCTGATATTGAGCAAAGTGAAGCCATAATGCAGAAAAAGCTAGCTTTGGCTTCTCATGAGAGGCCAGTAATGTTGATGGCAGTTGGGTATGCTGATCCTCAAGGTGGTGTGCCATTTTCACAAAAGAAATCCGATGAGTTACTGATTAGGCAGATCAAACTCTAACTTAGTCAAAAATTTGCAAAAAATTTGTTCTTAATTTCTGTCAGGTTCATTGATGTATTTAGAAGAAGCAAGTCATGACGCTCTGCAAAACTTGGTATTTCCGCCGATTAAGTTAAGTTTTTGTTTCGAGTATAAATGCCAACCATTTAACCCCATAGTTAGTTGGCTAAAACAAGTTTCTCCTCAAATTTGGGCTCAATTGCCTGAAGCATTAAAATTGACACCTTGTGAGGTTGTCGATAATAGACATACATATTTCTCTCTGTGTATATCGGCAGTTGCTTCGCTGATTTGCTTTGAAGTTAATTGCCCTATTTTTAGATGCCCGCAAGTGTCGTCAATTCGGAAAAAATTGCATAAAGAATCCGTTTATGAAGCGGTATTTTGTTTCCAAAATGTGGGAATGATCCCTGTTGTTACTTTGCAACAGATATTAAATGGTGCTTTGCATATGTGCAATTGTTTAGTTTCACTGCGATTGCAAGAACATAGCTCAATGCGACATGCACCCGCCTATTTGAAAGATATTTTATCGAAACAATCAGAGACTAAGATGGCTGGCCATATTAGTACAACGAGATTGTTATTTTCAGCAGCGAGTTTAGGTATACATTATTGCCACTTGGGCAAAGGTATTTACCGGTTGGGGTGGGGAAAAAACTCCCTTTTAGTCGACAGAAGTCTTTGTCAGACAGACTCATATATGGGATTGTCTTTAGCCTCAGATAAGCTAAATACGGCAAAAGTATTAAAAGCCGCAGGCTTGCCTGTTCCTCGTCATGTAGACGTCAGTGATGGAACCACAGTAAAACAATTTGCCCTCGGTTTGGGTTTTCCGCTAGTGATAAAACCTGTGGATTGTGAACGTGGTGAAGGTGTTACCGTTGATATTTATGATGAGCAGGCGTTAATGCCAGCTTTTGCGCTTGCGATGAAATTTTCGAAATTGAAGGGGGTACTTATAGAAAAACAAGTACCTGGTGTTTGTCATCGCCTCTTTATGGTGAAGGGGAAGCTGTTATACGCGGTAAAACGCTGGCCTCCTTCCGTATTTGGTGATGGTCGCTCCACGATAAGGCAACTGGTCGAGCGAAACTATCAGGCTGAGCAGCTTAAACTACCAAGTTTACAACAACCTTTGTTACCCTGGGATGACGAAACCGAGCAGTTTATTATCAAATCTGGATTTGACAATAATTATATACCAGTTATTGGCGAGCGAATTTCATTAAGACGCATTGAGACTAGCCTATGGGGAGGATACGATGAAGATGTCACAAACAAAATTCACCCTGAAACTTTAAGACAGGCCAAAGTTGCATGTGGCTTATTTCAACTGACAGTTTGTGGTGTTGATGTGATCACTGAAGATATCTCATTACCTTTGTCACAAACCGGTGGTGTAATTAACGAACTAAATGGCGGGCCTCTGTTGGGGGGGGGCGCTATATCCCGAGCTTACATTCCAGAGTACTTGAGGTTGCTGGTGCCGAATCAGGGTAAAATTGCTGTAAAAATTTTCCGCACCAATGAAGATGATCAGGCTGAAGCTTATTTAAAGGGTGAACTAGGTAAAGGTGTACAATGTTTTTACTGCTCAGACACTGAGACATTGGATCATCATGGTTTGCAGATGCTGGATACCAATCTGACCTTGGCACAAAGGTTAAGGATCCTGATTTTTCATCCTGAAGTGGAGTCACTTTGTATCGTGTCTGATTATTGGACAAACTGATGGCTTACTTAAATTTAGACTTTAAATTGAAGTGAAAGGATAAGCGACGAGATGTATATCGAAATTAAAGGCGTGCAGTTTGTCAACAAAGGCGCTGAACTGATGTTGCATGCTGTTTTGCAGCAACTGGCCGTGTTGCAGCCCACTGCACGTATAGTGTTGCAAACCAACGCTTATTCACCTTATGTGGCCAGGGCGAAAGTAGGGGCTTACCAAAAAGCGGGTTTGCGCTTATTAGGCATTGAATTCAATGCTTATAGTTATTGGTTGCCCAAAAAGTTGAGAAACTGGTTGATCAACCAATACGGCATAGTGACTGAAGCCGATATTGACGTGGTGCTGGATGCAAGTGGTTTTGCTTATGGTGATCAATGGCCCGAAAACAATAGTCTTTATTTGGCAGATGAACTCGAACGTTTTCATCGCCATGGTAAAACTTATGTATTTTTACCTCAGGCTTTTGGCCCTTTTAGCAGGCCTGAAGAGCAAAAACGCCTGAAAGAATGTTTGGGTTATGCTGCTTTGGTTTGCGCCAGAGACGAGAGTAGTTTGTTGTATTTACAATCATTGATGGCTCAATCAGAGCCATTGTGTCAGGCGCCGGATTTTACCAATCTGGTTCATCCTTCCCCGCTTGAGTCACAGTTACCTGCCAATAGTCTGGTGATTATTCCTAACTATCAGATGTTGGGCAAGGGCAATCCAGACCCGCTGTGGCGACAAAATTATCTGTCGGTATTAAGCCGATTCATTGACATTGCGCAGCAGCATGCCATGCACATAGTGCTGCTGAACCATGAAGGCGCAAAAGATCTGGAGCTCTGTCAGCAATTACTTCAGAGCAAATCGGACAAGATTGAGCTTATTTCTGAACCTGATCCATTAAAAGTGAAAGCTTTGATAGGGCAGAGCCGTGCCGTGATTTGTTCACGTTTTCACGGCTGTGTCAGCGCTTTGTCTCAGGGGATTGCCTGTATAGGAACCAGCTGGAGCCATAAATATGAGGCTTTGTTTGCCGACTATCAGTCCACTGAGTTGCTTATCCGGGCTGATTTAACAGATCAGCAGCTGGAGCAGGTTTTTGTGCAAATGTTAGATAAAGACTTAACTGTGTTGCAGCAACGCTCTGCTCATTTTAAGGAGCTATCTAAGCAGATGTGGTCAAGAGTATCGCTGTTGCTGAAATCTGTATAAAGATGTAAAAGTGTGTGAGAGTTATATAGAAAATAGTGTTGTTTTAGCTTGAATTTTCATCTAGTATAGGACAACTGTTAATGAAGGATGGCATTATGATCAAGGTAAAAACTGTATTATTAGCTGCATTGTTAGCTACTTCAGTCTCTGTGACTGCTCAAGAAGAGAGCGTTGCTGGTTCAGTAGTTGTTCCAGGTTTAGGTGAAGTATCTACTGCAACTTTAGTTGCAGGTGCTGTTGGTGTAGCAGTAGTGGCTGCTGTTATCTCTAACTCAGATGGCGATACAGCTCCTGTTGTTAATCAACCTAAATGTAACGGTACTGACCCACTGGTAAACAACGTCTGTGTTGGTTCTCGTGAAGAAGTAGTTGTTAAAGAGATCGTGACTGGTACTGGCACAGCGACAGCTACTGCAACTACTACTGGTACTGCACTGGTAAGCTTCACTTACGCTCCTACTCTGTAAGCTTAAGTGATGTAGAAAGCCGCCGGAAGGCGGTTTTTTTTTGCATCAAGTATCTGGTATTCTACGTTTTTTTATCAGGAGGCCAGAGTGGTCAGGTTTTTTATCTTCTTTTTTCTGCTTCTAAGCCTCGCTGGTTGTTCTGGTACATGGCGTACCTACAAAGATATGATTGACTACGCCTGGGCCGATATACCGGACCGTACTTTCAGTCTTGCTGAAATTAAAGCTTATCCTTACGACTTAACTTATGCCCGTCTGGACGACAAACCACAGGTGATCCTGGTGCTCTCCGTTAGTGCGAATGGGCGGCA
>Ga0247725_1000577_pt1 | contig 24982 bp, 27 predicted proteins | sample OKSTACKMCFT3sol_FD_183021 | JGI IMG/M metagenome (GOLD analysis project Ga0247725, IMG submission 183021) | Subsurface sediment microbial communities from gas well in Oklahoma, United States - OK STACK MC-FT3-sol | ecosystem: Environmental > Terrestrial > Deep subsurface > Rock core/Sediment...
CTGATTATTGATTTTTGGCGAAACCATTTGATCATATGACAAGATGTGTATCTACCTTAACTTAATGATTTTGATAAAAATCATTAGGGGATTCATCAGCACTCGGCTGGAAATCGCCGGTGGCATTTGAGAAAAAAGCCGCTTAAAATGAGAGATAGACCGGAACACAACCGGTGCAAGACCATGGAAAGCATGTTCTCGGACTTACGTAGCAACTCGTTTCTTTTCGCAGGTTGAGCCACCTCCGCGCTTCATCAGAAAACTGAAGGAACCTCCATTGAATCGAACTAATATTTTTTTTGGTGAATCGCATTCTGACTGGTTGCCTGTCAGAGGCGGAGAATCTGGTGATTTTGTTTTTCGACGTGGTGACGGGCATGCCTTCGCGAAAATCGCACCTGCTTCCCGCCGCGGTGAGCTCGCTGGAGAGCGTGACCGCCTCATTTGGCTCAAAGGTCGAGGTGTGGCTTGCCCCGAGGTGATCAACTGGCAGGAGGAACAGGAGGGTGCATGCTTGGTGATAACGGCAATTCCGGGAGTACCGGCGGCTGATCTGTCTGGAGCGGATTTGCTCAAAGCGTGGCCGTCAATGGGGCAGCAACTTGGCGCTGTTCACAGCCTATCGGTTGATCAATGTCCGTTTGAGCGCAGGCTGTCGCGAATGTTCGGACGCGCCGTTGATGTGGTGTCCCGCAATGCCGTCAATCCCGACTTCTTACCGGACGAGGACAAGAGTACGCCGCAGCTCGATCTTTTGGCTCGTGTCGAACGAGAGCTACCGGTGCGGCTCGACCAAGAGCGCACCGATATGGTTGTTTGCCATGGTGATCCCTGCATGCCGAACTTCATGGTGGACCCTAAAACTCTTCAATGCACGGGTCTGATCGACCTTGGGCGGCTCGGAACAGCAGATCGCTATGCCGATTTGGCACTCATGATTGCTAACGCCGAAGAGAACTGGGCAGCGCCAGATGAAGCAGAGCGCGCCTTCGCTGTCCTATTCAATGTATTGGGGATCGAAGCCCCCGACCGCGAACGCCTTGCCTTCTATCTGCGATTGGACCCTCTGACTTGGGGTTGATGTTCATGCCGCCTGTTTTTCCTGCTCATTGGCACGTTTCGCAACCTGTTCTCATTGCGGACACCTTTTCCAGCCTCGTTTGGAAAGTTTCATTGCCAGACGGGACTCCTGCAATCGTCAAGGGATTGAAACCTATAGAAGACATTGCTGATGAACTGCGCGGGGCCGACTATCTGGTATGGCGCAATGGGAGGGGAGCAGTCCGGTTGCTCGGTCGTGAGAACAATCTGATGTTGCTCGAATATGCCGGGGAGCGAATGCTCTCTCACATCGTTGCCGAGCACGGCGACTACCAGGCGACCGAAATTGCAGCGGAACTAATGGCGAAGCTGTATGCCGCATCTGAGGAACCCCTGCCTTCTGCCCTTCTCCCGATCCGGGATCGCTTTGCAGCTTTGTTTCAGCGGGCGCGCGATGATCAAAACGCAGGTTGTCAAACTGACTACGTCCACGCGGCGATTATAGCCGATCAAATGATGAGCAATGCCTCGGAACTGCGTGGGCTACATGGCGATCTGCATCATGAAAACATCATGTTCTCCAGTCGCGGCTGGCTGGTGATAGATCCCGTCGGTCTGGTCGGTGAAGTGGGCTTTGGCGCCGCCAATATGTTCTACGATCCGGCTGACAGAGACGACCTTTGTCTCGATCCTAGACGCATTGCACAGATGGCGGACGCATTCTCTCGTGCGCTGGACGTCGATCCGCGTCGCCTGCTCGACCAGGCGTACGCTTATGGGTGCCTTTCCGCAGCTTGGAACGCGGATGGAGAAGAGGAGCAACGCGATCTAGCTATCGCGGCCGCGATCAAGCAGGTGCGACAGACGTCATACTAGATATCAAGCGACTTCTCCTATCCCCTGGGAACACATCAATCTTACCGGAGAATATCGTTGGCCAAAGCCTTAGCGTAGGATTTCGCCCTCTCCCGCAAACGACCCCTTGATGATCGTTTGTACTTCTGGATAAAGACCAGCTGGCACACCGACGATTGGCAGGAGCGCTCTGTGTGGCTGCCTGGCTATCGGGTTGAACTGGATGCTAAGGCGGTCCCCGGTGTGGACAACAATCTTTCGGGTCTGACCTTTGACCCTGACCTAAACCTGCTGTGGGCAGTCACCAACGGCCCAAACGAACTATTGGCCCTTAGTCGTGACGGTGATGTGGAAAGGCGTTACAACCTGGATGGCTTCCACGATGTGGAGGCGGTCTCCTATGCCGGCAACGGCCAGCTGGTAATCGCCGAGGAGCGCCGGCAGAGCCTGGTTATTGTGGATGTCCCCATCGCCGAAGACGGTAAGCTTTCTCCCGATCGTTCATTGAGCCGGGACCAGTATCCAGCTCTGACCCTGGCGCTTGGCAAGGAGGACAACAAAGGCCTTGAAGGGCTCGCCTACGACCTGAAAGGTGATCGCTTGTTTGTGACCAAGGAGCGTGACCCTCGCCAATTGCTGGAAGTGGGCGGCCTTCGTGCCAGCCTGGCAGGAGGTTTTTCCCTGCACGTGCGCGACCTGTCCAACTTGGTAAAGGACAAGGTATTTGCCACTGACTTGTCTTCGGTCGTCTTCGACCAACAGAGTGGCCATCTCATACTGCTCAGCGACGAGTCGAAACTGCTGATTGAAATGACCGATGAGGGCAAGGTGGTGAGTTTCCGTTCCTTGGCGAGGGGTTTTGCTGGTTTGCTGAAAGGCATACCCCAGGCCGAAGGCGTAACCATCGATGATGAAGGGTATTTGTACGTGGTCAGTGAGCCAAACCTGTTCTATCGCTTTACCCGTGAACCAGATTGACCAGCCAACAAGCTACTGTCGGGCGTGGTCGGGACACTTGAGCTGTTAGCGTACGATTTTTTCCGAATTCTGCGGGCTCCCCTACTTCGAAGCGCTCAGGGAGATTGGCCGCCGGTACGCACCAACCATTGCGATTACGCACCGAACCACCGACCAGGTAGGAGGAATTGGGGTACGGCTGCCGGATCACCACGCCTTCGGCCGGGAGCAAACCGTCGACGTTGGAGATGACCTCCAACACCACTCGGTCCAGGGATACGGCCTCAGTTAAAGGTTCATCCAAAAGTAGCTTGGGAAGAAGATGAAGCAGCTTCTGGTCGCTGTCGGTTGTGCCGACCTCCGAACCATCAACTCGTAGCTGTACCGTTGATCCATCAGGACGGGTCGCGTGGACAATTTCCATTGGTGCCTCCCAAGCTTGTTGTTGGTCGGGAGGATAACGGTGAGTTGGCAAGGGTTCGAATGAAGAGGGCGGGCGGAAAGTTTGCCCGCCTCCGCATCATTGGAGTTCACCGTGAGATGGCCCGCCTAGATGGGGCGGGCCTTGGCGGATGAAGAACTCAGTCAGTTCTTGGAGCCCAGGAAGGGAATTGCCGAGTCGGGGATCATGGTGGTGGGAAGTTTTCCATCCCATCGTTCGGCCTTGGTCAGCTCAACGAGGTTCTGGTTGCTCGCCAACGCTGCCGCACGAGCCTTGATGGCTTCGGCTTCAGCCTCGCCACGAAGCCGTGTCGCCTCGGCGTCCGCCTTGGCTTGAGCGAGCTTGGCTTCAGCTTCTGCGTTCGCCTGGGTCACGCGGATCTCAGCCTGGACTTTCTCCGTTGCCAGCATCTGCTCACGAGTTTTGACCTGGACCTCCGCCTTCATTCGATCCTCGATGGAGCGCTCGTAGGCATCGCTGAAATCCAGATTCTCGATCTGAATGCTGTCGATAATGACAGGGCCATTGACGGAGCCTTTGAGCGCCGCGGCAGCGTCGATCACGAACTGCCCACGTTCTTGAACCGCACGAATCGCCGTGTAGCGGCCGAAGGTATTTTCGATCTGGTTGGGAACCTGGCGGCTGATCAGTCGGGATACCATCGACTCCAGATCACCGTAGGACTTGTAGAGGTCAGCCACCTGGCCAGGCTCGTCGAGTTGACCTGCGCTCAACCTACACCTGGTACTTAGTCCCAAATGAGTAATCCCATCGATGAGCAATCACGCCACCAACTACCTGGCCCTTGAAGCTTTCGCTGCAGCGAATGCTAGATCTATGGGGGCTAGATCTCGCTTCCAGTTTGGCGACCTGATGGTGTATGCCCGGATCGCGGCACGCAGGATTGGCGGGGAAGGCCGCTGGACGCTTGACCTGGCTGATCTGGAAGTCACGAATGAAGGCGAGCGAGGGAAGGGGCAATTCACACATTTCCTGAGCCATGCAGAACGGATTGCGGACAGCAATGGGTTGATCGTGTACGTGCAATCGATCGTCAATCAGCGACTGTTGAACAGCCTCGTAGCCAAAGGCTATTTCTTGCAGGGGTACGATGCCTACCGGTTGCGCCAGGCCCCACCGCCACCCTAGACCTATTCATCAGTCGATGGATTCTTAACTCCAAGCATCAATGCCCAGGTCCGAATTTCAGCTTCGAGTTCTGTTGCAGTGCGACGCACATCAACGTTGTCCTCCGCTCGTTGGAGGAAGTGCTTCGGAAACAGGCCAAGACAATCAATCCCCAACGCATGCGCACTAACCAAACCGGCAACGTCAACTCCTGTCTGGCCGCCAGATCGGATGAACTCGATTGGCCAGTGCTGGTGGACCTTGCCGATGACTTGGTACACCCAGGCATTGATGCTCTCCTGCGTCCAGCCATGCTTAGACAGTGTGTAGATACCGTTCCCGGCGACATTCAAGGTGCGCGCCTTTGCAGCTGACATCGCCTTATAGAGGCGCCGGGCAGCGGCGACTGGCTCGATTGAAACGGGGATGGCCACATAGGCTTCACCGGCCGCCCGCAGTGTCAATTGCTCACCCCGGGTTGTGAAATCGGAGGCAAAGGCGACGGTAATGTCAGCGCTCTTGGCATTCTCCCAAGTCCGAGGGGCGTAGCGGCCTGAGTCATGCTGTTCAATCCGAAGCAAGGGCTGCTTCGGTGTGGGAAGGGTGAACTCGGCATGGTGAACGTACCGGATTTCTGCGAGCGGGGAATTCTGACAGGCCCATTCGAACAGTGCGATAAGCCACCCCAAGCTGACACCGGGCGAGCGATCTTCAGTGTTTGGCTGAACAGCAGGTTGCTGGCCGCGCTGGCTCCGTTGTCGTTTCAACAGATGACCTAGGGGGACCATTGCATCTTTGCCAAGCACCGGTGCCCCGTCTCCTCCTACAAGCAGCAAATGACAACCTTCATCAACTGCAGCCTGGAGCAGCTCCCTAGAGACCGCGTGACTGAAAACACATCGGCCCTTTTCCCAGAGCTCGACTGTCGCGACCGGCCCTTTCATTCCGTTTCCTGTGAGTTCAGTTTGTGCAAGGGCGACAGAATACACTCACGCTCGCTTCACCACCTCATCGCGGTATTGGAAGGCTCTGCTTTTTGCTCCTTTCCCCCAGCTTAGCGGCCGCCCCTCTCAGTAACAGCCACCACGATTTGTAGCCAGATCAGCCCCGCAGCGAAATTCATCCGTACGCGCAAAGTACGCCCTACACCCCACATGAAACCGCCAGAAATCACGTACAGGGCCGTTTTGAGGCTATGGCCAAGGATTACAGTTTTTATCCGATGTGATTTTTAACCCGTTTCTCTTGCGCATGACCTATAATATTACCGTAATTACCTGTTACGTAATACAAGTAACAAAAGTTCGCCGGTAAAATGGCGCCAAATCATAGTTTTCGGATACTGTCAATAGGTACGGAGGGCAGCCATGAGCCGCGTTGGGATCACGAAAGAGGAGGTTCGCCAGGCGATTGCGCAACTCCGTAACCAGGGTTCCCCAGTTACTGTGCGTTCCATACAGGCCATCACAGGCGGCTCCTACTCGACAGTGCAGAGGTTCTGGAAGGATCTCCGCGACGAGGAAATCGAAATGCTGGGCGATGGCGGGCGCATCCAGACCGAGCTGCAGGCCTTGGTACACGCGCTTCACGACAAGATGAAAGAGAACTCCGAGCGGATCGTTCGTGAAGGCGAGCAGCGCTGCGAGGCGCAAATCAAGGAAATGGAGGAGGTCCTTGATGGCGAGCGAGTGGTGCACCAAGCCACCGTCGATCAGCTTGCGAAGACTGAAGGCACCCTTGCCGATCGCGAACGGCTGCTGGGCGAACTGACTGAGCGCTTGAACTCGGCCACCATTGAGTTGGGCCGCCTGGCCCAGGAGCTGACTGACACGCAACGTAACCTGGAGGTGGAGAAGCGCTCGACCAGCAAGCTAACCCACGACCTTCAAGCAGAGCGGGATGCTCATGAGCACTATCTCGCAGCCCTGAACGAGCAACGCCGGCAGGAGCAGGCGACTTTCGATAACGCGCTGACCTCTCTGCGCGAAGACAACCGCACCCTCTCGGCGGACAACATCCAACTGAGAGGGGAAATCCTGAGCCTGAATAAGCAACTGTCTGGCATGACCTCCCAGTTGACCGACCTGCAAGCGCAGAACAGGAAGTTGGCGCTTGAGGCTGACAGCGCGAAGGACAAGCTGCAGGTCGCAGAGCAATCACTCATGAACCTGAGGATCGAACTCGCCACGGTAAAAACTCAGCATTCGGAGGCCGAAAGGCAGCTTGAAAGCGCCGTCAAGGAGAGACGAGAGACCGAGGAGAAACTGGTGGAAGCAAAAGCCTCTGCTCGAACTCAGAACAGCGAGGTGAGACGCCTTTCCGCCCAGCTGGAGGGCATGAAGGCAGAGCTTTCCTCCCGCGTCCAATCCGCGGAAGAACGTGGTGCGGAAGGAAACACCTGAGGACCTGGCAGATAGCCATCAGTAGGACTGACTGGCATCATTCGGCTCGGGCGTTATGGTCAACGGGGGCTCATAAACCGCCGTGGGCCGCCGATAACGCAGACAGGCGATCAACAAGTAAAGGATGATCTTGATGCAACTTCGTGCAGCAGCCTCCGGTCTGCTTCTGGCCCTCCTGGCCGGCCAAACTGTGGCAGCAAGCTTTGACTGCTCCAAGGCCAGCAGCTTCCCCGAAAAAGAAATCTGCCGTGATGGCTACCTTTCCGGGTTGGACGATTGGTTAGCCAAATCCTATAGGACCGCTCTGGAGGTAAATCCTGACCAGTACGAGGCGGTCCGTCAGTCGCAGCGTGAATGGCTCGCTACAAGGGATGCATGTACTGACCAAAAGTGCCTCGACAAAACCATCGGCGCCCGCATACAGGCGCTTGATCAATATGTGACGGCAGAGAGGGGTAAATCGGCATCGGCTTTAGCTCAGGCCCAGCTCATCAAGCGCCAGGAAGAGGAGGCCATCAGGCAGCGGCAAACTGAGGAGCGCCTGGCGGCTGAAGACGCAGCTCGACAGAAGCAGATCGAGAATCAGCGCCAGCAGGCGATCATCGAACTCCAGCAGCGCGCTCAGGCCGCCCAAGCGATCGAATCTCAACGGGCGCACCAGCAGGCACCAGCCCAAATCCCGCAGTACCAACCACCCCAACAGGTTGCGCAAGCTTCGAGTACAACCTCGTTCTCGCCGTCATACCGCGCGCCGGAGAAATCTCTGTGGCAGCAGTTCAAATCCAGCCCGGCCTGGAAGTACATGCTGCTGGCGGGTGCGCTTCTGACAGCTTGGGCGATGTGGAGGCACCATCAGGGGCAAGCAACCATCTACAACGACTATACGGATGCCGCAATCACGAACCTCTTGCCGGCTGCAGGCGTGGTGTTGGCCTTCTTGATGAACTGGCTCGAGCTCCCCCGTCAACTCGCAATGGTCGCAGGCCTAACGGGTTTCATGCTTGCATTGATGTTCGCGGTGTATGCGTCAGTGCGAACCAATCAGGGATGGCTGAGCATCAGCCTGTCACTCATCGCCAAAATGACTCTGGTGTCAGTGTTCTATGCGGTGCTCGGCGCACTGGTGGCATCACTATTCGTAAGCACAAAGTACAAAGGGGAGTCCCAGGCTAGAGCGAATGCAAGGAATCGAAGGGAGAAGAAAGAAACGATGGCCATGATCGCCGCGCTCACTACTGCCTACACCTTCCTTTCGGCTTGGCTGTGCCGGCGGCAAGAGTTCATCCCAGTTTCTGAATGCCTAGCTTTTGACTCGACCGCAAGCGTTGCTTAAGTCATCCCCATGAGGCGCGGTCACCGCGCCTCAAGCTGATTCAGCCTCGGCAGCATCAATGTCTTCCGCATCCTCTAAGTCATCCCCTACAGCCGTAAGGATTTCCAGCTCAGAACGGATGCGCACCTTCGCTCCGATCTTCAACCCTCGGACTATTTCGTCCCCGTCATCGTTCCTGGAGATGTCCCAACCAGGCTCAATCCAGGCCTTCGCCTGCCAGTCTTCGAATCGCTTTTTGAGATCCGACTTCACCCGCCGCTTGACCTTCTGATACTCGGATTTTGAACCACTGAACTCGTGGTACTTCTCAAGCCCGATAGGCCATACCCCATCTCTATGGGATGCGATGAAGGGCAAAAGCTTGGTCCCAAATCGATCCAATTGATCCATGATCTCAAAGGGCACCAGGGTGGTATTCACACCATCGAAGAAAATTGCAGCGATCGGGTCAAGGTTAAGCAGTAGTCGCCCTGTCTTGTGGTTCTTTGCCTGGTTGGTCAAGAACCGCATGCTGATATCGACCACCGTATCATCTGACTCAATTGCCGCCGCGATCTCCTTGATCTGATCTCCGTAGCGATTCTTGATGTACTCGAGAAAGAAGTCCCTATCAGGCAGTCCGAGCGGCGGTCGTGTGAGCAGGTTGTAGAGTCTCTTCAGAGCAGGCTTGCTTGAAATCCGCAGTTCGCCGCCGGCGAGGTCATCAAGAATCCTTCGGGCCTTTTTGAAGTTCGCACCGGAGTCGTCGAGCTTGAGCCAACGACAGACATCAGCCTGTTTGACTTTGACGGACTGGGTCAGTGACCTGCCGCGGGCCAGCACCATGATTCGGGCCAGGACGAGTTCGTGATCTGTAGACAGCGCCGGACCGCGGTACCAGATTGAGCCCGATCCCAAGGAGAAGATCTCTGTCCATTCCTGGAAGAAGAGGCCTTTGGGAATCTTGCCCGCTGAGAAGAGGGCTGAACGGACGATGGGGTTGCTTTGCTCAAAGAAACGCTCATTCGTGAAAGGGAGAACGCCCTGACCTGATTCCAGATCGAACTTTGTTTGCAGCTTGAATCGCCTGTCATCTACAGCTACCTGCCGTACTTCTTCAGGTGTCAGCTTCAACTCGGTCATGGCCTATCTCTCTTACTTTTCGCGTTTCGTCCGTCTCGACAAACCTGATGCAAAGGATATATTCCCTCATCTTGATTTTTTAGTCCAAATCAAGACCGTTTTCGCATAAGCCGTTCTGAGATCCGCTTTGGCGGTTCGGATCGCCGGAATCCTGTGAGCGCTCAGAGCATTCCGGCTCGAAGAAGATCAACCCACTTGTTCGGCATCTCTCATACCGTACACAGGATTCCGGTCGCTAAAACCGAGCAAGGCTTTGCTGTATCCCATGAAAAACGGGGCGCTCACAAGAATCCGGTTACCGTGGCAATAGGTTCGGAGCTCGAGCGCTCACCAGATTCCGGCCGGGAGGATGAGCGCTCTTTCACGCACCGCTCAGGAAATTCCGGTCCATTCTGCGTAGTGCCGATCACCGACCATGCCTCCAGGGCAGGAAATACGGGCCGCTCACCAAATTCCGGCCGGAATATCGGACCTGGTCTTCCACTGAAAACCCTGCCCCGTAAATCCGCGGAACGCGCTGATGTGGTCTTCCCCGGCTGGATCGATGCCCCACGAGGAGAAAACCGGGCGGGCAGTCCGTACACAGAATTCCGGTCACCCTCTGCCTCCCTAGCCGGCGCGCTGCCGGGCGCTCACCAGAATCCGGAGTTGAACGGTGTAGCGTCCAGCGGGACGCTGCGCTCATGAAATTCCGGTGTTCAGACCTCTATCTCTCAATCGCACTCCAGCTCTTGCCCCCATGCTTTACACAGTTGCAAAGCCCCGGGGGAGTAGGTGTACACCAGATTCCGGTTCACCCTAGAGCAGTCATTGAGCCTTGCGCTCACGATATTCCGGCCTATCCACCTCGAGGATTGGCATGCGCTGGGTACCGCTCACGAGAATCCGGTCTTCCTGAAGGGTAACCACCGTCAAAGCCAGTTGCCGCTCAAAGGAATCCGGTACCAGAAAAGCAAGCCCTGGACAGACGTCATCAAGGCCGCCCCTCGGCGCGTTTCCCAGCTCACGGAATTCCGGCAAATTCAGCATGCGGGCCTGGTCGTGATCGTAATCGCTTCTTCCTGGTCACCGGAGACTATGATGGGGCTGGGCTATTGCGCCAGCCGCGCGCCCCATGACTCTGGCGTCGACGCTGGAAGTTGCGGCTCAGGGATGTGGGCAAGGCCCATCCGCTGTTGCTAGCCCCCGTACCACTCATAAGGCTGCCAAGGTTGGCCAGCTCGAGCAGCCCCGAGACCGATTCAATCTTGTGCGAGTGCCTTGTTGTGCCCGCTCACTAAAATCCGGTCGATCTGCGCATCGCCAAGTCCGACTGGCAGAGCCTGCGTCGGACTTGGCGTACACGAAATTCCGGTTGGTCTCGATGTGCATTTTGCCGCAGGCCGGCTAGATTCCCGGGCGCTCGCAAGATTCCGGTCCCCGCTCCACCCTCATTGCCTCCCTTGGCGCTCAGGAGATTCCGGTTCGAGGAGCTAATAGCCGCGGGTAGGGGCGTTTGGGGAAGCGCTCAGAGAAATCCGGTCTCGCATTAGCCGTATTCCAGACCTGAACGCCCTCCCGCTCAACAAATTCCGGTTCAGAAGGGGATTTACCCGTACGCTCACAGCATTCCGGTCGTTAGCCAGGCGTGACTCATGCTGTCAGTAAAAGGTAACCATATACAGGTGTAAGCCACTGTATTTAAAGCCGATTTACTGATGCTTCGGTAAAGTAAAGCAGTTGCCATGCACAGGTTGCACACAGCTTAGACACAGGTTATCCAGAAATTAATGGCTAGTTATCAACAGGAGACCGGATTCCGGTGTACGCCACCGGAATCCCCTGAGCGCGACCGGAATCTTGCGTGCATCAACCGGAGTCCTCTGAGCGCTGACCGGAGCCTCGTGTACGGCTACCGGATCAGGCTGTACGGGTCCCGGAATCCGGTGTACGGCGTCAAAGTAGCCTACGGTAGACAGGGCTTGGGGTGCAGCCATCTGTCCACACCCTATAACCCCAATCGGTAACCCCAAGAAAGATAACCCTGTTCTCTAACCCGGAAGGTAAGCCGATCGCAGGCTAATCCCTGTTGTTGCTTGCGCTAACCCGCCCGCTGGATCAGCGCTTGACCGTCAGGCCTTCAACTTCAGCCGCACGCTGATCGTCCAGCGAGTTGTAGTAGATGTCCTGAGTCGTGCTCATCGACTTGTGCCGGAGATCGGCCTGAAGGTTTTTTGCATCACGATGAGGAGCATCAAAGGTCGCCCCTGTGTGACGAAGCCAATGCAGGGTGGCAACCCGTAGGTCGTCAACTTCACAATCCGATCGTCCCTCCTCATGCATTCGCTTCAGAGCCCGATCAAAGACCTCCTGGACAATGTTCCGCACCTGGCGATCACTCAATCCTGGGGCACCATTCAACTTTGTGAGGAGAGGGGCCTGCTCTCCCTTCAGTGGCAGGGGCGTGAGATTACGGCTCTGACGGTACCGCTTCAGGTACTTGAGGTAGTCAGGCTTCACTGCAATGCGCGCTTCTACGTTCCCTTTACCAACCACCTCGTACCACCAAGTTTCATCCTCCTTGACGAACGAACCCATCGTTGGAGTCCAGAGCTGATTACCTACCAGGTCCGAGACTCGTAGGTACATAGAGAACAGAGAAGAGACAATGAACAACGTGCGCTCATGAGATTCCGGTGCTTCGTTAGCCATGAGCTCCGCGGTCTCGATCACGAAGTCCCACTGCAGCTGGGTAAGGGATTTCCCGCCACTTCGTTTGGCTGTGGTCCTGATCCAACGACTTTTGCCCTTGATCGCCTTGAAGGGGTTTCCTTGAGCCAGGTCCTCCTGAGTCAAAAATTCGAAGAACGAACTACAGATGGAAAAGACCTGCCGGATACTGCCCTGAGCCATTTTGTAACCAGACACCCCCAACTCCTCGCCGGCTTCCTTGGCTCTCTTTCGATCACTTTTCGAAATCTTGATGCCGAAGGGGCGCCAGGCAGGGTTCGGTTCGTAGACGCCCCCCCTTGGGAGGAACCTCTGGCGTACAGCATCTCCCACCCAGCTCGCGGGCGGAGCCACGTTGAAATCCATGAATCTCTCAGCGTCAGACCGGCGCAAGTCCAGAATCGATTTCCCTGCGATGATCCAGGACCACAACAGGATGCGCTCTACCTGCGTGCGATAGGCCTTAAACGTGGTTGCTTGGCCGCTATAGGACTTCAAAAACGCTCGAGCATGGGCGAGGTCATTTGCTGCCGGAATATGGGGAGCGAAAACCTTTAGGAACTCCTCAATCGCCGGCCGCTCTGCAACGTACTCAGCAGCCGAAGACGAGAGAAAGGTTTCGTAGGTATCAAACAGTGGGGAAGGGCGGGCGCCACTGTTGGGTGTTTTTGCTGGAGCTGGCAAGCGGACCTCGGAGCAATAGAAAGCGAATACCCCAAGGTTAACCGCGTTGCTTCGTAGCACAAGCCAAGATTGCCCTTGAAGCGCCCAGATCATGGGGCGCTCAGGAAATTCCGGTCCCGGATTTCACCGTTTACCGGTACAAAAGCCAATGATTGATTTCACTGCCGAAAACCAGGGTGATCACCCCACCTACGATCAGACCAGGACCAAACGGCAGATAGCGGTCCTTTCGGCCGAGTCTGATCGCCATCCCCACAGCAGCAGTGGTCACGCTGGCGATCAGCAAAGTCGCGGGCAGCACTTGCCACCCCCCCCAGGCACCAAAGAGTGCAAACAGCTTGTAATCACCTTGGCCCAGGCCCTCGACACCGCGGACGACGTAGAAGAGCTTACCTATCGTCCAGAACGTCATATATCCCACCACCGCCCCTGCAACCGCGTCGTGCAACGACGCGAATACGCCGAAATAGTTCGCAACCAGACCGAGCCAAAGGGCTGGAAGTGTAATCGCATCTGGGAGCAGCATGACCTTTAGGTCGATCAGGCAAAGGGCTATGAGCATCCACAGCAGCACTATTGCGGCACAAGCAGCAGGAGTTACACCGTAGTGCCAGGCCAGCGACGCGGAGAGGAGGACGGTCGCCAACTCAACGGCAGGATAAGTGATGCTGATCTTGGTGCCACAGCCTGAGCATTTGCCGCGTAACGCGATGTAGCTCACCACTGGGAGGTTTTCCCAGGGGCGGATCTTGTGCCCGCAATTGGGACAAGCAGAGGAGGGCGACGACAGGGTGAACCGGCCAACTGGTTCGCTTGAGGGTAGGCCCAGGCATTCCTGAGCCTCAATTGTCCAGGCGCGTTCCAGCATGATCGGCAGCCGGTAGGCCACGACGTTGAGGAAACTCCCAACCATGAGGCTCACAAGCGCAACGATGCCAATGAAGAGTTCTTGGTCTGCTTGGAGTATTTCAATCACGCTATGACAGACTCCCAGCCTTTGGGGATGAAGCCAGGGACGTAGCGGCGAAGGGACTCCATCATTTTGTCGAGAGTAGCTGGCTTCACGATGTAGCCGGCCGCACCAGCTTCGACTGCCAGACGCTTGTCTTCCTCAGCGGCCTTGCTCGAGAGAACGATGATCGGCGTGATGCTGAGTTCGCCATGGCCCGAGCGGAGCTCACGAATATGGGAAAGGCCGTTGTGCCATTCGCCCAGGTACAAATCCATGAAAATGACGTCGGGATTGAACGACGGCACCACCTGCAGGAGCTCCTGCAGGGTACCCACCACTTTGACTTCATCGAACAGTTGATCCGCGCATTTCTGGGATACGTAGGCGTCGGTGCGAGAGTCGTCGACAATCAGGGCCTTGGACATAGTGATCTTCCGTTTGTTGTGAATGCTGGAAACCCATATCGAGCATGATCCAGCGGGCAAGGTCAGCCTATCGACGTCCATGGCCAGGTCAAACCAAAACAGGGGGCCGGATTGCGGTGGCCAGGGTAGGGAGCGATGAGCACCTGCAGTCAAACCAGGATGACGCTTTCCAGATGCTGGCGGGTTAGCTGCAAGCAACATCGGGGTGCGATGCTCGGTTTAAGTAGTGGGGTTAAAATGAATGGGGTTATTTAACATGGGATTACCAACTGGGGTTATAGGGTGTGGATAGATGGCTACAACAAGCAGCGGGCTTGTGTTTACAGTGCGTCTTGACGCGCACAGCTTTCCGGTGTTAGTACACATTATTCCGGTGACCGCTCAGGAATTACCGGTAACCGTACATGCTAATCCGGCCACCGCACATAGAACTCCGGTAGGCGCTCACTAAATTCCGGTTCCGCACATCGAATTCCGGTAGCCTGTTGATAACAAGGCTATTTTCTGTTTGCAACCTGTATATAAGCTGTTCGTAACTCCGCATTTCCGCTTAACTTATAAAGCGGAAATATGAGCGGAATAGTCCTTCGCCAATATATAAGGGTAGGGTAAAGACCGATCTTTCCCTGTGTCTTGCTGTATTTACGTCAAACCCAGAATTGGCGTTGTTTGTACGATTTATGGATCTTGGATTTGTCTGGCGATGAATGCCCGTTGTCTAGGATCGAAGACATGTATTAACACCTTTTCCTGGAACCCATTGCCATTATTGATGTACACCGGCTGCCGGAATACCACCAACTGCCTATTTGGCGTGCCAGCAACAAAGCGCTGGGCCTTTCCAAAGAGCATTTTGGGACGCTGCTGCGCTTGGCCTGGCGAGAAAGAGTTCGTGGGTGATCCTTTGAAACGCCGGCCATTCGCTACGAAATCTTTCTTCACATGCTTTCCGCGGAAGGCCTTTTTGCCGTGAACGATGAAGGGCACGGCCTCGTTAGCGTAGTTGTGCACTCTGATCTTGCGTTTACCGGCATGGTTGTGAGGATTATTGGCTCGCTTCTGTACATGCGAGTGGCCGCCGCGATTGAAGTCCCGCGCCAATAGTTGTCCATCGGTGACCTGGGTGTTGGGAAACGGCTGGGAGGCGCACAGCGGACTGATGATGCAACTGGTCAGCAAGGGAATCAGTGTGAGCGAACGCATGGTGGGACCTCCGTTCGGAATCCCCGGAATGCCCCCAAATGAAGTATGGCACAGTCTATAGTTCAGCCTGGTGTTAGGCCCATTCTGAGTCTTCGCACTCATGCATGAGCGAAGATGCAGATTCCACAATTTTGATGCTTAAAAGTTGTAAAAACAGACATGCCTAGCATTTCCGATTATAACAATAATCGGAAATGCTAGGCATGTCTTTGCGCTCTGCTCCAGCAAATTGGGCGGACACGCACTGTCTCTTGGGGAAACTCCATTTATTTGAGCGGCGTTCCGCCACCCCCTAAATGTAGCCCTGCTTCTTAGCACCGTAAGACCGATGTCTTCTAAGCGTTCGGCCTGAGTATCACTTAGCACCGCACAAGTCGACAGAGTTCCGCGAGAGCGAGTTGTTTTGTGTAGCCGGCGCCTACCAGGCTGTGTGGTACATTGCCGCGCGGTCGGTGGTGCGCGTTCTCCTGGTGTACGTACCAAAGTTGGCCGGACCACCACCAGCACAGGCTGGGTTCAGCACAGGTATTAACATCTTCAACACAGTCCATCTTATTTCCTCACCTTTGCGAGGCATAGGCTCTTAGTGTCCTTATCTCTGATGCTGTAGCAGGACGAAGCATTACCTCTAACCTCGGCCAAACATAACTTCTCAGTTTCTTTGTTCTTGATGCTGTAACACTTCGAAGTGTTACCACTGGTTACCGCCAGGCAATAGCTTTCCGAGTCTTTATCCTTGATTCGGTAGCAATCGTTTGATCCCGCTAAAACCAATCCAGGGCTCATGCACATCAATAAAGCCAGAAGCTTCATACTGCTTGTTCTCTTGTGAGCGGATGGAAAATCATACACCTATCACCCTTGAATTTACTGGCCTGCTAGTTTCGAGTGTTGTTCGCTGACGCTCTTGGCTTGCTGGAAAGCTCTCGCTCCATAACCACCAAAGCACACTCCTTAACGCCTTGCGGGCAGTTGAGGGATATGACCTCCACCGCCTTCAGGCTCCATCCATCACCGGAGTGTTTGGTCAAGGTGGCTGCAAGGTCGTGGAACCGCTCTGAGAAGACCTGGTATTCCAACCCACCATTGCCTTGAGCCCCGCCAACCAGCAACGGGACGATAGCGCTGGCCTGCACCAGTATTCGAATGCCTGCCTTCATCCTGAATCACCTCTAAGACAATGCAATTGGGGAGCCCACTATTGGCTAGTTTTCGGGGATGGAGTCGTTACACTCTTCTCAAAATCTAGTTCAAGTACGTCCCGGGTGATCTACGCGCTGGGTGCTGTGTGCTTAAGGTGCCCAAGGTATGCCACGAACACGTTTGTTCCTCCCTCTCTCCCGTCCTCAGGCAAATGCTTTGGAAGATCGCGACTGCGCCCCCGTAGTGCTGCTTTCGCAGTGGTCTATTCCGTCCTTGGCGGCAGTGATCGCGATCCAGTCACTACCGACGCTGGCTCAGACAATAGATCCCAGTGCTCGACTGGAGCGCGCATTAGCGGGCCTTATTGATGCCGGCTTTGACCTGGAATCCGCTGGCCAGGGAGCTTCTTTCTCCTCGCTGGTGATCAGCCGCTTCAACCCTCAGTTGTTCAGCGCCGGGCTAAATCAGCTGCGGCCACTGTCAATCCGTCTTCTCGAACCCGAAGATCTGGATGCAGAGGATTACCTCACTGAAGACCGAAAATGGGACTTCGAATTCACCCCACGCCATGCAGAGGCCTTGAACCCATTTACCGAGGGTTTTGTTGACGCAGCTGGAAACTCCTTCAACCTCGCCCCCCAACAGGCCCGGGCATTCCGTGTCTTTAAGTCAGAACTGGATGAGGACTTTCACCTCCAGGCTCTCGCCGGAACGGGAAAGACGTTCATGATCGAACGTCTCATCGACTGCCTCACCTCTTACCGCCCTCTCGTCCTGGCCATGACCAAGGTGCAACTTGATGCCCTGCAGCAGAGGATCGGTACAGGGCGGGTAACGGGTATGACTTTTTCGGAGCTTGCAGTCCGCTCGCTTCAACTGGATGTCGGGCGGCATGGTTCCAGATCTTTCCGCTTATCGATGAGACGAGCGCGTGTAGAGATGAGCCAGATTGCCAACCACCTAGAATTCAAGCCCGTTGGTAACCTCACTCCCAGTCAAGTCGCCTCAGTGGCCAACAGGACTGTCTTCCGGTACTGCACAAGCCGTGACGCCGAGATTGGAGTTCATCATCTTCCATCATTGGGCGGGTCGTACTCGGTGCCCCAGAAAGAGCTTCTGGTCCAATGCGCAAATCGACTCTGGCAAGAGACCATTTTCCCGTCGTCTTCATCACTGGAGCTACCTGTCCGTGGCTACCACCGGATCAAAGAGGTTTCGCTCAGCAGTACAGCGGCCGTCGAGCCAGGCTTCACTCACGTGATCGTCGATGAGGCCCATGACCTCCCTGCCCCAATGGCTCAATTCCTGGATCGGTGCTCTATCCCGGTGATCACCTTGGGGGATTCCTGCCAGCGCCTGGACGGGGCCGCTGTGGAGCGTGCGCCACACGTTCGCCGGCGTGAAATATTCCACTCTCTCCGTTCTGGCCGAGAGATGGAAGCTGCGGTGAACACCCTGATCGAGCAGAACCCTGTGGTCGACGTGCACCCGCTCGAGGGGAACCGCGATCAGGACACAAGGGTCGTGTTCTATAGCCGTCCCTTCATTCCCGAGCAACCCACTACTATCTTGGTGTGGTCTGAATGGGGAATGTTTGAGTGGTTCCAGCGCTTGGCCAACGCGAAGGCACAGTTCAGCCTTCTGCCAGGGTGCGAGGGAGGTTTTAGGTGGTTTGTCCTCGACTGCATAGGGCTCTACCGCGAAGGAATCAGACCGACACACGGCGCCCTGTTCAAGTACACCTCCTGGGACGCGCTGCGAAGGGATGTCTCGAAGCGGGAGAGCGCCTTTGATCGTATCGACCGGATGCTTGAAAAGGGATATTCCACAATGGACTTCGAGCGCAGCCTCATGAAGTTGGAACAGTCTGGCAAGACGCCATACAAACTGGGAACGGTCGTTGCGGCCAAGAACTCGGAGGTCAATTCTGTGATGCTGACCCCTGAGCTACTGGATAGCACCGGTTCCGATCGTCTGGATGCTGCCCGGGCTTTTGCTGCGGTCTACACAGGAGGTACCCGCGCCCGCCATCAGCTTTTTGTACCTGGGCATTTACAGGAATGGGCTTCCGATACTGCGGCCAGGGCGAAGTGCACCTAGCCCAGGAGATGGCATCCCCTCCTCCGCTTGCTGGCGGCCTGTCCGCGGGCATAGCCGGCGGCAGCGAGTACCGCTTGTGGTTAGTTTGCTCAACCGGGGGAAGGCTTGGATCTTGGGGGCGTCGAGCCTTAATCGCCGCGGCAGCTTGAAAGATGCGCATATTGTGCGAGAATTGTGCATAGTAAGTGCATTCTTAAAGGAGGCCCCCTATGGCCAGCAAAGCCGTATTAGAGCTTCGCCCCACCAACTTCGCGGGCTTGATGGACGCTCTCAAAGAGGTGAACCGTGTGATGTTCTCTCCTGAGCGCTTCCTCAAGGTTTTTTCGATGGACCAGCAGACCTTGGCGCTCCGGGCCCATGTCCATCGCAACACCGTGCGCAACGCGCCTGAATCGGAAAAGGTCCAAGCCTACATTCGTGATTCAGTGAAGGTTCTGCGTGCAGTGACCGACATGGGCACGGACGTGACGAATGCCATCTTCTGGTTTAAGAACGAGCCTCTTTCCACGTTCAACTACAAGACCGCGGAGGAAGTGGTCAGCGAAGGAAAAACCGAGCAGCTGATCGCTTTCCTTCAATCCTGGGAAGCTGGTGCGCAAGGATGAAAATCATCGGAGTGCAGGACCTCCCCTGCTACCGAATGCACACTCCCAAGTGGTCCGTTGCGCCTACATCTGGAGCTGGAGCTGCAACCCAGGGTGGCCGGGTTAACCGAAAGGGGCTAGAGGCTCTATACCTCTCGCTTGAGTCGGCAACGGCCATTGCTGAGTTTCAGCAAGGAAGCGCATTCCTTCCACCAGGTCTGCTGGTCAGCTATTCCCTCAGTCTGGACCGAGTGATCGACTTCACCGGCGGCTATGACGATACCTGGGCCCCGATCTGGCAAGACTTTTTCTGCGACTGGAGAAAGATTCGCTTCAACGACGGCGTTGAACCGCCGAGCTGGATTGTCGGGGATCTGGCTATCGAGGCTGACTGTGCTGGGATTCTGTTCGAGTCCGTTGCGAACCCTGGAGGTCGGAACCTGGTGCTTTTCACCGATCAGTTGCCGGTGCATGGGAATATTGTGGTAAACGATCCTCGCGGGGATCTCCCTACCGACCAGTCATCTTGGACGCGCCCGTAGTGCAAGCCCGGTGCCAGGCTCACGCCTGGCTACCGGGGTAGCTCCTTACACGTACTGTTTGCTTCCTTTCCGCTCGAGCGGACGCCCTTTGAACACGTGCGGGCCGTCCATCGTCAGTTCGACCTTGTCTCCCTTGCGGATCAGCCAGGGCGTGGCTTCAGAACCGGTTTTGGAGGTCACTCCGCTGGGGCTTATCCGAATTTCATCGCCGTCGATTTCGATCGTCCCCAGGACGTAGGTGTAAATCAGACTGCTGAAGAACCCGCTTTTAAATTCGAAGGCACACTCTACTACCTGGTCCCCATACTCCATCCGCATTCTCGGCTTGAGGGAGGCAACCGACACGGCGCCATTGTCGACCGCGGAATAGACACTGCAGACCAGCGCAACTTTGCCACCCATGCGATGGGAGATGGCCGGGTTGATCTCGACGGTTTCGATCCCAGGAGCGGAGGCGCTGGCACTCACCACGTCACCGGTATGGAACACAAAGGGATCAGCATCGAAGGAGCCTCGCTTGTCAGGCGCCTGGATTATGGACATTCGACCGTCTGGGCGAAGGATGCCGATGCGAAGGTCTAGGTCGTCATTGTCCCGACCGTCGCCGTTGTCCACCCAGGTGGCGCTGACCTTGATCGCCTTCGGCGCGGCCGCACCTTTCTCCAGTGAGACTTTGTGTGAGGTTCCTGGCTTGTCCAAGGTGACAACTGACTTGGTGATGTTCACCGGCTTTGCAGGGGGCGCGGCCGGGGTTGGAGCAGCTGCCGGCGCTTCGTCGACCTCTACACCGTACATGCCACAGAGCCCGGCCAAGCCAGAGGCGAAACCCTGCCAGACTGATCGCGCCTTTGCCTGGCCATTTCGAATGTAGAGTTCGAGCACGATGATCCCCGTCTCCCGGTCGAAGGCCCCGGGGGCAAGATCCAGTACCTGTTCGCCGGCGATGACTCGAGCAGTGAGGTTGGGCACTTCGGCGAAGCCTCCACCGCTGCCGTCCTGGGTCAAGGTGATGGCGATCTTCGAAATTGTGGGTGGAAGACGGCTCAAGTCAAAGCTGATGCTGTGGCTGACCGTTCCGGCCTGGTTGATGGGAGGAGAGAAAGCGGCTGCGCCGGAGGCATGCTCTGGTGCATTGAAGAAGACCATTCCGCTGTCATCGATCACTTTGCCTGTGTCAGTGACGAGGAAGGCCGTCAGGTTCACGTCGAGATTTGCGCCGGCGGAATGCGCTACCAGGACCTGGCCTTTGGGCTGGTTGATCGTTGTGTTCTCGCCGGGTTTCAGGGATTGACTCAATTTGCGTCGCCTATTCCTTGGTTGATGTGCAGGCGATCTCGCCTGGATTGCATTACTTGAGATCAGCACTCACCCGCTCAGGGCCAAATCTCATTGGTGAAGTGTAACGGGCCCAGCCAAAGGTAGGAGTCCATAAGCCACTGACTGCCGTAGCGATTTGGCTTCCTTCGTGTGCGTCGGTACACATCGATACACCTCAGTACACCTCGCAACAGTACACATCGTGGTCAGAGTATCCGCTGCCGTAGCCGTTATAGTTCATGCCTGTGGCTACCATGTTTGCAGGACAAATCTTTGTCGCAAACGGTGCACCAGTGATCCATCGGCAGTTCCTCATGCCATTGATGCCGCCAGGCTTTGTCCAGCGGTAATTGTCACAAGAAAGAGTGGCACCAGTCGAATTCCGCGCCTGCTGGCCGAGGATTCCACACGCGGTATTTTCGCCAACGATGTTGGCGATGACCGCCCCCTGTTTCAGCACCACATTCCCATCGAATTGCGAGGCCCCACCAAACCAGGTTTCACCATACACAGCGGCGGTGCCGTAGGTTACCTGGCTACCGATAGTCGCTGTTCCGTTGATAGTTGCATAGTTGGTTACAGCGGAGTTTGAATTGACCTGCCCTGAAATCGAAGCAGATTGGGCAGTTAAAGTATTCGTGCTCACATTCCCACTGATTGATGCCGATACCGCCGAGATATTATTAACCTCGCTTATATTATTTCCGCCAAGCAAGAGATTAGTCTGCATCCTATTCAGGTCAGCATTAGCTGTTACAATCCGCGATAGTTTGGAATCAAGTGCTGGCTCTGAGCCCGGCACTCCAATTGTGGTTCTTATTCGGTTCGCAGCTGTGTCTACGATGCTTGTCCCGGGGAGCATGTTAGAAAGCACACCGTCCCAGTCTTGGGCAACCTCCTGGTCAACGCTAAATGTAAAAGCGGTGCATGAGGTGGACACCGCCTTATTGAATTTGTTGACCGAAAGGTTACCCGGAATGAGAGGGGGAACGTTGTCTTGTAGTGCTTGGATAGCCTGCAAACACGTAGCGCCACCAGGCCAGGAGCCGTTTCGCGCTCGATATGTTCTGGCCGCATCGATCACAGTCTGAGTTTCAGAGGCTGCGAGTTTTACTCTATTGTCGTTTATCTCCTCCAAGTATCTTGGAACAGACATAACAGCCAACATAGACATTATTGCAATTACAACCGAGAGTTCAAGCAATGTGAATCCAGCTTCACGGGTACGCATCGAGGAATATCCCAAAACGTGTTTTTGATTTCGGTGGGCTAAGGCCGTGCAGAGCGCGCTAGCTCATATTCAGTTTCCGAAATTCGATGTAGGGATACACGCCAAATGATGGCTCTGAAATTCCATTAAAACTAACACGATACGTGATTTATAATTCAACGCAGACTGCGGAACAGCTAGCATTTATCCTAACGCTCAGCTTTTCCTGTGATCACAGTTTGATTACATTGCAATAAAATCAAGCCATGTTGGCTTGGTATCGAGCATTGAAAAAGAAGCTCTGGGGGGGTATGACCAATTCAGCCCATCCGAGGCTTCTGGCACAGTCCAACGGTTGTTACGGTGGATGCTCAAATCCTGAAGGAGGATCAGCCTGATGTCTGTCGCACTTTCTATTCCAACCCCCCGTAAGCAGCGAATCATCGAGATAGCCTCGGAGATCGTGGATACGAAGGTTGAGCGCGGAGAACTCGACCCCAATGATGAGGGTGCAATGGACGCCGCATGCAGGGAGGCCGTCCTAGATGCAAAGACGCTCTACGATGCTGCCGTTGAATACGTCAGCTGAGGCCTCCTCGGAGACAGAGCATGTCGTTCGAGCAGCCCCTTCGCCTGTCTATAAAGGAGACCTCTTTCCCATGAGAGAACCAATCATTACCCCTGAAGACAACGCCCAATACAGGCTGCTCATGGCCGACTGTGTTCAGCTGATGCGTACGTCCAGAGGCGAGCCGGTGCCCACGTGCCACTTCACGGCGATGGAGTTCCATGAGTGCGACTCTGACCCCAGCGGCCGCACTGATGGGTATCAGTGTCGGCATTGCGGCCACACTGAGTCGAGCGCCGAAGCCTGGGCGAAAGTCGAGGCGCGCAACCAAGGGCAGACTGCCTAGGGGCCAGGCCCTATTTAGGCCTTGCCCCTCCGTCCCGCTACCATCCCACTTCGCGGTTTCCACACCAGAATTGGGTCCTGGGGCTGAGGGGTTCCCTCAGGCCCCCCCTACTCTGGCTACCTTCCACAGTTGCACCACGTCCGCAGCTCTATGACGAAGCAGCATCGCTGCGTCAGCGCACGCGGACTCCAGATTCATTGGGCCAGAAGTGATTGAGAAGGCTGCAACGATTCCAATGTTGCGCAGACGCTGATACCCAGCTCCCAACGTGCCGGCGATCGCTACAGTCGGTACCCCTGCTGCAGCTGCGATAGCAGCTACCCCAGCAGGGGTTTTCCCATATAGCGTTTGCTCGTCCAGCTTACCTTCGCCGGTGATCACCAAGTCGGCTCCTTGAACTGCCAGGCTCAGCCCAGACAGATCTGCGATCAGCTGAACGCCGGGCCTGAATTCTGCCTGGAGAAATGCCTTTGCAGCGAAGCCTATACCTCCAGCAGCGCCAGCCCCGGGGAAATCACGAACGTCTTCCTGGAGCTGCTCTGCCACGATGTCGGCATACGCGGCCAATGATTCATCCAGAGCCAGGACCTGATCAGGTGATGCACCTTTCTGTGGGCCGAAAACGTGGGAGGCCCCTTTTGGCCCGGTGAGTGGGTTGTCGACATCACAGGCAACATCAATCCGGACTTTATGTAGCCTTTCATCCAAACTACTGAGGTCGATCCGCCGAAGGGCATTGAGCGCCAGTCCACCCTCCTCGAGCTCATCGCCGGCAGAGTCCAGAAACTTGGCTCCAAGCGCTCGCAACATTCCGGTACCGCCATCATTGGTCGCGCTCCCACCGAATCCCATGATGATTCGTTGCGCGCCGGCGTTTAGAGCCTGCAGAACCAGTTGACCAGTTCCGAAGGTGGATGCGCGCGTCACGTCGCGGGCGGCGGGCGCTACCAGGTGGATGCCACTGGCAGCCGCCATTTCGATCACCGCCGTGCGGGATTCGCTCAACCACCCCCAGGTTGCCTGGACCTCTGCCCCAAGTGGTCCACGGACGCGGCTGAACCGGCGTTCCCCCCTGGTGGCAGCCAGGACCGCGTCGACGGTACCCTCCCCTCCGTCTGCCATTGGCACGCATACGATTTCAGCGTCAGGAGCCGAATCTCGTACTCCCAGGGCAATGGCTTCCGCCACGAGCTCTGCTGACAGGCTTTCTTTGAACGAATCCGGTGCGATCACAACTTTCATGCAGTACCCCTCGGGCCAAGCTGTTGTTTGAGGGGATTGTTCCTGCTTCAGGTGCGCGGCGGGTAGGTGGGAATCACAGACTTTATGACGGTCTTTTGTGCAATTTTACAAGGCCCACGAATCCCTACTCCGCAGCCAGGATCATAGCCAGATAGAGTTCAGTGATGCCCTTGGGGGACGCGAGGTCGAAACCGGTGATATCGGCGATTCTCTCCAGTCTGTAACGAAGGCTGTTCCGATGGATATTCAGTGCCTCTGCACAGGCTTGGCCATCACTTCCGTGCTCCACCCAGCACTTCAATGTCTTACGTAGCTGGCCATTACCATCCTCTTGCTGCAGGGCGAGGTAAGGCTCAGCCAGTTGCTGAAATCCATTCTCGGAACGATACCGCCACACTGCGACCGGAATTCTGTGAGCGGCCAGATCAAGCCACTGGTTATCTGGGATCTTAGCTTGGGCGTAGGCCATCAAGTCAGATAGCTGCTCAACCTCAGAGCGCAGAGATCCGGTTTCGATGTTTGGGGTGCCGATCGCCACTCTGCTGAATGAAATGCCGGCGCGAGTTACCCGCTCACGAAAATCCGGTAGAACGGTGCGAGGTGGGCACCAGACCAGGCCTGATGCATGCAACGGAACGCACCAGGCGTCGGCTACCTGGTGCTGAATCCATCTGGTG
>Ga0247725_1000578_pt1 | contig 24924 bp, 18 predicted proteins | sample OKSTACKMCFT3sol_FD_183021 | JGI IMG/M metagenome (GOLD analysis project Ga0247725, IMG submission 183021) | Subsurface sediment microbial communities from gas well in Oklahoma, United States - OK STACK MC-FT3-sol | ecosystem: Environmental > Terrestrial > Deep subsurface > Rock core/Sediment...
AGCCCCAGAAAATGGACCCGATGGGCGATCCCCAGTTGCTGACACTGTTGTTGCAACGCATTTTGCAAACTGCCGACCCCTGCCAACGCAAGATGCACCTCTTCCGGCAGGGTGCGGATCGCCTCCAGCAGCAAGGCATGCCCCTTGACCGACTCAAGGCGGGCGGCGCAGCCAATCAGTTTGACCCTTTGTGGCAGCCCCATCTCCTGACGGGCGAGGGCGGCGGCGCCCGGGGCAAAGCGCTGCTCATCGATGCCGTTGGGGATCACGGTTGGCGACAGCTGGCCCAGCTTGGCCAGCAGCTGGTTGGCCACTGGCGTGGCATCGGCCACCAGAATGGGTTTGAAGGCGCGCAGTCCCCACAGGGCCAGCGTGCGCTGATGGGGATCATCGAGATACCAGGCATCGTGCTCTGTGTGTACCAGGGTGGGCACCCGGGCCAGCCGACTGGCCAGACCGCCATAGAGCATGGGCCCCAGATGGTGGGTATGTACCGCGACGGGCTTGAGTTGGCGCAGCAGTCTGGTGAGCCGCCAGAGGGTTGCCAGCGACCAGCCTGCGGGCTTTTCCAGACAGTGAATATTGCCAGCAAAGGGATGCAGGGCGGGCCATGCCCTTAGCACATCCCCTTTGCGCCCTTCGAGGGAGATGATATGCACCGGTTGCTCGGCGGGGCTCGCCTGAGTGAGGTTGAGCACCATGGTCTCCAGCCCGCCCGGCTGCAGGTGCTGCACGATTTGAACGATGGAGCCCCTGCGGGAATGGGGTCTGTGCGACGGGATTGATGACAACATGGTTCGCGCTCCGGCAAGGGAAGGGGTGACACCCCGGATTGCGGGAGAATGCGAATCTTGTACCACTCTTGCGATCTGCCCACAGAGGCGATCAGCACCTCTGGTGGCACTGCCTTTGCATCGTGCGGGGGGAGGGCTTTTCTCAGGGAGTGATGCCATGCCTGTCCAGTTCTATTACAACCTCTACATCATTCTCTTTGCCGCCTGGCGCCGTCGCTATCTGCTGGTTATCCCGGTGCTGGTGATGCCGCTGGTGGGCGTGACGGTTGGCCTGCTCACCCCCAAGGAGTATGAGAGCCGCACCACCTTTATGGTGCCGCAAGATGCCAACCAGACCCCGACCCTCAAAGACCTCATCACTCAGGAGAGCCTGAAAGACCGCTTTGCGGTGCTCGAAGCCCTGCTGCGCAGCCGTTATGTGCTGGACGGGGTAGCGCGGGATCGTGGCCTGGTAAATGACGAGACCCCCCCAGCCCAGCGCGATGCCATTATGGACTGGCTCTCGAGTGCCGTCTCGCTGCGGCTGATCGGCGATGAGGTGATCGAGATAAAGGTCAAAGCGGATTCGGCGGCCAACAGCGCCGGTTTGCTCGAAGCTATTTCGCGGCGCTTTTTCTTCAACCTGCTCAGCAAGGGGCGCCAGTCGGCGGAATCGTCCGAACGTTTCCTGCAAAGCCAGCTCGACAGCCGCCGCAGCGAACTGCAAGCGGCCGAGCAGCTGCTCGCCGATTTTAAACGGGAGCATGCCAGCGCCTTGCCCCAGCAGCAGAGTACCAACGTTGCCCGTCTCTATGGCTTGCAGGAGCGTTATGCCGAGAGCCTGATCACCTTGCAGCAGGCCAAGGCCCGGGTCGATCAGCTATCGCTGGGGCAGGAGAGCCAGCTGGCCCGCCAACTGGATGAGAAGCTGCAGCTGATGCGCACCGAGCTGGTGTTGCTGCGGGCCCGCTACAGCGACGAGCACAGCAAGGTGCAGAGTCTGCGCTATCAGATTGACCAGTTGCAGCAGGAGTTTGAGCAGCTCAAATTCCAGCCGGATATGGCCCGCGGGCCCGAATGGCAGCTGGCCCAGACGCAGCTGACGGAGGCAGAGCAAAACGCTGCTGGCTTGAAGAGTCAGCTGGATGGGCTGGACAAGGTGGTCGACTCCCAGGGGGATACCGAGCGCCAGCTCGCCGAGCTGGAGCGGGATCTGGCGGTTAAACGCACCCTCTATCAGGATTTGCTGCTGCGCTATGAGAAGGCCAAGGTGACCGGTGATCTGGGCAACTTCGAGCAGGGGGAGCGGATCAAGGTGATCGACAAACCCTTTGCCCCCAGCAAGCCGAGCAACTACCCGCTCTGGCTGTTTTTGCTGGCGGGCATTGTTGGCGGGTTGGGGCTCGGCTGCGGTCTGGCACTGGTGGCCGAACTGGCGGATGCCAGCCTGCGCCGCTCCGATCAACTGGCCGCCCTGGTCAAGGCGCCGGTGCTAAGCCGCATTCCCTACTGCGAGCCGGTGCCGGACTATCCATCCAATAGTGATCATGCGCTGGATGGGCAGGTGCTGCCCTTGTCACCAGAGCCGGGGTGATTGCCGTAAAAACGGGCTATCAGCCTGAATCTGGATATTTCTGAAAAGGCCTTGTGATAAGGCCTTTTTTATATCGTGCATTTTGCGGAGTAAGAATCACGGCAAGCCGGTAAAGTAGGAGAAAGGCTGCATTTTCTATTTCCGTTTCTTGACTGTGATTTTATACAGTGATAAAAGTGGAGCTTGATTAAGGTGTTGATAATACAATGATGAATTATAAGTTGGTTGGTAATGTAGCAATTTTAAAATGATTTGATTGGTTGTGATGACGACTGGTAGGGCGGAGTTATATGGATGATGCTATTAACACATTAATAGCATCATCCATATAACTACCGTTAACCAGCAGGAGATATAATGTCAGCATTCGCTGAGTTTGCTTTAAAAGATGCAGTTGCAGTGATCACTGTAGGACTGTCAGTCGCTGTGGCAATTACTTCAATAGTAGGTGCGCTAAAAGCGGGGGTATTGAAGAAAGTTCGTTTTGGTGGTTTGGAGTTTGAAGCTCCATCAGAAGAGATGCGCCGCTTCAAAGAAGCTTACGAACATAGTCAGAAACAACCTGAAAAAGAAGTGCCATTTGAAATAGAGCAGTTAGCCAGCTACTACTCACAAATATTAAGCCAATCGAAAGTTAGCTTTTGGTTTAGTATGATTTTTGCGTCTCTTGGTTTTGCGATAATAGTAATTTCTGCATTTTTACATACAGAGGGAGCAACAACTGCTACTGTTGCTCAATTTACTGCTGGAATTATTATGGATGCAGTCGCAGGACTATTCTTTGTACAATCAAGAAATGCTCAAAAATCAATGGGTGAGTTCTTCGACAAACTGCGTAGTGATAGGTTACATGCAGAATCCAAGTTGATTACTGAGGCTGTAAAATCACAAAATGCAAAGGACTCGTTGAGGCTTCATCTTGCTCTTCATTACGCAGGGGTTGAAAATCCAGAATCAGTTGCTAAACATATCACCGAAGAGTGTTGGCGTGGAAACGTTGCTTAATAAATACATCAAGAGCTCGTATGTTCGATTAGCGAAGCGTAATCGGACGCTCGCGGTGAAATTCCATGTCAATGTGGCAATAACGTCACGACCGGTGCCAGTTCGAGAGTCATTTTTTTGGGGGGCGAAGTGGCAATCTGGGAGAGTTTTGGTGAGTTAAAGAAAATATTGTAGAAAGGCCGCTAACGTCCGATTACGCTTCGCTAATCGAACCTACGGTCCTAATCCTGTTTCTTGACTGCGGAGTTACCCAGTGGTACAAGTGGAACTGTCTAAGGGCGTGTATAGTTCATTCATAAATTAGGCGCCGTTTTCTAATGCTAGAATAGGACCATCCCTCTAATTACAATTAAGTATGTAAGCATGAAAAACATAAATCGAAATTTTCCTTGGTGTGATGAATACGATGATGATTCGTTCACCGGCACTTTAAATGAAAAAAGAATATGGTCTGATGAAGAGTACTTTAAGTTAGATAATGAAATTTATGAGTTATCTGAAAAATATCATAATGCCATTCAACTACCCAGAGAATTGGTCTGGCGGATAATGAGTATTTTTAGCTATGTAATGACAGCGATAGGCTGCCATTCTAATTCAAATGATGGATATGAGATAGAAAACCTTGACGCAGAACAGCTCTTCGAAAGAAGAGAACGGTTTCAATTAGTGTTTGAGGGCTTCTTTAAAGGTGAAATGCCAAAAGAAAAATACTTTGAGTATGGTAACAATAATAAAGAGTGAAAGTTAAAAGGCTCGTAGGTTAGATTAGCCGGTAGGCGTAATCGGACGCTCGCGGTGACACTCCACGTCAATATGGCAATAACGTAACGACCGCTGCCAGTTCGAGAGTAAGTTTTTTAGGGGGGGGCGAAGTGGCAATCAGGGAGGGTTTTGGCGAGTTAAAGAGGCATATTATTGAAAGGCCGCGAATGTCCGATTACGCTTCGCTAATCGAACCTACGGCCAGATTATGGTTTTGAAAAAATAAGCAAACAATACTAAATAGGTATTTTGATAGAGTAAGTGTTATTATGGATGAGCGAGAGTTTACAAGGTTAATTGAGTTTCTGGAAAAGGTTCCGGCAATACATGGTGCTATCGGAAAAGGTTATGATGAAGATGGTCGCTGGTGGGTGAAATTTGAAATTAACATTCATCATAAATTTTCGTGGCATACAGTTCAAGAATTTGGTCATGTTTTAAATTACATGTCTATCAACGAGCGACTGCCAACATCTTTCCATCCGGTATCTCCACCACCATATATGAATGGTGGCCCTGACGAATATCTATCTTGGGTAATAGAATGCAATAAGTCAGAGTTTAAACCCGACTCTTGTGCCGAGTGGTTAATTGCTCGATTGCCAAACCCAGTTGAAAATGTGGAGCAATGGTCGACGGAGTAAAAATTTAACAGGTTCAGCCTGCATAGTTTACTTTTCTCTTTCGTCTTAGTCTTAATAGTAATCAAGAGAGCTGGAGTATTCGGTTACCAAATGTTCAACTAAAAATATTTGTAGTAAAGCTCTAAAAAGGTTTTGTAGACCAGCTCAAAAATAACTACGAAGATAATAAGTACTTAAAGATGAACCAGAATTTTCAGCCCCATGTTCTGAGACATCATAGCTGCTTCAAAAATCAGGGAGCCATAGCTCCCTAATCGCGACACACGGGGTGATTCACTAGCCGATGGCTGGCGTTTGTTGCCAGTTGGCTTGCTGCGGACGGCCTTGAGATCGGCGCTGATAGCGCCAGGCCAGCAGTAGTGGCATACCGAGCAGCAGCTGGGCGGCCAGCGGGATCTCCTCGATGGGGGCGGCCAGTGCCCCTTCCGGAATAATGCCCCCCTCAATTTCGGCCGCAAGTTTGAGCTCCAGCGCATTGCCAAAGTCGGCGAAGGTGGTGGCATTGATGACAAATGCATCCTGACCGCCCGCCACATTCTCCACATACCACTCTTGCAGTACCCCATCGGCATAGTCCTGACCTATGGTGATGCCGTTGATGGTGTCGATGCCGGAGGCGAGCAGTTGATCCCGCACGGTAGAGGTATCAAGCCCGTTGTTCTGGATACCGTCACCCGACACATCCATCACCTGGCGGGCGGCGGTGTAGTTGTTGGTATCAAACTGCTGGGCACCAAAGGCCATGGCCGAACCGGGGGCCGTCATCCCCGCATAGGGGCGGACCAGGGCATCCAGGGTGGCAGCGAAGTTGTTGATGGAGGTCATATCGTAGAGGTGGAACCAGTCAGTCATCACGCTCTGCTGGGTCGAGCCGCTCCACATCACCATCTGTACCGCAATGGACCCCAGCTTGTCGCCACTGGTGTCGAGGATGGCGCTCTGTACATCCTGACTGTAAAAGGCGTCCACATAGCCCTGTAATTGCAGATTGAATTCCGATGAACTGACGCTGCCCGACACATCCATCAGCAGTTGCAGTTCGGTATCGACTTCGGTCAAGGCGTATGCGGGGGAGGTTACCAACAACATCCCCAGCAGCCCTGCCAACGGTTTGAGTTTCATTGCCCACTCCTTCTCCTTGGCGCTAGTGCCAGCAGGGGGAATGAATAAAGCGTGCCAGCTTTGTTGCATCCTCTGACTTGGCTTGGTCCGGGTGAGGCCGGGCAGGCATGGAACTTGCGAGAACTTGCGACAGAGGTCAAAAGCGCTGATAACCGGCAGGAGTTGCGATGGAGATCCGTCCCTGGCAGTGGGCACCCAACTGGCTGCTACTTGGTTTGGCCAATCAGTGGGGCATGGTGTGGCTCAATATGGGTCACTTCAACCTGCTGGTGGTGTTGCTGATTGCTATCTGGTGGCAAATTGCATCGCGGGTTGCACCGAGCTGGCGTCCGCATCCACTGGCGCTCGCCCTGTTTATCCTGCTGATCCTGATCCCCAGCGCCAGTTGCAAGGCGCTGGCCTGTCTGCTGCTGGTGGCCTCGCTATGGCGCCGTCATCAGAGTGGCGATGAGCGGGCGGTGTTGCAGATTGTGCTCGCCTTTACCGTGGCGGTGTTGTGGGGGCAGCAGGTGTTTGCCCTGCTCTCCGGCCCTGTGCTGGCGCTCGATGCCTGGGGGGTGGGCCAGTGGTTGCAGCTGCTGGGCTGGGAGACTCGCCTTGATGGTAATCGCATCGAGCGGTTGGGGGGCCATGCGCTGATCGTGCTCAAGGGGTGCTCCTCGTTTTCTCAACTCTATCTGGTGGTGCTCTCCTGGCTGGTCTCCTGCTGCTGGCTGGCACCGGAGCGCCCCCTCTACCGGCAGTGGCCCATGTTGCTGCTGGTTTGCCTGCTCTATATCGGGGCCAATCAGCTGCGGTTGGTGTTGATGAGCCTGGATCTGCGCTGGTATGGCTGGCTGCATACCGGCTCGCTGGCCCAGCTCTACCAGTGGGCCATTATGTTGCTGGTGATGACCATCCTCTTTCTGAGGGGGCGCCGTGATGGGTCTGTCTAAGGGATATCTGCGGTTGGTGGCGTTATCAGAGCCGGGTGGTCAATATGATGCTGCTGGTGATGACCATCCTGTTTCTAAGGGGGCGCCGTGATGGGCCTATCTAGGGGGTATATGCTGCTGTTGCTGGTGGCGCTGCTCAGTGCTGCCGCCATGGGCTGGCGTTATCAGAACCGGGTGATCAATGAGGGGGCCAAACCCATGCTGATGGAGCTGGTCCAGATGGGCTGGCGCTTGCGGGTGGCTACGCCAGTATTGGGCGGCACCTATGTCAGCTATCAGCTGGCCCATCCCCGCTGTGACGGCCTGTTGCAGGCCATGCTGGTGGCACCGGATAGCGAGGCGATGTCAGTGACGCTGGCGAGTGAAGGGATGAGTCAGGGGGTGATGTTTTTAGGCGAGTTGCACCAGAGCCCGCCGCTGCTCTCTTACCGTCTGACCCAGGGTTGGCGCAAGTTGTGGGGGCTGACCCCTTATCCCCTCTATCGGGTGGCTTTGCCGACGTCTTGCATTGACCTTATTGCGCCGCCGCTGGGGTGACCGACCCCGGTTCACCGTTTGGCAGAATGCGGATCAGCAAGGTATTGGGGGCCAGCATGGGGTCATAGCGTGGCTCCAGCTCAATGGCGCGAGCTCCCAGCAAGCGGGTGAGGGCGGTCAGTCGCACGCTCGCTATCCGCGCACTCTCCAGCATGTCAGTTTGCAGCCCGGGGCCGCTTACCAGCGCAATCCGGGCCGGATCCTTGCGTCCCAAAAACTGATGCAACTGCTGCTCCTGATCCGCTGGCAGTTGTGTCTCCGCGTTCTGGTACTGCAGTTGCAGCTGGGGCTGTTCGGCCAGCGGCTGTTCCCGCAACTGGTTGAGGATCGGCAGGGTCTCATTGACCGGCTCCTGACGGGCGCAACTGGTGAGGATCAGCAGCGGCAGCATCAGAGGCAACAGGCGGTGCAGGGCGCTGTCTTTGGCTGTGGAGCGGGGAGTCTGGTTGGCCATACGCAGTCACTTCAGGAGGATGAGTTGGCACCAGTTTGCAATGTTTTCAATCCCTTGGCCAGTTGTTCAATCTCGCGGCGCCACTGGATCCAGGCGGCAGAGGGCAGTTGCTCTGCCACCTGCCAGCGGGTCGGCAGCTGATCGCGCAGGCGCTCCAGCAGCAGGGCGGCTTCCACCTGATAGCGGGCCTCCTGCTCCAGCCAGGCGAGCCAGCGCAGATCTTCGATGGCTTGCTGCAACAGTAACAGATCGTGAGAGAGGCGGTGCGCCTCGCAGGCTTGCGGGCCGAGCAGCATAAAGTCGCTCTCCCGCCCGTCGGTGGGGTCATAGGGCAGGGCGGTGGGCATGCGGCCATGCCACTGCAAATAGCCCTCGGCGCCGCTTTGCCACAGATAGAACCCGGCGGCTCTCGGGGTGCCCAGATTGTAAAACCAGGGGGTGACCTTGTGCTGGCGTACCCGCGCCACATCGGCCTTGTCGGCGCCAAAGCCTGCGTTGATCAGGGCAATCTCCACCTCTGCCAGCAGACCAACCTGACCCGGATGATTGAAGTGGCCTGCGCGGATCACCGCCGGATCTCGCCGTTTCATCTCCCGCGCCAGGGTGGTGATGGCGGGCAGGGTGGCAAGATCGGGCTCATCAAAGAGGCTCCATGCAAGCGGGGGCAAGCCGCTGGCGGTCAGCCCCTGTTGCCGCGCCTGCCACTGATCAAGCTGGCTGGCAGGGTTGCTCCCCCAGCGTTTGAGCGGGGTATAGGCCAGCAGGGGCGGCACAAAGCCGAGCCCGGCCGCCTCTCCCATGATCTCCCGCATCCCCGCCTCATCTTGTGGCAGGGCGGGCGAGAGGCCGCTGATCCCCAGCTTGGCGAGCCGCTGCAGATCGCAGCGACTGGCCGCGGCGACCTGCTCTTTTAGTGCCTCGGGATTGGGGCTCAGCCAATTCAGATAGGGGGGCGCTTCGACATAGATGCCGACCGGCTTGTTGGCCGCGGGCAGGGTCAGCGGCAGCACCTCGATGGTTAGCGGCAATTGCACCAGTTGCTGTTGGCTCAGCAGCTGAATATTGCCCTGATAGCGCCCCGCCGGGGCGTCTCTGGGGACGGTCATTTGCAGCACCAGACGCCGAGGTGCGTCTGCCAGCAGGGTGAGCCCGGCGATCCCCTCGACCAGCTCCTGATCCGAGGGAGCCAGCAGGGTGCCGCTCGCCTGCGGGCGAACCAGATGCCACTTGCCGTAATAGGGGGTCAGCGCCAGCGGCGATCCTGCCTGCTCAGGGGGCTGGATCGCCAGCAAGGGGGCCGGATCGTCGGTGGCGGCGTGGATGGCAAATTCCAGCAGCAGCTGGCTGCCACGGGCGGCCAGCACCGGTTGCGAAGCTTGCTGCAACGCATCGGCCGCAGATAGCGGGGCGATCTGCAGGGTTGGGGCGGCATCCTTAATCGGCGTGAGGCTCAGCTGCTGCGAAGCAGGGGCTGGGGTTGGGGAATAGGGGGCCAGGGTCCACTTTTCCAAAAACAGCTGGCGCTGCTTGGTCAGCACGATGGCGGTAGCGTCGGCCAATACGGCGTGATCTTTTCCACTATTTGGGAGAGCCTCTTTGTTGGTGGGGGCCGGATAGGGGGCAAGCAGTAGCCCTGCCAGGTATTTGGCATCCGGTGAGTGGCCCACCAATGTGATAGTGAGCGGGCCGCCCGGGTGGTTCAGAGTGACATGAACGGGGCCGCCCTGTCGTGCCCCGAACAGCTGCCAGGTATCTGGTTTTGGCAGTGCCTCGCGAGATTGCCCCGCCAGATAGCGCTGCGTTAGCCACTCCTGCGGTTGCCACTGCTCGGCCCAGATGGGCTCACCATTGACCAGCACGCTGCGCTCGAAGGGGTGGGGCAGGTACTCCCACTCGCCGGGGTCATCGAGCCAGAGGGTGAGCTGGTAGCGCCCCTTGGCTACGTCAAACTGCACCCCGTCGAGATTGCGCAGCCCATCGCGCACAAGGGCATCGCCGGAGGGGCGCAAGATGGGGGTGGGATGGCCAATCAGCCGGGGATCCCCCGGGCTCAGGGCTTCAAAGCCGGTAAAGCGGGGCGCAGCCGCCGCCCCCAGATCCAGCGCAATGGTGCCCTCAGGCAGAGTCAAACCGGGCTCCCAGTACCAGCGGTGAATGGTCATTGAGGGGGCGTTATCGGCCATAAAAAGATAGAGCTTGGTGAGTTTGTCCAGCGCCAGCGCTCTGGGTTGGCTGGTGCGCCACTCGCTCAAGGCAAAGCGCTGGGTGAAGGGGCCGGGGGCGACAATCCGCTCCAGATTGACCCGGCTGCGGTAGTTGACCGAGGCTTCATCGTCGATACGCAGGATCAGGGTTTGCGGGTGGGCGCTGGGATTATGGCCCTCGATCACCAGTTCATCATCGCTGCCTATTGGCCAGCTGTGGGTGCTCAGATCGAGCCGCTGGGGTGTCTGGTTACCTGTCATGGGCAGCGGGGTCAGCCCCTCCAGCCGGGTAGCGGCTATTGCTGCATGGCAGTAGAGCAGGATAACCAGCCAGAGCCCTCTGCTCATCCGGGCAGCCCCTTCAACCAGTTGTTCAGCTCGGCAGCCTTGTGATCCCAGCTTTGCAGGGCCACCTGCTGTTGGCGCGTGTGGCGCCCTTCGCTGCGGGTGAGCCCCTCCCAGCCACTCTCCTGAAACCATCCTGGATTGGATTGATCAAAGGCGGCCCGGTTGATGGCCTGGGCCAGGCTCTCCCCATCGTGGGGGAGCTGGATCTGATCCCGATAGCCATCGAGAGCCGGAAAATCGGTGCTGACGATAGGGCGCCCTGCGGCCAGATACTCGCGCAATTTCAATGGATTGCAGGCACGGATCTGGGCGTTGTCGACAAAGGGCAGCAGACTCACCTGCCAGTGCTGGGCATAGGCCGCCAGCGTTTGGTGGGGACGGGGCCCCAGCAGATGGATATTGGGGAGCCCCTTGAGGGGGGTGATATCGGTCTGGACCGGGCCAATCAGCACCAGATCCCAGTGGGGCAGGGCGGCAGCCGTCTCTGCCAGCAGGGGGATATCAATCCAGTCGCTCAGGCTGCCGTAAAATCCGGCAATGGGGCGGCCGGAGGGAAGATCCGCCGGCCGCGCTCTGGGGGGCATAAACAGCTCGAGATCCACGCCGTGGCTGAGGAGCCGGGTTTTATGGGGAGGAAAGCGGCTGGCCAGCGCGGGGCTGGCGGCCAGAATGAGATCGGCTTTTTCCACCAGTCGGGCTTCGCAGTGGGCAATGGCTTGATGATCCACCCCCGCCAGCGCCGAGAAGTCATCGCCGCAGTAGTAGATCACCGCCCTCTCATCCAGCTTGCCAATCAGATCGACGGCGCTGGGCAGGGAGATCCAGAGCAAGGGGCGATCCAGCTCGGGCAACTGGCGCCGGATCTGCGCCGCCAGCCAGTGGCCATTGATCTTGCCCGCCAGCCGACTGCCCGGCAGTGGCAAGGCGAGCGGCGGCAGAACCCGGGGGCTGCTGACCTCTGATGGCGCAACCGACTGGCTACCAGAATGGCGCGCGCAGCGCAGCACGGCCCCCAGTTTGCGGACGATGCGGGTGAGATCATGCAGGGTAAAGCGGGGACAGCGCATGCCGATGGAGTTGACCCAGAGCACCTGATAATCGGGCAACAGACGCTTGATCAGGTGTTGGGTGCTGGAGGGGTGCTGGCCCCAATCCTCGCCCAGTACCACCAGTTGCGGCAGTGAGTGTGGTTTCATGCAAAGGTCTCCGAAGCGTGTGCGGGGTCGCTGTGATCTTGTGGCTGCAAGGTGCGCAGTACGGTGGCCGGTACACCCGCTGCCAGCACACCTGCGGGCAGATCCCGGGTGACGACGCTGCCTGCGGCGACAATGGTGCCGGCGCCTATGGTGACACCGGCCATCACCATCACCCCGGTGCCGAGCCAGACATCCTGCTCCAGCACAATGGCCCCCACCTGTTCATCGCGATCCGGCAGGCCCCGGGCGCGATCGCGGGCATTTACCGGGTGCCCCGGGTAGCCCGCCAGAAAGGCACGCCCTGCAATTCTGACGTTATCCCCCAGCACTATCTTGCTGCCCACCGCCAGGGTGGTTTGCCAGCCAATCCCGACATTGCGGCCAATGACCAGCCTTGGTGTCTGGCTCGATGCCCGGCCGCTGATGGTCATGGCGGCGCTGAGGCGACAGTCGGCACCAATCTCGATGGCGACCGGACCGCTGATATAGGGGATGCCGCCATAGAGATAGAGGCGCGGGGCCGGGGCCGTCAGGCGAGATTGAAACAAGGGGGTCCACCAAAGGGTGCGGGTCAGGGTCGCCAGCGTGTTGCTGCCCAGCAGATAGAGCCGATAAAGCAGCCGATGCAGGGGAGGGATCACGGGGAATGACCAGTGACGGGCACTTTTGGCCAGACGCCATACCCGGCGGGCCAGTGGCGTCTCCCCCTGTTTGGCCCAGCTTTTCATCCGGTGCAGGTTGATGGTGTTCATGGCGACCTCTCCCTCTGGTGCAGCCCGTTGCTCGCTAAGCAGAAAGCAGGGATCGGGCCAACAGGACGGCCCCAGCTAGATCGGGCCAAATGGGGCTAAGAGGAGGGGCAGATTGCGCCTGTCGGTGCAATTTGCAGCCAGCGTTGTGCAAAACGCAAATGCCAGTCTCATTCTGGGCTTGTTCTGGACGGTTAAGCCGCACAGAGGGGCTATCGCTTCAGGGCGGGAGTGAGTGGCGTGGGCTTTGCATTAGCGGTAGCTGACCCGAAGCAGGATGCTTCGGGTGGCTGGGAGGCCCTATGAAACTTGGTGTGAACCAGATTGCCATGCTTTATTACGCCGGCGGCTTGCTCCTGATGAAGGGGATCTCCCTGCTGATGCTGCCGGTGCTGACCCATCAGCTGCTGCCTCGTGAATACGGCCAGCTGGAGGTGCTGCTGACCCTCATCAATCTGGGCTCCCTGATCCTTGGCTTCGGGCTGGTGGATGCCCTCTACCGCTTTGCCGGACTGGCGAAAGATGAGCAGGAGCGCCAGCAGGTGGTGGCCCGCATGTTTGGGCTGGTCTGGCTGATCGCCCTGGCCAGTCTGGTGCTGCTCTGGCTGTTGGCACCTGTGGTGCAAGCCTGGCTGCCGGTGGAAACCCGCCTTGCGGATGTGCGCTGGGTGCTTTGCGCCCTGCCGTTTGAAGGGGTGATCGGTGTGCCGCTGGCATGGCTGCGGATGCGCAATCAGGCGCGGCTCTTTTTCGTAGCGACCGCAGGCAAGGCAGTGATCCAGTCCCTGCTGACCGGCTGGTGGCTCTGGCTCGGCTGGGGTGTGAGCGGGGTGCTGGCCTCCGGCACCCTGACCTGCGTTGCACTGGCGCTTCTGCTGAGCCTCTGGCAGTGGCGAGATAGCGGGATCCGCTTTGACTGGCAGCACTATCGACCGCTGCTGCGCTATGGATTGCCCCTGGTGGTGAGCGGGCTGGCAGGCTTTGCCCTGAGCGGACTGGACCGCTGGCTGCTGGCCGATGTGGTGGGGGAGGCGCTGCTCGCTTACTACGCGGTGGCGGGAAAGCTGGCGCTGGCGGTGGGGTTGTTGCTGCAACCCTTTGCCCTCTGGTGGTATCCCCGCCGTTTCATGCTGCTGCGCGAGCCGGATGGACTGCGACTCAATGCCCACTACAGCGTGATGGGGTCGGTGCTGGGGTTTGTCACCGCGGGGATTGTCGGGCTTACCGCCCCCTTGCTTATTCGCTGGCTGACCCCGGAGAGCTATCACGGGGCGATCGCCTATATTCCGCTGCTGGTGCTGGGTATGGCGGTGCGCAATGTTTCGGACTTGCTCAATGTCGGCTGCTTTAGCGGCGAGAAGAGCAATGCCCAGATGGTGATCAATCTGGGCTGCAGCGCCCTTGGGGTAGCAGGCTTTCTGCTCGCCATCCCCCCCTTCGGGGTCGCCGGGGTGATCTGGACCCTGCTGCTGGTCTATCTGGTACGGGCGCTGGCCTTTTATCTGGTGAGCCAGCGGTTGCTGCCGCTGCCGTATCGCCTTTCCACCCTCTGGGCCAGTTCGCTTGGGGCGCTGGCGATGGTCTGGCTCGGCCAATGGTGGGCAGGATCATGGCTCGTCTAACGCCGGCCATCTGGGCAAGTGCCATCTGTCTGGTGCTGGCCCTGCTCTGGTGGCGGCTGCCCCATCCCTTGCTGCTACCGGTGCTCGGTCTTGCCATTCCCGCCATCTGGTTTGCCCTGCGCTGGCCCTTCTTGATGGTGCTGGGGTTTGTCACCTTCTCCTTCTTTCGGCTGCATGAGGTGTTCCCCCAGCTCTATCCCCTCAAGATCCCGCTGCTCTTCTCGCTAGCCGCCATCGGCGCGCTGGTCTGGCACATTTTGCTGACCGGCCGGATCAAGCCCTACTGGAGTCCAGCCCTGAGCTGGCTGACGGCCTTCTTTGTGATGGTCTCCATCGGTGTGCTGTTTGCCAGCAACCGGGGTGAGGCGATCGCCACCTGGACCGGCAGCTACAGCAAGATCTATCTGATGACCCTGGCAACCGCCTGGCTGGTACGCACCCCGGGGGATTTTGCGCTGGCGGTGCGCACCTTCGTGGTAGCGGGTTGTCTGGTGGCGCTGGTGGCCCTCTACAACAAGGCGAGTGGGATCGGGCTGGTGGAGGGGACCCGGGTGACCATAGGGCGCGAGCTGGGCTCTGTGCTGGGGGATCCCAACGATCTGGCGCTGGTGCTGCTCTTTCCTGCCGGCTTTTCGCTGAGCTTGCTGCTCAATCAGGGTAATGGGGTGGGGGGGCGTTTGCTGGGGGGGGTTGGTTTTGCGCTGACCGCCGCCGCCATTATCGCCACCCAGAGCCGGGGTGGTCTGCTGGGTATCTGCGCCGTTGGTGGCCTATTTGCCTGGCAGCGGGTGAAGTCGAAAACCCTGTTGATCTCGCTGGGGATGGTCGCGCTGGTGGTGCTGTTTGCCGCCGCCGGGATCAGCGACCGGGCATCTGGCGGCGCCGCCGAGAGCGGGGTCGATGCCTCGGCCATGGGGCGGATCTACGCCTGGCAAGCGGCCTGGGGCATGGCGTTGGGCCATCCGCTGGTGGGGGTGGGCTTGTCCAATTTCTATTACAACTACTTCTTCTACAGCCCCCATTGGGATGGACTCAATCATGCGGTGCACTCCACCTGGTTCGGGGTGCTGGCTGAAACCGGCTTTGTCGGGCTGGCGCTGTTTATCGGCATGGTGACGGTGACCCTGCGCAGTTGCTGGCGTTGCCAACTTGCTGGCATGCCTCCTGCAGTGATCACGGCGATGCAGGGGGTGATGGCCAGCATGGTGGGGTTTGTGATTTCGGGGTCTTTCCTGACCCAGGGGTTTACCTGGCCCATCTATCTGGAGCTGGCGCTGGCCGTCGCCGCCATCAAGTACGTGCAGCATGCGGCCACAGAGGTAAAGGCCACCGCTGCGGATCATCAGGAGGCAACCCGGTTGCCGGCAGTGCCACCAAAGGGAGCAAGAGGATGAACGCAACCCCTGTTTTGCTGGTTCACTACGGAGAGGACTGGATCCGCGGCAGCGAACGCTGCCTGCTGGATCTGCTGGCCCACCTCGATCGCAGCCGGTTTACGCCCCTGCTCTGGTGCAATAGTCCGACGCTGGCGGCAGAGGCGGCCACCCTCGGGGTAGAAACCATGGTCGAGCCGTTCAGCCTGCTGCTGGGATGGCAGGCGCCCCGTTTTGATCTTGCTGCCCATCGGCGCCTCTCCCAGCGAGCCAGAGAGCTCATCACCGAGCGGCAGATTGGGCTGGTGCACGCCAACAGCGCGGCCCCTTGTCAGTGGCTGGCGGGGGGCTGTCGAGTGTTGCAGGTACCGCTGGTGTGCCACCTCCATGCCCGTTACCAGCCAAGAGACAGATTCAGCCTGCGGGTTCATCAGGCAAGCGTGCTGATCGGGGTGAGCGAGCCGGTATTGACCGGTTGGCGCCAGGATGGCTGCGCGGCCGATCGGTTGATCCGGGTACCCAACGGGGTGGATGCCGCTCGTCTGAATGGCGGTGCTCACTGGCCGGTCGTCGGCATGCTGGGCTTGCCCCCGGGGGATATGATCATCGCCACCGTCGGCTCATTGATCAAACGCAAGGGGATTGATCTGCTGATCCGCTCGCTGGCTGCCCTGATGGCATCGGGGGAGGAGGCTCAGTTGCTGATCATTGGCAGCGGTCCGGAGCGGGAAGCATTGATGGCGTTGGCTGTCGAGCTCGGGGTGGCCGAGCGTGTCCACTTTCTCGGCGAGCGACCAGACAGTGCCGCTATCTTGCGAGGCGGGGTGGATCTGCTGGTCTCCGGAGCCCGTGAGGAGGTGTTTGGTCTGACGTTGGCGGAGGCGGGCATGTTGGGGCTCCCGGTCAGTGCCTACCGAGTGGGCGGCATCCCCGAAGTGGTGGAAGAGGGGGTGACCGGTTTGCTGGCAATCCCGGGGGATTGGGCCGAGATGGCTGATCACTGGCGGCAATTGAGTAATCCTCAACGCCGATGTGAAATGGGGCGGGCCGCTCAACTGCGTGCCGCACAGTTGTTCACGGTGGCGCGCTACGTTGACGGGGTCACGGCGGTGTGGGACGCCGCGCTGGCTGGTCGTTGGCACGCAACGGCCCCCACACCCTTCCGACCACTCATGCATTGGGCGGGGCAACGACTCCTTGCCAGAGGGCGCAATATGCTGGCGAGTGGGATGGCAAGAGTGGCGCAAAAAGTGCAACTGGGGTTTGGCCGCCGCAAGGTGCCAGAGTAAGGGAGCAGCAAGATGAGCATGCAAACTGAGCCGGTGTTTGGAAAGATCATCGTTGTGGATCCCATCCCGTTTCGCGGTGGCTCCAAGGTTGCGACCGAAGTGCTGCTCGATGAGTTGGCCAAACGGATGCCCGAACTCACATGCCATGTGTTGACCCAGGATCCCGACTCCTGGTCCCGTTGTCAGCATCACCCCCTTTGGTTGCCCCACATATTGAAGGGGCGGGAGTCCGGCATCGGCTATCTGCTCAAACAGGGGTGGCAGACCCTGCTGATCCTCTGGCTGGTGTTGCGTCTGGGGCAGGTGAAGTGCCTGGTTGCGGCGTCCGGGCCGGGGGTGGATCTCTGCTGTTACTGGGCGGCCCGCTGGTTGCGGTGCCGGGTGGTTCAGCTGATCCATGGCCCTGTGGGGTGCTCGGGGCTCTCTGCCAGAGCCTTGCAACGGGCGAGTTTTGTGTTTTATCTCGAATCAACCCGCAGCTCCCTGGCGGCATTGCTGGCCCGGCTTGGCGAGACCGAGTTCCCGTCACACTGGCAGCCATTTACCAATGGTTTGAGTGAGATTGATTGGCCCAAAGCGACCCTGGGGGGGCCCCGTATTTTGTGGGCTGCCTCGTTGCTGCGCTGGAAGGGACTGGAGACCATGCTGGCCGCCCATCAAATGATCCCTGATGCTCGCCCCGAGCTGATGGTGTGCTATCTGCAGCCCAAGGGCACGCTGCAGCCATGTAGCCAGCCTCAGCCACAGCTGCCAGACACGCACTGGTATGCCAACCCCGCCAATCTTGGCGAGATCCGATCTCAATGCGGCATTTTTGTCTCCACGAGTCATCAGGAACCCTTTGGTCTCTCCATTCTGGAGGCCATGGCGGCAGGATTATGCGTAGTGATCCCGGCCGATGGCGCCTGGTGGGATCGACACCTCACCGATGACGTAAATTGCCGCAAATATCAGCCAAACGATCCCGGCGATCTGGCGCGGGTGCTGGCCAGCCTCAATGCCATGCCCGACGTGGTCAAGCGACTGGGCCATCATGCCCGCCTGCATGCCATGGTCCATTACAACGCGGCAGATACTTATCAAAGCACACTGGATCAGTGGGAAGGCATGTTGCGATGGGATGCGTTGAGCCTTGCCGTGCATGGTTAGCGCGCAGTGGTTCCCCACGGGGAGAATGGGGGTGTATGAGGGACTTATGGTCAGACTGGTTGCGGGAGGCTGGGTGACTCCGCCACTCTGATGCAGTTACGGCCGGATGATTTGGCGGTATAGAGCGCAGCATCAGCCAGTTTGACCAGTTCAGATGGCTGCCAGTGACTCGATGGTCTGAGGCAGGCAACACCCATGCTAACGGTCACCAGACCGGTGGCATTTTGTGCGTGTGGCTGCGCGAGTGCACAAATCAGCCGCTGGATATGTTGAGCAATTTCATAGGCGGATTGACGCTCGACATGTGGCAGCAGGATGACAAATTCCTCTCCGCCGTAGCGAGCCACCAACTCCCCCGAGCGGCGCCCGGATTGCGCCAGGGTATGGGCCAGCAATCGAAGGCACTCGTCACCGGCAACGTGGCCATAGAGATCGTTGAACTGCTTGAAATGATCGATGTCGAGTATGATGAGCGCAATCGGCATCTCTGTCTGAATACAGTGCTCCCAGGCCTGGTTCAATGAGTTGTCGAACAGACGACGGTTGCCGATGTTGGTTAGCCCGTCGGTATTACTGAGCGCTTCCAGTTTCCGGTTCGCTTCCGCCAGCTCCTTGGTTCTGAGCTCGATAATGAGCTCCAGCTCATGTTGGCGCTCCTCCAGACTGGTCATCGGGTAAATTTCGCTTTCCCGAGCTGCACTGTAAGGGATGGAGATACTGCTGTGCGCAATTTTCCACACCATGGCTTCGTGTCGAAAAATCAGCACCAGCCTGGCAGTTCTGCGGGAAAGGATAGGTTCTGATTTCGGTAGATGGATATGGAAGAAGGCGGTGACCGCCACCACATCCGCGGCCAGATCTTGCAGGCTCACATCGAGTATTTCCAGGTGGATTCTGCCCGGGATCTGGGCAAAATCGCGGCGGGTTATCCGGATCCACTCATCCCTATCGGTAACCAGAACATCACTGCTGCCGGCAAAACCGCTGAAATTGTTGCTAAACCGCGTGGTGAGCCGATCATCCCGTGATGAATACAGCTCGATGTACTCATCAAACAGTGAGCGGATCAACTGTTCCCGTTCAGTGGTCATTGCGCTGGGCCCATGTGAAGTGGTCACGTTTTTCAAACGTTCGATTGAACTATAGTCAATTATGTCATTTCATTTGGCTATCTATCTTGATTTTTATCGTTTTTTTGTTCGATTACCGTTATTGGCAAGTGTTCGTAAGGTCAGTCAGAACAAGGTGCCATGGAGAGGATTAGCATGGCTGTCCGGTGCATATCCTCCCCATCTCTATTGCGCATCGGGTTGACCACCGGTGACAAGACGGCGGGTCTGCATGCAGATCCCCAGACTGCAGGCATCAGGTAACCCAGAGTGCCTCGCGGCGATCAATGGCTGGCGAGATAGGGGCTGATATCCACCTCGTCAATGAGCTCCGGGCTCATGTAACGCTTGGCATAGCGCAGGTAGACGCCAGAGCGGAGAAAGAGCGCAAACAGCTTGGGGTCGATATGGTGATCCTGTTGCATGAATCCCATGATGCGGATGGCCTCCGAGAGAGATTTGGCTTTCTTGTAGGGGCGATCGCCGGCGGTCAGCGCCTCGAAGATATCGGCGATGGCCATCATCCGGGCAGGGATGCTCATCTCGTCCCGTTTCAGCCGCTTGGGATAACCAGTGCCATCCATCTTCTCATGGTGTCCCCCTGCGATTTCCGGCACCTGTTTCAGGTTGGCGGGGAAGGGGAGTTTTTCGAGCATGATGATGGTCTGGATCATGTGCTCGTTGATCTTGTAGCGCTCCTCATCTGTGAGGGTGCCCCGGCGGATGGCGAGGTTGTAGAGCTCGCCGCGGTTATAGAGGTATTCAGGGGTGTTGACCTGAAATCCCCAAGGGTTGTCAGGGGCAAGGCGGTCGCGGTTGCTGCGGGTGAAGAGGTGATCTGGGCGATCGGCCAACAAGGGTTCGGTGACCGGCAGCGGTGACTCTGCGGCCCGCTGTTTGCGCGCCAGTTCATCCTGAGAGATCCCAATCCGATCGGAGAGCGTGCGCTGCCAGGTGCGGCCCGCGATCTGCTGCAGCCTTGCAATATCCTCTGTGGCCATAAATTCGCCCCCTTCGTTGCAATGGGCGATAAAGGCAAACTCCTCATCCAGCTGTTGCCATTGCTGTTGCAGCGTGGCCTGTAACGTGGCCTCATCACCCCCATGGAGACGTGTCTGCCAGTAGGCAATCTCGGCATCCCGTTTCAGCACTTCAAAGCGCATCCTGACCTCGTGAATGCGATCGCACAGGGTTTCCAGCTTGGTGGCCTTGTCGACCACAAACTCCGGAGTGGTGACTTTGCCGCAGTCGTGCAGCCAAGCCGCGATATGTATTGCTTCCCACTGTTTTTCATCGAGCGAGAAGTGTTGGAAGGGGCCCTCCTTGGCCTCACATGCCGCTTCTGCCAGCATCTTGGTCAGTTCGGGGACTCGTTGACAGTGGCCACCGGTATAGGGGCTCTTGGCATCGATGGCCCCTGCGATGAGCTGGATAAAGGCTTCCAGCAGATTGCGCTGCTCCTCCAGCAGTCGCTGGGTGGTGAGTGCCACGGCGGCGGTGGAAGAGAGCGCGTTGACAAATGCCATCCGCTGCGGGGTCAGTGACTTCTTCCGTTCATCGATCAGAAACACCAGGGTGCCGAGCAGTTGGCCATCACGGTTTTTCAGGGCAATCGGCCAGAAGGTCAGTGGTGTGTCGCTCTCCTCGATGTAGGGAAACAGGATCTGCAATTCGCTGGTGACCAACGCAACGGGTTCAAGTTCTACTCCTTGCAAGCTCTGGAACAGTGGATGTTTTGGCTGATTGAGGGTTCCGATACTGTGGATCGGCGTTTGCTCCTGCACCTCGCCATTCCAGCACAACCCTGCCAGATCCAGCGTCTTGTTGCCGCTATCGGAGAGGTAGAGCATGCAGCCTGTTGCACCGGTCAGTTGCTGCATTTCGGTGAGCAGCCGCACCAGCAAGCGGGGGAAACTGGTCTCGCTGGAGAGGGAGGTGGAAAGCTGCAAAAAGCGCTGGATGGTCGATTTCATGTCGCCCATGGCCTGGGAGAGATCGATGATTTCAGCAATATAGGAGTTGACTCTGATCGGATCGTTGAAGTCGAAGTGGGCGATTTTTCCTGCTTCTTGAGTCAGGTCATCAAGGGGCCTGGCGGCGGTTCTGGCCAGCTTGATGGCCGCGAACAGGGCAAAGATCAGGAAGATGCCCGACAGAAGGAAGGTCTGATTACGAATGGTGAAGGCGGTGGCCAGCAACTCATCGACAGGTGCTGCAATCCAGAGGGTTAATTTTGACCCATCGGCTTCCGGTAAAGTGATACGCATTCCTTGCCAATCATTGCCCTCTGATTTAAAGGAAAGACTATCTGCCTTCTGATTCTGACTGGCATTCATCAAGTGTTGGATCATAGGCAGGTCGGCTTCGGTCACTCTTGCAAGTCGATAAGCGCCATGTTCATGAATCACCATCCCACCTTTATGACTTGTCATTAGCTCGCCCTGCTCATTGACGATGGCTAGACGCATATTGGGGGTTATCTTGGCGGATTTGAGCAGGCGCTCGATAGCTCGGAGGTTCAGGCTCATCCCTATGACGCCAGCCCCATTTTGCATTGGTTCGGCAAAACTCAGGTACATCTCCTGAGTATCGTGCGAGATATAGAGAGGGGATTGCACCAGCTGTCCACTCTGCTTGGCCTGAATAAACCATGGATGCTCTATTGGATCAAAAAATTGTCCTGATTCCTCTTGCCGTTCAATGATGGTGAGATTGTCGGCCAGCGCGAAGGTCTCCGTAAGAGTGGTTGCCTCTTGATGCCGGATGCTCTTCACGATCCAGCGGGTATTGGCGGGCGGCGTTAGGTGTTGTACCTCGGTATCGGCAGGCCAGCGCATGAGCCAGAATAGATCGCCGTTGTTGTAACCGGCATACACCGCGTTGGCAGAAGGTTGTCCTTTGAGCAGGGTTGTCATGTAGGGAAGGCTGGCCATTCGCTCTGACAGGGTCTTGGCTTCGGTCAGGCGCTGTTGGGCGAGCAGATTGACGCTTAAAGCTGAGGTGCTGAACAGCCCTTCTAAAGCCTGAGTGGTGATTTGGCCAATCAGGGTGAATCTCTCTTCAGCCTCTTTCATCAGCATGGTTTTGGTTTGCCGATATTGGTGACTAAGAGTGATCAAGGCAAACACCAGCAATAAACCCAGAAACAGATGGGCAATATGAACATACAAGGGGATAACGCGGCGAATGAGATTCATGTTATCTCCTTAAATGGATGGGTTTGTTGAGTGGGGTATAAATGAGATAGCCCAACAGGATAATAGGTAGCTTCATGGTGTTCGCCCTTGCTGCTTGCATTAAAGAGACCCCGTTGCGTAAACCACCAGATGACGATAAATGGAAAGGGGTGATAAATCCTTTTTTTATTCACCCATCGCAGTAGCCAAAAATGATCCACGGCGATGTTACCGCAGAGTTCTGTGATCGTGATTCTTTTCACTCTGGATATGGATTGAAACCCTCTTTTTGCGGGAAGTGCGCCGAGATATTCAGCAGCCTGGTTTCTTCATCCAGCGACACAGTAACGGTGGCGCCATGGGCTTCCAGCATGATTTTGCCATGATAGCCATTGTGACGGTGTGCTTCTTTGTTATTAGAGGATGGGAATCTGTCGAACAGAGAGAGGACATTATTGATATCCAGCAAGGTCGAGCTATCAATATTTAAAATAATGCTGTCGGGGTATTTCAGACAGACAATTTCCACGCAGGAGGAGGGTGCCGCATGCTCACAAGCGAGCCGTGTTAATATTTGAAACGCGGAATAACAGAGAAATTCGTCACCTGCGATGAATAGCTCATCATAGAGGTAATTTTTGGGTTTGGTCAGCTTGATATCGAGCTTTTTCTCGGCATAGAGATTTTTGAATTGCACCGAAAGCCGGTTGAAAATATTAAAGAGCTGGACTTTACCCGCTTTCAAAACAAAGGTGCCGGTTTCAATCTGGTAAATCTCGCTGGCCAGCCGGGTCAATGCCAGTGCATCGCCTACAGATTTTCTGGTGATGGATAGCTGGGTTTTTTGGAACATGTTGAGCGATGAGTCGGCCGCCAGCTCTTCCAGCAGGTGTAGCGCGTTGAGCAGGGGCTCTCGAATTTCATAGCGGATATTGAACTCGAGGCTCTCTTTGAGCGCGTTGAGCTCAAGCATCTGATCGAACTCTTTTTGCAGATCTCTTCTGGCATGCACCAGCCGCATCAGATTGGCAATGCGAAAACGCAGCATTTCGATGTCGATCGGCTTGGTGATAAAATCGACAGCTCCGAGTTTCATCGCCCGTTTACGGGAATAGATATCATCCAGTGCAGTCATAAAGACGATGGGAATGTGTTCTGAGTGGGGATGTTCACGCAAAATTCTGGCGACATCGAATCCGTTCAGATTGGGCATCATGATATCGAGCAGCACCAGATCGGGTGGATTATCCGATTGGCAGATCCTGATCGCTTTTTCGCCATCCTTTACCAACTTGAGATGAAACTCTTTGCGAAATACCGAGGTGATCAGCATCAAATTATCTGGAACATCGTCAACCACCAGAATGGTTGGACTATCCTGATTGCTGGCGACCAGATCGCTGTTGGAAAAACGGTGCAAACGACCGAATTCAAATTGTGAAAGTGGGGGCTGCGACTGGCTGGTTGCCAACAGCAGCCGAGTGATCCTGGTTTTAAGGGTATCGGGCTTGAGCGGGGTCAAGATAATGTCAGAGACTTTCGCCTGGACAAATTGTTCGATCAATGGGCGATCTGTCCCTGAGGTCAGGGTCAAAAAAGGCAGTGTGTGATGAGGTGCCCTACTGCGAATATTTTTCAGCAGCGTGAGCAAGTTTGCCGAATCGAGATCGATATTGCAGATGATCATGGCGGCAGGGCCATCAGCCACGCAACGTTCCAGCGCCTCGACACTCTCCACCACCGTAATCTGGCTTATGCCAATTGCTCGTAACTGATTGCATAGCGCATCGCTGTGCACATTATCTTTTTCCAGTACCAGCGTGGGCCCGGAAATTATTTTTGCTATGTCCATATGGCTATCTGATGTGCCCATCTGTCGCTGTATCCTGCCAGCTCATTTTGAGCATGATAATATAGGGTGCATGACCCCGGTCAACCGATACCTCTGCTACCTTGCGCTGGAAATATAAATCTGCAAACTGGCTCATCACCCAACGTGATAAAGAGAGCAATCCGATATCATCATACCGTTGGTGCTGACCCATCTTCTGATGGTGTACAACCGCCATTACCCCATATCCACTTTTTTCTTGTATCCGGTTTATCCCTTGTGAGTTGCTGGCTCCTGTCGGGTTGTGCGCACATTTCAACCGGGTTGTCATGGCTGCCTGTCGGGGGATCCGTTATGGTGTGAGAAAGGTTGGCAGGGGTCGCCATCCTCCATCTTGGCAGGGAGAATCACGAGATATGGAACATCTTGCCCCGAGCGCGGCTCATCCTATGGTGCTGCTGGTTGATGATAAGAGTGGCTGCCACAAGTTGATGAATGCGCTGCTCGGTGAGTGCCTTTTATTGCACGTCTTCTCCTGTGAGGCGGTGCTGATGATGGCCAGGCAGAACGATGGAGCATGCTGTCAACCATGAAATCGCGTCTCTGGCACATTGCTGCCGTGCTGTTGCTCTCCCTGATGTTGGCCACGCTGGTCGACGCCTTCTATCTGGAGCTGGAGCGGCAGGAGTATCGCCAGTCGCTGGATACCCGCATTCAGCGCGAGGGCGACAATCTGCAGCAACTGACCCTCTCAAGCAAGGGGATGGGGGCGGTGCAACTGGCTGGCCGCCTCAACCGCGAGATCCAGCAAGCGTCACTGCTCGAGCGGGGGGAGCTGAGCCCGAGCGAAGCTCTGCAGGTGTTGGCGCAGGGGGTGAAGGCCAATCATGCCTTTGTTACCAATAAAGCAGGGGTGATTGTCCGTGATTGGGATGCGCTTGGCCGCCATGTCGTCGGGCAGGATGTGTCGTTTCGCTCCTACTTCAGGCAAGGGCTCAAGGGGCTGGAAACAGTAGATGCCGGGGTTAGCCTCAATACCGGCAAGCGGA
>Ga0247725_1000582_pt1 | contig 24825 bp, 25 predicted proteins | sample OKSTACKMCFT3sol_FD_183021 | JGI IMG/M metagenome (GOLD analysis project Ga0247725, IMG submission 183021) | Subsurface sediment microbial communities from gas well in Oklahoma, United States - OK STACK MC-FT3-sol | ecosystem: Environmental > Terrestrial > Deep subsurface > Rock core/Sediment...
CTGGCTAACACTTCCCCTTGCCGGGTGTGTAGAGGACTTTCACCTCCAAGTCGTCCAGTCCACCACCACAGTGAACCGAACAGCGCCAGTCACGGCGCTACGCGCCATGCCTGGCGCACAACGAAAACGCCGCTCAATTGAGCGGCGTTTTCATTTATTTGGAGCGGGAAACGAGACTCGAACTCGCGACCCCGACCTTGGCAAGGTCGTGCTCTACCAACTGAGCTATTCCCGCATTACAGCTTAAAATTGGCGTCCCCTAGGGGACTCGAACCCCTGTTACCGCCGTGAAAGGGCGGTGTCCTAGGCCACTAGACGAAGGGGACCTTGGAACTTCGTTTGAAATCCTGCCGAAGCAGCATTTCCAAATTTTGGAGCGGGAAACGAGACTCGAACTCGCGACCCCGACCTTGGCAAGGTCGTGCTCTACCAACTGAGCTATTCCCGCATTACAGCTTAGAAGTGGCGTCCCCTAGGGGACTCGAACCCCTGTTACCGCCGTGAAAGGGCGGTGTCCTAGGCCACTAGACGAAGGGGACACACCCCGGAACATCAAACAACTTTCCGGCTTCCTTCGCTCTGTTTCTAGCATTGCTCTGGAAGTGGCGCGCATTCTATGGAGCCTTTCGAGGGTCGTCAACCTCTCTCTAAAAAATTTTTAAAATCAAAGACTTCAGCCCATAAATCGATATGCCACTAGGAGCCATGCAGCCAAGCCACTACACTCGGTCGAAAAGTCGATTCTCGAGAGGTCCCAAGCAGTGTCCGCACTCGTGATAACCATGCTGATCGTCGGCGGCATCGCCCTGCTGATGGTGATTGCCTACATCAACCACGCCGTCGAGAACAGCAAGCTGGAGAAAGCGCGCCAGCGCGCTGATCTGCTCGACCGCATTCGTCGCTGCCAGGATATCTCCGAACGCATGCCTGGGCAGCTTATGACACCGCAGCTGAAGCTACTGCTGAGCCAGTTGCAGCTGCAAGTCAGCGAACGCCTGCTGCCGCTGGACAAGCAGAACACCAAACTGAAGACCGATATCGACACGCTCAAGGCCCAGGTCGCTCAAGGCGAATCCATTGCCGTGAAGAACCCGCCGCAGCCCATCGCCAACGAAGCCAAGGCCAAGGACGTGCGTTTCCTGCTGGAAAATCTGCATGCCCTGATCACCGGTTCGGTTCAGGCCGGCCTGCTACCCGCGGGCGATGGCAAGCATTGGCTCAAGCAGATTCGTCAGATGCTGGTACTGGTGCATATCGAGTTCTTCAGCACCCTGGGCCAGACGGCCATGCAGCAGAATCAACCCGGCCAGGCCCGCCTGGCCTTCGAACGCGGCGTGCAATACCTGCGCAAGCAACCTGACCCGACCCCTTACCAGACGCAGCTCAAGCGTTTCGAAGAGCAATTGGCGCGCGCCAATGCCTTGGTGCTCAACAACAACGTACCCAACGCGGATGAACCCAGCCAGTTGACCGAAGGTCTGAAGGACCTGGAAGACGACTGGAAGAAGAAGAACATCTACGACTGAGCAGACGACCGCCTTCACTTAGTCAACCACGTTGACCGCCGAATAGGAGCTGTAATGAGCCTGACCGTTTACGGAGCCCCCCTGTCTCCCTTCGTTCGCAAACTCTGCCTGTGCCTGATCGAAAAGGGCCTGGATTACGAGCTCGAGGTGGTCATGCCCTTCGGCCAGCCGGACTGGTTTCGCGAGCTCAATCCGCTAGGCCGGATTCCCGCCTTTCGCGATGGCGACCTGAAGCTGGCGGACTCCAGCGTCATCTGCCAATACCTGGAAGAGCGCTACCCTGAGCACATGCCGCTATATGGCGAGAGTGCGGAGCAACGCGCCAAGGTACGCTGGCTGGAAAAATACGCGGACTACGAGCTGGCGCCGCTGTGTACCTTCACCGTATTTCGCAACCGCGTGCTGAAAGCCACCATGGGTCAGCCATGCGATGAGGAAAAGGTGCAGCAGACGCTCAGGGACAAGCTGCCCAACCACTTCGACTATTTCGAGGCCACGTTGGGTGACGCGCCCTACTTCCTTGGCGAACAACTGTCCATGGCCGACCTGGCGCTGGCCAGCCAACTGATCAACATGGAGCACGGCGGGGAAACCCTGGATGCCGGCCGCTGGCCGAACCTGCTGGCGCACTACGAGCGCATCAAGGCCCGCGCATCCACACAGCAACTGCTGCCGCGTGAACTGCGCACACTGGAGAAGATCGGCGCCAAGCGCTGACCACGCCCGCTTCACAGGGTGCGCCGTGCGCACCGATTGCGAAATCAGCTTCGGCGACGTCTTAAACCAGCGGTGCGCGCGGCGCCCTAGCAGATCGAGTCTCCGCGCATCGCCAAAGGCGTATTCAGCAGTCGCTGGCGGCCAGGAATATCTCTGCCAGCGCTTCGATACCGGCCTGATCCACCTCGGTGAACCGCCCCACCGACGGACTGTCCAGATCCAGCACGCCGATCAGGCGCCCCTTCTTCACCAGAGGCACCACCAGCTCACTGTTCGATGCACTGTCGCAGGCAATGTGCCCCGGGAAGGCATGCACATCCTCGACTCGCTGGGTTTGCAGGCTGGCAGCCGCGGCGCCGCAGACACCACGACCGAAGGCGATGCGCACGCAGGCCACCTTGCCCTGGAACGGGCCGAGCACCAGCTCGCCATCCTTCGCCAGATAGAAGCCGGCCCAGTTCAGATCGGCCAGCTCGTGAAACAGGAAGGCGGAAAACTGCGCGGCATTGGCGATGAAGTCGCGCTCGCCGCTAAGCAATGCCTGCAATTGCGCACTCAGCAGCGGGTAACCATTGAGATCACCACCAGTCTGTGAAAGATCGATCATGCCTGTTGCTCCAGCAGTTGCAGCCCGACCCAGTGGCGGGCGAATTGATAGGCGCAGCGGCCATTGCGGTTACCACGACCCAGCGCCCAGCGAATGGCGGCTTTCTCCAGCGCCTCGTCCCAGCTCCAGTCGAGCCCGACCTGACGCGCCTGCACCTCTACCCAGTGGCGCACGACGAGCAGGAAGTGATCCTGAGTGAAGGGATAGAACGACAGCCACAAGCCAAAACGGTCGGACAACGCGATCTTGTCCTCAACCGCCTCGTTGGGGTGTAGCTCGCCGTCGACCCTCTTCCAGTTCTCGTTATCGCTCTGATGCTCGGGCACCAGATGGCGGCGGTTGGAGGTGGCGTACAGCAGCACATTATCCGGCGCCTGCTCCAACGAGCCGTCGAGCACGCTCTTGAGTACCCGGTAGTCGCCCTCGCCCGCTTCGAACGACAGGTCGTCGCAGAACAGCACGAAGCGTTGCGGCAAGCCGGCCAGCAGCTCGACCACGCGCGGCAGGTCGGCCAGATGATCGCGCTCGATCTCGATCAAGCGCAGGCCGGCCTTGGCGTGCTCGGCGAGCAGGGCACGCACCAGCGACGACTTGCCAGTGCCACGTGCGCCCCAGAGCAAGGCATGGTTGGCCGGCATGCCGCTGACGAACTGACGGGTGTTGCGCGCCAGTTGCTCGCGCTGGGCGTCCACACCCAGCAGGTCGCTCAGCGACAGGTCGAGGCTGACATCCAGTGGCAGCAGGTAGCCACTGCGGCCATCACGCACCCAGCGCGCCGCCACGCACTTGCTCCAGTCCACCTCCGGACGTAGTGCAGGCAGCAGGGGTTCGATGCGCTCCAGCACCTGCTCGGCGCGGGCAAGAAAATCCAGTAACCGGGAATCCACGATCTACTACTCCTTTTGCGCAGAGCCGCACGTTGCAGGCTCTGCCGGTACAGGGTCGCTATCAGCTATGCTTGGCAGGCGCCCAAGGATCAGAGACCACGCACGCCTGTATGGACATTTCGCTCACCAATCGCCTGTCGTTCAAACAGGCCGGCCTGACCGTCCTGGTGGCGTTTATCCTTGGTACGCTGCTGAGCGTCACCCAGGTGGCGGTCGATTATGCCAGCGAAGAGGCCTCCATCAACCGCGAGATTCGCGCGCTGCTGGAAATCAGCCACAACCCCGCCGCCCGTATCGCCTACAACATCGACGCGGAACTGGCGCAGGAGCTGGTCCTCGGCCTGCTACGCTCGCCCGCGGTGACCCGCGCCGAACTGATCGACAACAACGGCCTGGTGCTGGCCAGCGTCAGCCGTCCACGTAGCGAAAGCCGTTATCGGGTATTCAGCGACAGCCTGTTCGGGGCCCAGCGGCAGTTCCAGGACCCGCTCCACGTCAGCCATGCCCCCAACGAAGCCTTGGGCTTTCTGCGCCTGGAAGTCGACACCTACGCCTTCGGCAGTCACTTTCTCAGACGTTCGCTGCTGACTCTGCTCACCGGTTTCGCGCGCAGCCTACTGCTGTCACTGATCCTGCTGGTGCTGTTCTATTTCATGCTGACCAAGCCCCTGACCGGGGTGATTCGTGCACTCAGCGAACGTAACCCGCAAGACCCGCAGCACCGCCCCGTGCCCTGCCCCAAAGGCCACGAGCGCGACGAGATCGGCACCTTGGTGGAGGTCACCAACCGCCAACTGTCGAGCATCGCCCAGGAGATCGAGCAAAGACGCAACGCCGAAGACCGCCTGACCCAGTACCTGAACGAACTGGAAAACATCGTCTCGGCGCGCACTGCCGAGCTCAAGGCCACCAACGCCCGCCTCAGCCAGTCCAACCGCGAACTGGAGGTAGCGCGCACCACCGCCCTGAACATGGCGCAGGCGCGCTCGGCCTTTCTCGCCAACATGAGCCACGAGATCCGTACGCCGCTCAACGGCCTGCTGGGCATGCTCGCGCTGGCTCTGGACGGCCCGCTCAGCGCCGAGCAGCGCCAGCAGCTGGGCATCGCCCATGACTCCGGCAAGGTGCTGGTGGAACTACTCAACGACATTCTCGACCTGTCCAAATTCGAAGCAGGCCAGCTCGAACTGGAGGAAATTCCCTTCGACCTCGGCGCCTTGGCCGAGGAAACCGCCAGCCTGCTGTCACAGAACGCCGCCAGCGCAGTCGAGCTGACCTGCCTGATCGACCCGGCACTGCCGACCCAGGTGCTGGGCGACCCGACACGGGTGCGCCAGATCGTCAGCAACCTGCTGTCCAACGCGCTCAAATTCACCCGCTTCGGCCGCGTCGACCTGATCGTCGCCTGCTGTAAGGACGGCATCAGCATTCGCGTGCGCGATACCGGCATCGGCATCGCCGAAGATGCCCAGGCGCGCATCTTCCAGCCCTTCGCCCAGGCCGAAGTCGGCATCACCCGTGAGTACGGCGGCACCGGGCTAGGCCTGGCGCTGACGCGGCGCCTGTGCGAAGCGATGCATGGCAAGCTGACGCTGCAGTCGAAAGAGGGCTTCGGCAGCGAGTTCTGCGCGCAACTGCCGCTGCCCGCCCATGCGCAAGCCGGCTCACAACCTGTGCTTGACGGCCGCATAGTCGCGCTGACGCCGGCCAGCAGCGGCCTGCAGCAGATGCTCAGCCAGTGGCTGCCAGCCTGGGGCCTGAGTTATCAGCGCCTGGATACCGATGCCAGCCTGCACGGCGTGGATGCCGACCTGCTGATCAGCGATTGCCCGGAATGCCTGCTGGGTATTCGCCCGGCGATCAGCACGCCGATACTGCTGGTCACCGCCTATGGCAACTTCCTGCCGCACGAGCAGGCGCAGCGTCTCATGCCGCTGCTGCAGATCGCCCGCCCGCTGGCGCGCAATGGCCTGCTACAGGTGCTGCGGCACATCCTGCACAGCGACGACGGCAACCTGCACAGCAGCGCCCAGACGCAAGCTGCGCGAGAAAGTACAGCGCGCGTGCTGCTGGTCGAAGACAACCCGGTCAACCAGATGGTCGCCAAAGGCATGCTGGCCAAGCTCGGCTACCAGGTGTTGGTCGCCGCACACGGCGCTGAAGCATTGGAGGTGCTGGAGCAGGAGCCCATCGACCTGATCCTGATGGACTGCAACATGCCGGTGATGGATGGCTACGAAACCAGCCGACGCATCCGCAACAATGGCCGCTGGCCGGAGTTGCCCATCGTCGCCCTGACCGCCAATGCGCTGTCCGACGAGCGCGAGCGCTGCCGCGCTGCCGGCATGAACGATTACCTGGCCAAACCCTTCCGCCGTGAAGAACTGGCAGTCATGCTCGACACCTGGCTGCCCGATGAGGTCAATCGCTGAGCCGAGCCAGCAGCCGATCCAGGCTGCGCCGCAGCCCTTCCATTTCCAGCAGATCCTGATCACCGAACTGGCAGAGCAACTGCGCCTTGAGCGGCAGGACCTGCGCCTGCAGCGCCCTGCCAGCCTCGCTCAGGGCCAGATGCACCTCGCGTTCATCCGCCTGCGCGCGGCGACGCTGCACCAAGTCCATCTGCTCCAGACGCTTGAGCAGCGGCGTCAGGGTGCCGGAATCGAGCTGCAGGCGTTGCCCGAGCGCCTTGAGCGTCGGCTGCTCGGGCGCCCGCTCCTGCCATTCCCACAGCACCAGCATCGCCAGGTACTGCGGGTAGGTCAGACCGAGGGCATCGAGCATCGGCTTGTAGGCGCGGATCACCGCACGCGAGGCGGCGTAAAGCTTGAAGCACAGCTGGTTGTCCAGCTGCAGCCCGGCGGTGTCGAAAGCACTCATTTCAGCAGGGCCTCGATCTCGCTGCTCAGTTCTTCGGGCTTGGTGGTCGGGGCGAAGCGCTTGACCACCTTGCCGTCCTCGCCAATCAGAAACTTGGTGAAGTTCCACTTGATGCCCTGGCTGCCCAGCAGGCCCGGCGCGCGCTTCTTCAACTGCACGAACAGCGGGTGAGCATCGCTGCCATTGACGTCGACCTTCTTGAACAGTGGGAAGCTGACGCCGAAGTTCAGCTCGCAGAACTCGGAGATCGCGCCCTCGTCACCCGGCTCCTGCTTGCCGAACTGATTGCAGGGGAAACCGAGCACTACCAGCCCTTTGTCCTTGTATTGCTGCCAGACGCTTTCCAGCCCTTTGTACTGCGGGGTGAAGCCACATTTACTGGCCGTGTTGACCACCAGCACAGCCTTGCCGCCGAAGTCGGCCAGGGTCTTCTGCTCGCCCTTGATGGTGGTGACCGGAATATCGAAAAGTGCGTTGCTCATGGGGAATCGTCCTGAATGGGCTTGAAGTGACGAACAAAGTAGCGAGCAATTAAATTGCATGCAATTTAATTAGCGCGAAATAAGGCATGCGAATACACGCTATCTCGTAGGGTGGGTTAGCGGCGCCAAATGCCGGGCGTCCAAACGCAGATGAACCCAGCGCGCTCGGATGGTGGGTTATCGCGGGGCGGCCATCCGCCGCACCGGGCTTAGCAAACTGTTCTACAAGCGTGACAGGCGGCTAACCCACCCTACGAAACGGTGGCGCCCAGGGCTCGTACCAGAGCGGCCAGCGGCGCTGAATCGCCCTGAATACGTACGCGTAAGCCATCGATCTCGCGGCGCATGGGGTAGTGCTTGCGCAAGCGATCGAACGCAGCCTTGCGGGCATCGGCATCGCCAACCAGGCTGCGGCGAAAGTCGGCATCGTCGCGACGCGGGTCGTACACCGCGCGGCAAATACTGGCCAGCGCCCATGTCGGATCGGCGCTGCTATCGATACTCAGCTCACTCAACCAGGGCGCCGGCAACAGATCGGCCAGGCTCACCTGCTCGGCCACGCCCAGCGCCCGGCAGCAGGCTTGATAGATCTGCGCCGTGCCGCGCAGCTTGCCGTCCAGGCTGTAGCCGGCAATGTGCGGCGTCGCCAGTTGGCACAGGGCGGCCAATTCGACATCGGCCTGCGGCTCGCCTTCCCAGACGTCCAGCACTACCTTCAGATCAGGCCGCTGTGGCAGCAGGCTGCGCAGCGCAGCGTTGTCCACCACGGCACCACGACTGGCATTGATCAGCCAGGTGCCGGGTTTGAGTGCGGCCAGCCGCGTCGTATCGAACAGATGGCGCGTCGAAGCATCCAGCGGCGTGTGCAGGCTGATCACATCGCATTCGTCGATGATCTGCTCCAGGCTGTCGAAGTCGCCTCCCTCGGCAGCCTGGCGCGGCGGGTCACACACCCGCACCTGCCAACCGAGACCACGCAACAGATTGACCAGGCGCCCACCGACCTGCCCCGCTCCGACTACGCCGTAGACACGCGCTGCCGGATCGACGCCCTCGCGCTCGGCCAGAGTCAGCACACTGCCCAGCACGTAATCCACCACGCCACGGGCGTTGCAACCAGGCGCACTGCTCCAGACGATGCCAACCTCAGCGAAGTAATCGAGATCCAGATGGTCGGTGCCGATAGTGCAGGTGCCAACGAAGCGCACTCGGCTGCCTTCGAGCAAGGCGCGGTTCACCTGGGTCACCGAACGCACCAGCAACAGATCGGCATCGCGCACGTCCTGTGCGGTGATGGCGCGCCCTGGCAGGCGGTGAATGGTGCCGAAGTCGGAGAAAAACTCATCGAGCAGGGGAATATTTTCGTCGGCGACGATATGCATGGCAGGCTCCATCGGGCAGGTCGCCATTCTAAGTCAGCCGACACCTCAGCGTCGCCCCACAGGCCGCCAGACAGAGGGGCAGATCGTACTTTCCTGACCGACACGTCAAAGCGTAGACTACGCGGTTTCCTGCTATCCCGAAGAATCGAAATGTCCACCGACACCCGCCTTGGCCGCGTGCGCACGGAACTGCGCAGCCTGCTCATCCTGGCCACGCCGATCATCATCGCCCAGTTGGCGCACACCGCCATGGGCTTCGTCGATACGCTGATGGCCGGGCGCGTCAGCCCGCAGGACCTGGCTGCGGTGGCGTTGGGCAACTCGATCTGGGTGCCGGTGTTCCTGTTGATGACCGGCATCCTGCTGGCCACCACACCCAAGGTGGCCCAGCGCTTCGGCGCAGGCGAAGAGGCCGACATCGGCCCGTTGGTGCGCCAGGCACTCTGGCTGGCGCTGGCCGTCGGCGGTAGTGCTGCGGCGCTGCTGTGGAACGCCGAGTTCATCCTGCGCACCATGAATGTCGACCCGGCGCTGATCACTCCGGCGATGGGCTATTTGCGCGCTGTGGCCCTGGGTTTCCCGGCTGTGGCGCTGTATCACGTGCTGCGCTGTTTCAGCGACGGCCTTGGTCATACGCGCCCGGCCATGGTGCTGGGCATTATCGGCCTGCTGCTGAACATCCCGGCCAACTACATCTTCATCTACGGCAAGTTCGGCCTGCCGGCCATGGGTGGCGTTGGCTGCGGCTGGGCGACCGCCCTGGTGATGGGTTTCATGCTGATCGGCATGCTGGCATGGGTGAAGTGGGCGCCCTACTACCGCAGCAGCGCGCTGTTTACCCACTTCGAATGGCCGCAGTGGACGGTGATCAAACGCCTGCTGAGCATCGGCGTGCCAATCGGCATCGCAGTGTTCGCCGAATCGAGCATCTTCGCGGTGATCGCCCTGCTGATCGGCGGCCTCGGCGCCACTGTGGTAGCCGGGCACCAGATCGCGCTCAACTTCAGCTCCATGGTGTTCATGATTCCCTACTCGCTGGCCATGGCCGCCACCGTGCGCGTCGGCCAGGCGCTGGGCCGTGGTCAGCCGCGTGAGGCGCGCTTCGCTGCCGGGGTAAGCATGGCGGCGGCGCTGGGCTACGCCTGCGTATCGGCCAGCCTGATGTTCCTGCTGCGCGAACAGATCGCGCAGATCTACACCCCGGACAAGACGGTGATCGCGGTGGCGGCAACGCTGATCGTCTATTCGGCGCTGTTCCAGTTCTCCGATGCCATCCAGGTGACCGCCGCAGGCGCGCTGCGTGGCTACCAGGACACGCGCATCACCATGTTGCTGACCCTGTTCGCCTATTGGGGCATCGGCCTGCCGGTGGGTTATGCGCTGGGGCTGTCCGACCTGTTCGGCGAACCCAGCGGCCCCAGTGGCCTGTGGCAGGGACTGGTGGTCGGGCTGACCTGCGCCGCCGCGATGCTCACCGTGCGCCTGGCGCGCAGCGCGCGCAAGCGCATTCGCCGGGCCGCCTGAGTCATTGGATAGGCAGGAAATCAGCTCTAGACTGAGCGCATGATTCGACCTGCCCTGCTCCTCTGCTTCCTTCTGCTCTCTGGCTGCGGCCCGGCCAACGATGGCCTGGCCCTGCAGAGCGATTACCTCGAACGCCTGCAGCGCTCGCTCGATGCGCCGGACGTCAGCTCGCTCGATAAGCGCAGCATCAGTCAATACCGCTTGCCCGCCAGGCGCGAGCGGCTTTCGGATATCCCCGAACTGCGCATCGGCCTGCTCGATCTGGTGATCGACGCGCGGCGCTGTCCGCACCTGCAGCAGCTGATCAGCCAGCGCAACAGCAGCCTGGGCAAGCAGCTGATGCCCAGCCAACGCCTGGGCTATGAAGGCGATCTGCTGCGCGCCATCGATGACTGCGTGCCGCATCTGCAGGAAGGCTCCAGCCTGAAAGACACGCTGCAGCGCCTGGCCGACGACAAGCGCCAGCAACTGCCCGCAGTATTCTGGAATGCCCTGAACGGCAGCCCGGAGTTCGAGAACTACCTGCGTTTCGCCGATAAGGCCTTGCCGGTGGACACGCCGGAAGACAGCGCCGCGCTGGACGCATTGCAGCAGCTGGCCAGCATCGGCGCCGCCCTGCCTGCACAGCTGCCGCCGAGTGCCGATCAGCTGGAACCGCTGTTTTTCGCCCTCTATGCCAGCGAACAGGGCAGCCAGTTGATCACCAGCCTGGCCAGCCTGCGCCACACCCTCGACGTTGGCAGCGAACTGCTGGAGCAACGCCAGCACAATCGCCCACTCTGCCCACTGGGCCAGGCGACGCCACGCGGGCGCATCCTGCAGAACATCTTCATCAAGTTCTACGCTGGCAGCCTGCAACCCTACCTGGCACAGGTCGACCAACGCGGCCGGGAGTGGCAGGCGGCGCTGCTGCAATTGCAGCGCATCGACGGTATTCCCACCGCCACCCGCGAGCACCTGCAGAGACTGGCCGGCGAGCAGGATTCGTTATGGCAGGATTTCCGCGCCGCCACGGCGCGTCACGTCAAGGCCTGGCAGACGCTACTGAACAGCTGCGGCCTGGCACCGGGACAGGCGGGATGGAACAGCGAAAGCTAGCAAACCGTAGGGCGGGTGCAACCCGCCATCGCGACCAACAACATCCGCTATTTGGCGGGTTGCACCCGCCCTACGAGATAACTGTCTAATCGGCCTTCTTGCGAATCCAGTACAGGTAGGTGCCGTCTTCCTCGGCCTGGCCGAGCAGCTCGTGGCCAAGAAACACGCAGAACTTGGGAATATCACGACGGGTCGACGGATCGGTAGCGATCACCTTGAGCAGGCCGCCCGGCGACAGGTCGCGCACCTTGTTGTGCAGCATCATCACCGGCTCAGGGCAATTCAGGCCGCTGGCGTCGAGCAGGTCATCGTGATTGAGGGTCAGGGCTTCGGACATAAGGGGCTCCACAAACAGGCGCGCATTGTCGCGCAAAGCTGACCTTCAGGTCACCTACACGCAGATCATCACTTGCCATGCCGACGCAGATGGCAGGTCACTTCCTCACGGTCGTGATACAGCTGCTTGCAGCCGATGCTGACCTTCAGGCCCCGCTCGACCAGCCCCGACTCAATGCGATCGAGCAGGCGCCGCACTTCGGCGTAACGCTGCTTCATCGGCAGCTTGAGGTTGACCACCGCCTCGCGGCACAACCCCTCGCCCAGCCAGGTTTCGATCATCGCCGCCGTGCGCGCCGGTTTCTCGACGATATCGCAGACCATCCAGTGCACTGGATGCTGCGGGCGAAAGGTGAAGCCATCGGCGCGCTGGTGCACGACGAAGCCGGAGTACATCAGGCTTTCAGCCATCGGCCCGTTGTCCACGGCGGTAACGCGGATTTCCCGATTGACCAGTTGCCAGGTCCAGCCGCCTGGCGCAGCGCCCAGGTCAACGGCGGTCATGCCCGGCGCCAGGCGCTGATCCCACTGCTCGCGCGGGATGAAATGGTGCCAGGCCTCCTCCAGCTTGAGCGTGGAGCGGCTCGGCGCCTCGCGCGGGAACTTCAAGCGCGGAATGCCCATCGGCCACATCGCCTGGTTGTCCGCCTCGGCAATGCCGGCGAACACCTCACGGCCGCTCTTGAAGGTCAGCAGCAGACGCGGCTTCCTGGCGTCGTCCACCAGTTTGCCGGCCTTGAGCAAGGCCTTGCGCAGCGGCGCCTCGAACTTCTTGCAGAAGGTCGAGAGCTCCTTGCCGTCGTTGGTATCCACCACTTCCAACCACAGGCTGCCGCATACCGGGTAGTCGGCCAGCGCCTCCAGCAACACGCTGATACGGTCACTTTCCGGCAGGATGACGTAGGCCCCGCGCGCCCATTGCCGCGGGAAGATCAGCTGATTGAAACGCACGCTGCGCATCAGCCGCTCGGCATCGGCCGCCTCGCTGCAGACGAACTCGGCGCACGCGCTGCCGGGCTTGGTCTTGGAGTAGCCCGCTACATCCAGGCGTGCGGCGAGGTCGGTGACCTCGCCGCAAACCTCCCCTTCGAAACCGGGGCGGCAATGCAGAAACAGGGTATTCATCAAAGGGTCTCCTCGAGGCCCGCATGATACCCGAGACCGGAACCCAGAGCCGTTAAACCTGTCCAGCTACATATGCGCTGCCCACAGATAGGGAGCCGCCAGCCATCGCGTTTCGATGAGGCCCACCCCCCAGAACAGCTAGCGCATAGCAACCGATAAAGGATATGCGCTAGGGTCTGTTGCCGTTTCGCGCACAGCTCGCGTCGAAACGGCAACAGACCCTAGCCAGACTGCTCAAGCTGAACTAGCTTGAAGGTCTGCCGCCATCAGATACAGCCCGTACCGTGCGGGCCCAAGGAGATGTGCAATGCCCTCCCTCGATAGCCTGAACTGCCGCCGCGAACTGAAAGTCGGCGACGCCACCTACCACTACTTCAGCCTGCCCGAGGCCGCCCAGCGCCTCGGCAACATTGACCGCTTGCCCAAGTCGCTCAAGGTGCTGCTGGAAAACCTGCTGCGCAACGAAGACGGCCAGACCGTGCAGCCGCCGGATCTGCAAGCCATGGTCGACTGGCTCGACCAGCGCACCTCCGACCGCGAGATCCAGTACCGCCCGGCGCGCGTGCTGATGCAGGACTTCACCGGCGTGCCGGCGGTGGTCGACCTGGCCGCCATGCGCGACGCCATGGCCAAGGCCGGCGGCGACCCGCAGCGGATCAACCCGCTGTCGCCGGTGGACCTGGTCATCGACCACTCGGTGATGGTCGACAGCTACGCCTCCTCCAGCGCCTTCCACGACAACGTCGAGCTGGAAATGCAGCGCAACGGCGAGCGCTACGCCTTTCTGCGTTGGGGCCAACACGCCTTCGACAACTTCAGCGTGGTGCCGCCGGGCACCGGCATCTGCCACCAGGTCAACCTCGAGTACCTGGCGCGCACCGTATGGACCAAGGAGGAAGACGGCGTCACCCTCGCCTACCCCGACACCCTGGTCGGTACCGACTCGCACACCACCATGATTAACGGCCTCGGCGTGCTCGGCTGGGGCGTCGGCGGCATCGAGGCGGAAGCGGCCATGCTTGGCCAGCCGGTGTCGATGCTGATTCCCGAAGTGATTGGCTTCAAGCTCAGCGGCAAGCTGAAGGAAGGAATCACCGCCACCGACCTGGTGCTGACCGTCACCCAGATGCTGCGCAAGAAGGGCGTGGTGGGCAAATTCGTCGAGTTCTACGGCGACGGCCTGGCCGACCTGCCGCTGGCCGACCGCGCCACCATCGCCAACATGGCCCCGGAATACGGCGCCACCTGCGGTTTCTTCCCGGTGGACGAGATCACTCTCGGCTACCTGCGTCTGTCCGGCCGCCCGGAGGCCACCGTGCAACTGGTCGAGGCCTACAGCAAGGCCCAGGGGCTATGGCGCGAGCCAGGCGATGAGCCGCTGTTCAGCGGCAGCCTGAGCCTGGACATGGGCAGTGTCGAAGCCAGCCTGGCCGGGCCCAAGCGCCCGCAGGACCGCGTCCCGCTGGGCCAGGTCAGCCAGGCCTTCGATGACTTCCTCGGCCTGCAGCTCAAGCCAAGCGCCAAGGAAGAGGGTCGCCTGCTCAGCGAAGGCGGCGGCGGTACCGCCGTAGGCGGCAACAAGCAGAGCGGCGAAATCGACTATGAGGACGACGGCCATACCCATCGCCTGAAAGACGGCGCCGTGGTGATCGCTGCCATCACCTCCTGCACCAACACGTCCAACCCCAGCGTGATGATGGCCGCCGGCCTACTGGCCAAGAAAGCCGTGGAAAAAGGCCTGCAGCGCCAGCCCTGGGTGAAGAGCTCGCTGGCCCCCGGCTCCAAGGTGGTCACCGAGTACTTCAATGCTGCCGGCCTGACGCCCTACCTGGAGAAGCTCGGCTTCAACCTGGTGGGCTACGGCTGCACCACCTGCATCGGCAACTCCGGGCCGCTGCGCGAGCCCATCGAGAAAGCCATCACCCAGGCCGACCTGACCGTCGCTTCGGTGCTCTCCGGCAACCGCAACTTCGAGGGCCGCGTGCACCCGCTGGTGAAAACCAACTGGCTGGCCTCGCCCCCCCTGGTGGTGGCCTATGCCCTGGCCGGCAGCGTGCGCATCGACATGACCCGTGACGCCCTCGGCACCGGCAAGGACGGCCAACCGGTCTACCTCAAGGACATCTGGCCGACCCAGGCCGAGATCACCCAGGCAATCGCCCAGGTCGACACCGCCATGTTCCGCAAGGAATACGCCGAAGTCTTCACCGGCGACGAGAAATGGCAGGCCATTGCCGTGCCCAAGTCCGATACCTACGCCTGGCAAGGTGACTCCACTTATATCCAGCATCCGCCGTTCTTCGAGGACATCGCCGGCGATCCGCCACGTATCACCGATATCCGCCAGGCGCGCATCCTCGCCCTGCTTGGCGACTCGGTGACCACCGACCACATCTCGCCAGCCGGCAACATCAAGGCCGACAGCCCGGCCGGGCGCTATCTGCGCGATAACGGCGTGGCCCAGGCCGACTTCAACTCCTACGGCTCGCGCCGCGGCAACCATGAAGTGATGATGCGCGGCACCTTCGCCAACATCCGCATCCGCAACGAAATGCTCGGCGGCGAGGAAGGCGGCAACACCCTGCACGTGCCCAGCGGCGAGAAGCTGGCGATCTACGACGCAGCCATGCGCTACCAGGCCGAAGGCACACCACTGGTGATCATCGCCGGCAAGGAATACGGCACCGGTTCCAGCCGCGACTGGGCGGCCAAGGGCACCAACCTGCTGGGGGTCAAGGCGGTGATCGCCGAAAGCTTCGAGCGCATCCACCGCTCCAACCTGGTGGGCATGGGTGTGCTGCCGCTGCAGTTCAAACCCGGTACCGACCGCACCAGCCTGAAACTGACCGGCAAGGAAGTGCTGGCCATCGAAGGTCTGGAAGGCGTGGAACTGCGCCCGCAGATGCCCCTGACGCTGATCATCACCCGTGAAGACGGCACGCATGAGGAAGTCGAAGTGCTGTGCCGCATCGACACCCTCAACGAGGTCGAGTACTTCAAGGTTGGCGGCATCCTGCACTACGTGCTGCGCCAGATGATCGCCAACTGATGCACCTGCCCTGCCGCGCCACGCGGCAGGGCCTCACCGTCGGGCCAAGGACGGCTCATGCCGTGACAAAAATGTGACGTCACTCAAAAAATTGCCGGGAGCAATTTTTGACGTCGCTCCGCGACGGCCCGCAGGGTGGCCGCCATGGACGGCGGGCCACAAAAAGCGTTTACACTCGCCAAAACGCACTCACCCCTCAACTTTGCCGTCCGTCGGCCGATGACAGGGCATTACAACGACGGATACCTGCCATGCGTAACAACCAGCCGGTCACTCAGCGTGAGCGCACTTTTCCTGCGCAACAACGCCTGATATCCACCACCGATCTCAAAGGGCAAATCACCTACTGCAACGACGCCTTCGTCGACATCAGCGGCTTCAGTCGTGAAGAACTGCTGCGCGCGCCACACAACATCGTGCGCCACCCGGACGTTCCATCGGCCGTGTTCGAGCATATGTGGACGACCCTGAAGAAGGGCCGCCCATGGATGGGTATCGTCAAGAACCGCAGCAAGAATGGCGACCATTACTGGGTCAACGCCTATGTCACACCCATCACCGAAAATAACCAGGTCGTGGGCTACGAGTCCGTTCGGGTCAAGCCGACCGCCGAACAGATACGTCGTGCCGAGACGCTGTATCGACGCATCAACACCGGCAAGTCTGCCGTACCGGCCAGCAACCAGTGGCTGCCCGTCGTGCAGGCCTGGATGCCCTTCATCCTGGTCAGTCAGATCGGTTTTCTCATCGGCCACTGGATGGGCAGCAACTGGGGCTTCATCCTCGCTGCCGTGCTCTCCGTGCCGCTGGGTCTGGCTGGCATCGCCTGGCAGACGCGCGGCGTCAAACGCCTGCTGCGCCTTGCCGAGCAAACCACCTCTGACCCGCTGATCGCGCAGATGTACACCGACAGCCGCGGCGCCGAAGCACGCCTGGAAATGGCCATGCTCAGCCAGGAAGCGCGCCTGAAAACCTGCCTCACCCGCCTGCAGGACACAGCCGAACAACTGACCCTGCAAGCGCGTGAAGCCGACAAGCTGGCGCACAACAGCTCGGCCGGCCTCGAGCGCCAGCGCAGCGAGACCGAGCAGGTCGCCACCGCCGTCAACGAAATGGCCGCCACCACCCTGGAAGTCGCCAGCAACGTCGCCCGCGCCGCCATCGCCACCCAGGAAGCCAACCGCCTGACCAGCGAAGGTCGCACCATCGCCGCGGAAACCCGCGAAGCTATCCAGCGCCTGTCGCAATCGGTAGGCGATACCGGCGAAACCGTGACCCGCCTGGCCCAGGACAGCAGCGAAATCGGCGGCGTGGTCGACGTGATCAAAGGCATCGCCGACCAGACCAACCTGCTCGCCCTCAATGCCGCCATCGAAGCTGCTCGCGCTGGCGAGATGGGCCGCGGCTTCGCTGTAGTGGCTGACGAGGTGCGCTCGCTGGCGCAACGCACCGCCGAGTCCACCGAACAGATCCACGCCCTGATCGCCAAACTGCAGCGCACTGCCGAAGAGGCCGTGCTGACTATGGAAATCGGCCGCAAGCAGGCCGACGAAGGCGTCGAGCGCGTGCTGCAGGCTGATCAGGCGCTGGCCGGCATCAGCGACTCGGTGGCCAATATCGCCGACATGGCCAACCAGATCGCCGCAGCGGCGGAAGAGCAAAGCGCCGTCGCCGACGAGATCAACCAGAACATCACCACCATCGCCCAACTGGCCGACCAGACCGCCGGCGAAGCCAACGATACCGCCAAACTCAGCGAAGCCCTGACCAACACCGCACAGGGCCAATACGCCCTGGTCGAACGCTTCAACCGCTGAAACAAAAGGCGCAGCGGCTCACCGCTGCGCCTCCTATCCTCCCCGCCCAGCTTTTGTAGGAGCGAGCTTGCTCGCGATCTCCCTACGCCCTTCCCAACCATCCCCGCTTTCGCGTAATTGCCACTTGCCAGCAGTTATCCGACATGGTGTACAACCTCCCAAACACCCCATCGCCTCGCTACCTCCCGCGAGCTAGAGAAGGATCTTGAAAATGGCCAGGAAGGTTATCCAGCAAAATCGCCCGCAGGTTATGCACGGTGGTGGCTGTGGAGCGCTCTCGGTAGACGACGAACACTGGCCTCATCAGCTTCACGAGGTCGGGGAGATAATGCCCGGAACGCGCACGATCAAGTGCGGTGGGGAAATCGATATCGAGATCAAGCCCGGCAACATCTACTACTTCAATTATTGGGGCCCGTAGGCGCTGGAAAAATCGGCGCTCACGCGCTTTAGAGCCTGGCACTGCAAAGGCTTCGCCCCGGGGCGGGGGGCTCCTACCGCATGGCGTTCAATAACCCTTGTAGGAGCAGCGCCGCGCGGGGAATAGGCTCTCGCGGGACGGCGATGTATCGATTAACCGCACGACGATGCCATATCTCCAAACGATGAGAGATCTCCTGCCAGGCCAAAGGCAACAGAGTTATTGTTACCCGCTCCTTTGAGACGTCAAAGCTCAGCCAGTTTCAGCCAGTGTGCGTAGAAACCTTCGGCAACCTGGTTCAGTGCCCTGACCTTCCCACTCAGGTCGTCACGCATCTCGGCGATACTCTGCTGGCTGCTCTGGCTGGCATCGAGCAGGTGTGCCCAGTCGTCTAGCCAGAGCGCGATCAAATCTTCGGTCATCTCCGGGTGGCCCTGCAGCGCCAGCACCTTGTCACCCCAGGCGAAGGCCTGGTTATCGCACCAGCGGCTGCTCAACAGAGGCTGGGCGCCGTCAGGCAGCGAGAAGGTGTCGCCGTGCCACTGAAAAATGCTGAACGCTGCAGGCAAATGCGCCAGCCAGGGACTATCGACAGCCTCTGCACGACGTTGCATGTGCTGCCAACCCGCTTCGGTATAAGGCATGCGACGGACGCTGGCACCCAGTGCCTTGGCCAGCAGCTGGCCGCCCAGACAGTGACCAATGATGGGAATGTCGCGCTCGATAAAACGCTGCAGCGCAGCCACTTCGTCGGCGATCCAGGCCAGTGGGTCGTTGACGCTCATCGGCCCGCCCATCACGGCAACCGCCTTGGGTCGCTCCAGGTCGTAACCGCGCAGTTCACCCAGATCGACACGCAACACGTCGAAGCTGCAGCCACGCACCTGCAGCACCTGCGCCAGATGGGCTGGCGGGCAATAATCGATATGAGTCAGGATCAGAACATCGGCCATGAGCACCTCCGCCGCGAAGTCTGCGCGAGAAGGATTGGCAAGTCGAGGTAGGCTGGGGTTTGAAGCCATCGGCCGGCCAGCCGGCCGATGGTCTGAGCGGATGGACGCCGCTGCATCCACATTTGAGGATGTCCTGAAAAAGCCGGCTATCGTCACTCCCGCGAAGGCGGGAGCCCAGATAATTCGCTGGTTCTGGATGCCCGCCTGCGCGGGCATGACAATTTTTTCAGTGTTTCCCTAACGCATGGCTGACGCTTTCACCTCCTGGGTAACGCCCCAGCCATCCATCTTGCCGCCCAGCGGGACGACGATGGACTCCAGGTCATGTTCAAAGGCGCCGATACCGGCATGGGTGGCGTACATCACTTTGCTGATTTGCAGGTGCCATATACCGTCCTCGCGGGCGAATATCTGGGCGTTGAGCGACTCGCCGCGAAAGTTTCTGGCCGCCATTCTGGCCCGTTCTTCGTCGGGAAAGATGGCGTAGAACTCGATCGGGTGAAACTGGGCGAAGTCGAATCCCCCTTCTTTCATCCGACGCAGCACCGACGTGCTGGAGTCTTCGTGGAAGGCTGTGCTCATAAACGACCCCCTCTCAGGCTATGGATGGATTAACCGCTTTCCCAATACGACCGTCCTAGGTACGGTGTCGCGGCCTCTACCGGAAACCTCTGAAAACACCCTGCGTTTACAGAAGCATCCAAGTGACGCCACCCCGAGAATCGAGCTGGTGCTCGATGTGTCTACTGCAAGCGTATCGACGACTGCCCGACAGAACGCCGGGCTGAAAACCGTCACCCCAAGAGTAGCCGCTAAACGCGAGATTGGCGTCGCCCAGAAAGCCTTTGTGACAAAGCCGACGACCGACGGCAATTGGCCAGCCTGCATGCCTCGCCGGAACGCACGGGCGACTCAGCCAGGCCATCAGCAACCTGTTGATCCAGCCCGGCGTGATCTACCCAAGGCTGAACACCAGGCCGAATTGCAGCCCCACCGGGCGATGCACGGTGCTGCCGTGGGCCTGCTTCCAGGCTGCTTCGGCGATCTGCTCGGCCTCCAGACGCACGCCGAGACGGCGCATCACCGGCGGACGCTTCGCCTGGCTGCGGACCATCGGCGTGTCGACGAATGGCGGCATCAGATCCCCCACGCGAATGCCGTATTCACGCCACTCCAGCTCCAGCGCCTCGGTAAGCCCACGCACGACGAACTTGCTGGCCGAGTAGCTGGCCAGTTGCGGCACGCCATAGAGCGCCGAGGCCGAGCCCATGTTGATCACTTGCGCCGCTGACGTGACCTTGAGATAGGGATAGGCCGCATGGCAAAGATTGAGCACGCCGAGCACATTGATCTGTACCTGGCGCGTGTGCTGCTCCAGCTCGATATCGGCGAAGGCACCGGTGCGCAGAATGCCTGCGCCATTGAACAGCAGGCGCAACTGACCGCCGCTCAGCGCGCAGAAATCGCCCAGCGCGGCCTTCACTGCTGCGGCCTCGACCACATCCAGCGGCGCATGCCACGCGCCGCCCAGCTCGGCGACCAGCGCCTTTTCATCGACATCGAGCAGTCCGACACGCCAGCCCCGTGTGTGAAACAGTCGCGCGGTGGCGGCGCCAATGCCCGATGCAGCACCGCTGATGAGGATGCTGCTCATCACAAGCCCCGTTCACGGAGAAAGGCCGCCACGCGGGCAATGGCGTAATCTGCCGTACGCAACATGCCGACGTGCGCCTGGAACACGTGCCACAGCCCCGGATAACGCTCCAGGCGCACGTTCACCCCGGCCGCCTTGGCGCGCTCGGCCAGACGCAGGCTGTCGTTGAGCAGCAACTCGTCTTCGCCCACCTGAATCAGCTTCGGCGGCAGTTGGCTGAGGTCGGCGAACACCGGTGACATGCCCGGGTCGTTGCGCGGCAGGTCAGCCGGGCAATACAGATCGGCAGCCTGTTCGATCCAGCTGGGGTGGATCAGTGGATCGCCGGCGTGCGGCTCGTGCATCTGCTCGCCAGTGAAATCGGTGGCCGGCGAGAAGCACACCAGCGCGGCGGGCGCCGGCAGACCGAGTTCGATAATGCGCAGGCAGCCGACCAGGCTCAGGTTGCCGCCGGCCGAGTCGCCGCCAATGGCGATCTGTTCAGGTCTATAACCGGCGTCCAGCTGCGCCTGGTAAGCCGCCACCACGTCATCGCGCGCCGCCGGATAGGGATGCTCCGGCGCCAGTCGGTAATCCAGCGCGCAGACCTCCAGGACACCACGCTTGGCCAGGCTGGCGCAGATGCCCCGGTGCGTATCCGGCCCGCCGATCATGAAGGCGCCACCATGCAGATAGAGCAGTTGCTAGGGTCTGCGCGCCAGAGGCTCAGCACGCGGACGCAGGGGCAAAGCCAGAATCAGCCCTTCGCCCGACGCCGGAAAGATGCCGGTCAGGGCGGTGATATTGACCTGATGAGAAATCAGCACCAATGGCGCGCCAGCAGGCAATTGGTTGATCGAGCGAATCAGCTCCGCCGTCAGCTCGGCACCATCCTCGGGCGTGCCGAAGAACGAATCCAGCGCAGCCAATGGTTGTACCGGGCCGCGCTGCATGTTGCTGGCCGTGTCCAGCGCGCGGCACCAGCGACTGCTGAGAAGCCGCGGCTGTTCGATCCCCTGACGCGCGAGCAACTCGCCCCAGCGCCGGGCCTCGGCACGCCCTTGAGCGTTGAGGTTGCGCTGGGTTTCGCATTGTCCCAGGCGAAAGTTCGCCGGGTCGCCCGTACCCGGCGCGGTGGCGTGACGCATGAGTATCAGCGCACGACCTTCGCGCAATGCCTGCCAGGCGTCGGCGTTATCTGCTGCCACACTGAACAGCGGCAGCAGCGCCAAGACCAGCAGCCACAGACGCCTCATATTCTGACGTTGCCGCGCGGCCCCATCAGCGCCCAGATGATCAGGCCGATTACAGGCAACAGCACGATCAGCAGAATCCATAGAATCTTGATTCCAGTTTCCGCGTTGCTTTTGACCACGTTGATGATGGCCCAGATATCCAGGGCCAGGATGACCAGGCCGAGCAGCCCATTGAAGGTGGAACCCATGACGACACTCCTGTCTGAAAGGTTGCCTGCATAGGATAGTCGTTGATTGGCTGGGGTTCCCTCAGTCCCCCAGGCGCGGAAAGCGGCTGGCGATATCGTCGCCCGTCCGCTCTGGCGTCTCGTCGCCAAGGCTCAGGCGCAGAGCCAGCACGTGCGGTTCTTCACCTAGGTCGAACCAGTGACGAGTGCCGGCCGGCAGCGTCAGCAGGTCGCCACGCTCCCCCTGCAGCACATACACGTAGCCATCCAGATGCACGCTGAGCTGGGCGAAACCACCCAGGAACAACCAGGTACTGGCGCTAGACTGCACTTGCTCGTCCAAATACCGAGCGCGCAACTCCAGTTTCTGCGGATGGTTGCGCTGCAGGTTGAACAGCTCCTGCTGCACATAGCCTTCCTTGCCCAGGAACGCCTGCAGCCACAGACCGTAGGCAGCGTCGAACTCGGCCTGCTCACAGCCGGGGCGCAACGCAGCCGGCAATTCCACCTGGCGATAGTCGATGTCCACCGCGGACAGGGTGCTGGCGATATCGTCGGCGTGGTTGAGAACCTTGTTCGGCAGTTCCGGGGAGGTGTGCAGGTAGACGGCGAGGCTGCTCATGGAGGGTTCACTCGATTCAGGGTCGCTCGGGCGGCAGACGGGTGGCAATGATGAAGGCTGCCAGCAAGGCTACCAGACTGGCGATGGCGAAGGTCCAGGCCGGGCCCAGGCCCTTCCAGCTGTAACCGGCATATAGCGCGCCCAACGCACCGCCGATGCCGGCCAGGCTGACATAGAGCGCCTGGGCCTGCCCCTGCTGGCGGTCCGCAAAACTGCGCTGCACGAAGTGGATACAGGCAGCATGGAACGCGCCGAAGGTGGCGGCGTGCATGCACTGCGCCAGCAGCAGCACCGGCAGGTACTGGGGCAGACCGCCCAGCAGCAGCCAGCGCATGGCGGTGATCAGGAAGCTGGCCAGCAGTACCGCGCGCAGCGAGTAGCGCTGCAGCAGTCGCGCCATGACCAGGAACAGCAGGATCTCCGCCGCCACCCCCAAGGCCCAGAACAACCCGATGGCGCCACGACTGTAGCCAACGCCCTCCAGGTGCAGAGTGAGGAAGGTGTAGTACGGGCCGTTGCTCAACTGCATCAGCCCGACGCTGAGGTAAAACGCGAGGATGCCGGGGCGACGCAATTGGCGCACAAAGCCTTCCGGCTCCAGCGTGCTCGGGCGCAGCACAGGCTGTGCATTGGGCACCCAGAAACTGCTGACGACGATACCGGCCATGATCACCAGCAGCGCTGCCGGATAGGCATCCAGACTCAGCCACTCAAACAGCAGGCCGAGGCCGACCACGGCGACGATAAAGCCGATGCTCCCCCACAAGCGAATCTGGCTGTAGCGCGCCGCCTGCTCGCGCAGATGGGCCAGGGTGATGACCTCGAACTGCGGCAGTACCGCATGCCAGAAGAAGGCGTGCGTGGCCATGATCAGCGCCAGCCAGGCGTAGCTTTGACTGAAGAAGATGCCGGCGAAGCAGACCAGGGTGCACAGCGCGCCGAAACGTACGATCAACAGGCGCTGCCCGGTGTGGTCACCCAGCCAGCCCCACAGGTTCGGTGCCAGACAGCGCATCAGCATGGGAATGGCGATCAGCTCGCCGATCCGCGCCGGAGAAAAGCCCAGGTGGTCGAAGTACAGCGCCAGGAACGGCGCCGTACCCCCGAGCAGAGCGAAGTAGAAGAAGTAGAAGCCGGACAGCCGCCAGTAAGGCAGGGCCGCACGCGCCCAGGTCACAGCTGTGGCAGCACCGGTGTGGTGACGCGCACGTCGGCGTTCTGCGCGCGGTGACGCAGCAGGTGATCCATCAGCACGATGGCCATCATCGCCTCGGCGATCGGCGTGGCACGAATGCCCACGCAGGGGTCGTGACGGCCCTTGGTGATCACATCCACCGGGTTACCGTCGACGTCGATGGAGCGCCCCGGCGTGGTGATGCTGGAGGTCGGCTTGAGCGCCAGGTGGGCAACGATCGGCTGGCCACTGGAAATACCACCGAGAATGCCGCCAGCGTTATTGGAGAGGAAGCCCTCCGGAGTCAGCTCGTCGCGGTGCTCGGTGCCACGTTGGGCGACGCAGGCGAAGCCGGCGCCGATCTCCACGCCCTTGACCGCGTTGATGCTCATCAGCGCATGGGCCAGTTCGGCGTCGAGGCGGTCGAAGATCGGCTCGCCGAGGCCCGGCATCACTCCTTCGGCGACCACGGTGATCTTCGCGCCGACCGAGTCCTGGTCACGGCGCAACTGATCCATGTAGGCCTCCAGCTCCGGCACCTTGTCCGGGTCGGGGCTGAAGAAGGCGTTCTGCTCGACGCTGTCCCAGGTCTTGAACGGGATCTCGATGGGGCCGAGCTGGCTCATGTAGCCACGGATGACGATGCCCTGGCTGGCCAGGAACTTCTTGGCGATGGCGCCGGCCGCCACACGCATGGCAGTTTCGCGCGCCGAGCTGCGGCCGCCGCCACGGTAGTCGCGGATGCCGTACTTGTGGTGGTAGGTGTAGTCGGCGTGGGCCGGGCGGAACAGATCCTTGATCGCCGAGTAGTCCTTGGACTTCTGGTCGGTGTTGCGGATCAGCAGGCCGATGGAGCAGCCGGTGGTCTTGCCCTCGAACACGCCGGAGAGGATTTCCACCTCGTCGTCTTCCTGGCGCTGCGTGGTGTGGCGGCTGGTGCCAGGCTTGCGGCGATCGAGGTCGCGCTGCAGGTCTTGCAGAGTAATCTCGACACCAGGCGGGCAACCGTCGACGATGGCGACCAGCGCCGGGCCATGGCTTTCGCCAGCGGTGGTGACGGTGAACAGCTTGCCGTAGGTATTGCCGGACATGGGAAGACGCTCCGCGAAATTCAGCTCAGGCCCGGCGCTGCGCAGGCCCGATTCACAAGGTGGGCGAGTATACCTGCC
>Ga0247725_1000583_pt1 | contig 24789 bp, 25 predicted proteins | sample OKSTACKMCFT3sol_FD_183021 | JGI IMG/M metagenome (GOLD analysis project Ga0247725, IMG submission 183021) | Subsurface sediment microbial communities from gas well in Oklahoma, United States - OK STACK MC-FT3-sol | ecosystem: Environmental > Terrestrial > Deep subsurface > Rock core/Sediment...
CCGGTGTCCGCAGTGACTGCGCGATCACCGGAGACAATCTCGCCGATACGGCGTTGTGAGACGCCAATTGCCTTGGCCAGCCGGTATTGGGTGATGCCCAGAGGCTCCAGGAATTCATGCAACAGGATCTCGCCGGGAGCGGGGTAGGGGGCGGTTCGCATGGGGTGGATCGCTCAGAAGATTGACGCTGGGAGCAGTGTGGCAATCCCGTGTGCCTGCGGAAATTGGGTTATGCGACCACGTACGACGCATTCGGCCTGAGGGGTCAGGGCCCTTTTGGGCGGATGACCAAAGTGCGTGCTCGCCGAGACGTCATAGATGGTGTGAGCCGGGGGCTCCGGTCCATGCATTGCCAGTCGTTGAACAGCAAAGAGCGTGTACTCAAGGCACACATACGCTGCGGCTCAGCAGGACCAGAACCAAGGCGATAAGCAGGCCAGTGGCCTTGGTGCTCTGCGCTGTCAGCTTGGAAGACGGCCGCGTGTTGGAGCTAAGACATACGCATGCGCGTCCTCTCCCGTGCGGGGACACTTAAGCCAGTTGGCCGCCTTGGTGCGCGACTTAAGGCTTGCCGGGCCGCCTTCCTGGTGGCAACCGAGGCATAAGCGCGACTGCATCCAGCAGCTCTGTATCAGAAAGACGACTGAGCTGTGCGATCGCCGCACGCAGGATCTCGCTGCGATTGCTATTTCTTCCACCCATGGCAATCCGCCGCCGAGTCTCCTCCACAGTCTGTAGGTCCTCATCGGTGAGGCAAAAGCTGATCTTCGACAGTACGTTCACCATACAATAATATCTTATATATGGTATTATTTATTCGCAAATGAACTTTGTCTCAACTGAGCACGAGACGAAGTGATTCGCTGCCTAAGAAATAGGTGCCTGGGCCACGTAGACAGCTCGAAGGCGTTGAGCCAATATCACTTCAAGCACGGTGAGCACATGTCACGAGCAGATCTACTCGTCAGCCTAGTCAAGGCAGGAAGCGAAGGTGACCAGCGATTGCTCCGCAGCACGGTCGAGGCAATGGCCGCAGAGGAGCGCGCAAAGAGCCACCATCAATTGGCCGATCGCCTAGTGAAGAACTTGGGCGAAGCGCGCGCGCGCGCGCCTACGCCCGAGGTGGTGCGCTCCTACGATGGCGGTCACGGCGGATTGCTATATGAAATCGAGCCTCGCCGTACTCTGTCGGAGATGTTCATCGATCCGATGGTGCGCGGCGCATGCGAAGAGATCATTGAAGAGCACCACAGACGTGATCTTTTGAGGTCGTACGGCTTGGAGCCGCGGCACCGCATCCTGCTGTCAGGCGCGCCAGGCAATGGAAAGACGTCTTTGGCAGAGGCGCTGGCCACCGAGCTGATGGTCCCACTGTTCGTGGTGCGCTATGAAGCAGTTATCGGCAGCTTCTTAGGGGAGACCAGTGGTCGTCTGAAGAAGCTCTTCGACTTCGCTAGAACCCACCAATGCGTACTGTTTTTTGATGAGTTCGACACTCTAGGTAAAGAACGTGGCGATACGCATGAAACTGGCGAGATTAAGCGCGTGGTGAGCTCGCTGCTCCTGCAGATCGATGCATTGCCTAGCCATGTTGTCGTCGTGACTGCCACTAATCATGCTGAGCTGCTCGACCGTGCAGTTTGGCGCAGGTTCCAGCTCCGACTTGAGCTTGAACCGCCGACTGCGGCGCAGAAGGAAGCCTGGTTCATTAAGCTCCAACAGCGCCTAGATGCACCGCTGGGTGTCTCTCCGAAGACCTTGGCAGCCAAGCTGCATGCCACCAGCTTTTCGGATCTGGAGCAGTTCTGCGAAGACGTCCATCGCCGCTTCATCTTGGCAATGCCAGAGCCAAACCTGAAGAAAATTGTGACCGAACGCTTGAATCAGTGGCATGCTCGCTACCAAGTCAACAGGATGACGTGAGCGCTCAATGGCTAATGAGGAATTTCCGCTTCTCCTTTTCCCGAAACGGGCGAATATCGAAGATAGGAATGACGGGGCGGGTGGGGCCCCAAAGCCCATTCAGCTTCCAACACCTCAGCGCCAAGGGGAGCGACTTACCCCAAAGTTCACTGAACTGTTTGAGACACTAGAAGCGCATCGGTTGACCATCTCTGAGAACGCGCCAGAACAGGATCCAGAGTTTGTCCTAGTACTGGAGACGGTTGGATCTCACGAAAAGTTCTTCAAGGCCGTCCAGAAGCTGCAGGCCGAATGGCTGTTCGAATTCGCTGACGAGTTCGTGCAAGACGAAGATTTTCATCGTCTGGAGGCCGGAGCCGAAGCCGACGAGCCTCTGAATGGACGCATGTACCTAGTAGGCACCAACCAGCGAGCTTTAGCTGAGTTGCTTTCCCTTTGGCAGCGCTTTCAGGCTGATCCACGCGCAAAGTTTGACCGGGGCTTGGCGCCGCTGAAAGAAGTCTTCGTCCATCTGCATGACATCAGACGATGGGGTGTCGAGGATCGCATCGATGCGGACATGCGATTGTACTGGCAAGATGAAGTCGAAAGTGGTCGTGCGACAACTCGCTTTGAGTTGGAGGCCTGGTACTTCGGGTCCCCGGCAAAGAACATTGCAGTTGTGCGCGACCTACTTACCTTCATTAGAGCGTCCGGCGGTCAGGTCCTTCAAAGGGCGCTAATTCCTGAGATCGCCTACCACGGCTTTCTCGTCGAGCTACCTACACCTGTTGTATCTTCAATTCTGAAAGGCGATTACCCATCGTTCGTCCTCTCCGATCGCGTCATGTTCTTCCGGCCACGAGCTCAAAGCGTCAACCCAGGCTCTGAAGTAGGGCCAGTCCAGCAATTGGTTGGGGCGCAAGGGGAAGTCCTAGGCGATCCGGTCGTTGCTTTGTTTGACGGACTGCCGCTCGCCAACCACGCCGTACTGCAGCGTCGCCTACTGATCGACGACCCAGACAACTGGGCGCTCGAATATCCAGCCAAGGATCGCGTGCATGGGACCGCCATGGCCTCGCTAATCCTCCATGGCGATTTGAATAATCGCGCGCCGCCTGCCAATCGTCCGCTTTACGTAAGACCTATCATGCGCCCTGACCCGAACGACGGGCGGGCCCGGCGGGCGGAGTGCACGCCGGATAATCAGCTGCTGATCGACCTAGTTCACCGTGCTGTACGGCGCCTGTTCGAGCAAGACGGTCAAGAGCCTCCGGTTGGACCTTCAATCAAGGTCATCAACCTTTCGGTAGGCAACGAGCACCGCATCTTTACCGGAGAAATTTCTCCCTGGGCCAGGCTGATCGACTGGCTGTCCTTCAAGTACAACGTGCTCTTTGTAATTAGCGCCGGCAACCAGTCAGAAGATCTTGAACTTCAAGTTAGGCGTGACACGCTCAGCAACCTTTCTGAGGATCATAAGCAGGCAGCTGCAACAAGAGCGTTGCTACAGACCTCAGTCCGGCGCAGGCTTATGTCGCCGAGCGAATCGATCAACGCAATCACGGTGGGAGCGCATCATAGTGACGGGGCCCCCGGCCCAGCTCATCCCAACCTTCATGATCTCTTTGCCCGAGGAGGGTTGAGCCCAGTCTCACGCATTGGCATGGGGATGGGGCGCTCCATCAAGCCCGACATCTTGATGCCCGGCGGCCGGATCGTTTTCAAAGAGCATGTCCTATCCAAGCCAGAGAGCACGACCGTGCAGATGGCACCCACCGGGTTGGCACCTGGACATTTGGTGGCTCGCCCATCCGCGGCCGGCGGACCTGTCGGTGATACCGAATATTCTCGCGGGACCAGTAACGCAACAGCATTGGCCAGTGGCATGGCGGCAAGAGCATTTGAGGTTATCGAAGCCTTGCGTGCAAGCGGTGCGGCCATCCCCAAAACGCACGATGCTGCGTTGATCAAGGCATTGCTTGTCCATGGAGCTCAGTGGGGTTCGCTATCGAAAACCGTGCTCGATCATGGCCCGAGCTTTGCTCACATCACTCCGCTCAACTCGCGACACATGCGGGAGAAGGACTTCATTTCAAGCTGGCTCGGCTACGGTCCAGTCGACGAAGAGCGAGCGCTCAGGTGCGCGAGCAATCGCGCCACACTGATCGGCGTGGGGGAGGTCAAGAAAGACAGGGCAGTATCATTCACCGCCCCCATGCCGCCAGGGCTTGGACGCGTCGTGACAATGCGTCGAATGACCGTGACCTTGGCCTGGATGTCGCCCACAAAATCTTCGCTGCAGCGCTATCGTCAGGCCAAGCTGTGGATACAGCCACCCGAGGATTTCGGCACCAGCCGCATCAACACACCCTTCCACATGACTGTCAAGCGCGGCACCGTTCAACACGAGGTCTGGGAGGGCGAACGCAAAGCGCTGCCCATCGTTGATGGGCAGATGTTCGAGTGCAAGGTGAATTGTATGGAAGATGCCCCCGGTCTAACCGACGAGATCAAATTCGCCCTATGTGTCACCTTGGAAGTTGGCATTGAATCCGGAATCGACATCTATCAAGAAATCCGTGATCGAATACGCCCCGCTGTTCCGGTGCTAGTCTAGTGCTGTTAGCAAAAACGCGAGCCTTGGTGCAGGCGTCAGTATGCGCGCCGCCTACAAGCTGCAGGCAAGCTTTTTTGACGAGCGTCTTGCCGAACTCCTCAAGCGTCCTTGTCGTTCACACCCCAGTCCTTCGGCCGTTCCACCCGAACGGGTGCAGCGCTTCGAATATCAGCGCCGCTTGCTTCGGCCACTGTGGCACATCGCTGCGAGGCCTGCCGCAGCTCGGCCAGCGTCGAGTGCTAAGTGCCACATGCTAGAGACTGGCTTGAGGCGACTCACATCAGGTACCTGTCCAGGAGAAAAGCAGAACAGAGGAGAGGGGATATGCTAGTGGTAGTTAGGCATGCGCAAAGCATGGCTAATGCGGGATTTGTAACCGCCGATCCGGAATCCATTGCCCTTACTGCCGCAGGGGAGGAGCAGGCTCGCGCATTGGCAATGACCTGGTCGGCTGCGCCTGACCGAATCTTTACCTCACCATTCCTCCGGGCGAGGCAGACCTCACAACCACTCGCCGAACGCTTCAAGATGGTCGTTGCGCCCCTGGGGGTCCACGAGTTCACTTACCTGTCGCCTGAGCGGTGCGTGGGCACCTCGGCAGCAGACCGCAGGCAGTGGGTAGAGGACTACTGGTCCCGTTGCGATCCAAACTATGTGGATGGACCTGGTGCCGAGTCATTTGCCCAGCTAGTTGCCCGCGCTGCGCGAGCGCTGCGCATTCTTAAATCCTACTCCGCGCATGAGCAGGTGGTCGTGTTTAGCCACGGCCAATTGATGCAGGCGATGCGCTGGATTTGCGGGAGCAAGGCTCCCTCCGTGGTGAACGCTGCAGCGATGGGCGCATTTCGAAAGCTGGATTTGGATCAGCCTATAGCCCATTGCCAGAGGGTATCTTTCGAATAGAAGGCGATCGCGGATACTGCCAACCTCCCGGCCCCGCTCCCCGGCCGCAGATCTTTGGCCTGGTCGGATCAGAAGACTACCCGTTACGCGCGAACAGCAAAGGCCGTTGATGAGGGCCGCACTTTTGGTATCGGTAGGAGATGATTGGGCTCACAGGCTCTGGGATGTGAACGCCACGCCTTTCAGCAGCCCGCCTCATCAAGTAGGAGGGCTCGTGGACGTTGTTCCGGATCTGATCCCAGATCACGTCGTCATTCACGTGAATTGGAAAGCTCGTGTCCGGCAGCAGGCGAAGAAGTTGCTTCGTCTGTGTGATCAACTCATGAGCGAATGGACGCACTCTGGGATCTCTGCATGCTCCAGATAGCGCTCGTATCATGTGGCTTGCCGCATACCACTGGCGATCAGCCAACCGCTGCAAGTGGAACAGCCGATACGTGCACGTCAGCATGAGAAAGCCATAGATGTCACCTCGTTGGTAAAGGCCATCCAGGTCATATGCCATCACAGGCACGCGGTTCTCATCAGTGCTGGTCCTATCGCCCGGGAATGAATAGCGGTCTCCGAGTAGTCCGGCGCTGGACGTAAATAGGCGATTCCAGCCAACAACTGTCCTCATATCCCACTCTCGATGGCTGAGGGCTGCAAAGGGCCACTTAACCACCTCTTCAAGCTGGGGATGCTGCAGGGCAAGGTGCTTGCGCCGCTTGGGTGATAGCGACCGCAATCCCTGCCGATATGCACTGAACTCATCGCTGCGCATCATTAACGGACCATCTAGGCTCTGGCGCCGAAGAACATAGCGTGCCCTCAGCTCCTCCTCCCCGCCTTCCACCAGAGACCATGTATTCCAGAGAATCCTGGAGTGCAGCCTGTCCGATGCATCAGAGGCAGGACGACCTATATTGGAGCACTGCATCGCTTGGAGTGCTTGGCAAGCTTCGTGCAACTCCCCCATCGGAAACCTCCAAAAAAAGTAGACGTTGGAAGGGTAGTTTTGCTGGATGAAAAGGCTACGGTAGAGCGTTAGGGTTACCTGGAACCTAGCATCACTGGAGCGTACGTGAGCCTACCAAGTAAAGAGCCGGATGCATTGTCTGTGGCTTGGGTGGCGCAAACCTATGGCGGGCTGGTGCCGGCCAAAGACCTGTCGCGACTGCTCGGATTCAATAGCCCGGCAGCACTTAGGCGGGCAGCCGCCACAGGTCGTTTGCCAGTGACGCTGTTTCGTCCACAAGGTCGTCGCGGGTGGTTCGCTCACGCCGCCGATGTCAGCGCATACCTTCGATCTCAGGCACCTCAATTTCCGAGGGAGGCAGGCAGCCCATGACCTAGCCCAATCTAAACTTCCCTCGCCGGAAGTTGGAAAGAAAAAACCCGTGAGGTAGGACTCACGGGTTTTCAGGTCGGCGACTTTGCAGGTCTTGCCGATACTTTCCCCTTCCCTGACTCCCCTGTCAAGCCTGCGCAGGCCTGTCACGGGCACCTATGTCCGACTCGCCTGGTAAGGCTCGCCCAGGCATTTTGGACGGTGCTCCCGTGGGGTGCGCATGAGGAATCGGCATGTCCACAGACGCTCAATCTGGTGGCCTATCGTTTGAAGACCGTCACCAGCTTTACACCCGCATAAAGGCAAGTGAGCTCAGTATCCGGCAGATCGAGAGCATGGTTACCGGCAGCGGAACAAAGACTGTAGGCAAGGCGGCGCTAAGAAACGTTCGTGTTAGGCACAACTCAATCAAGAACGGTAGTGCGCGAACAGTTGAAAGCCACACGTGCGAGTTGGTCTTTGCCTATGAGCTTGAGCTTGATCCCGAGGTGCTGGGCTACTACGTACAAGTACCATGCCGCCGCGTGCAGCGCACCACGGCGTCCGGGCGCAATCACATCAGCACTGCACATGTGGATTTTCTTGTTTTTCGCAGGGACCACGTAGAGCTAGTGGAGTGCAAGCCGCTATCGTGGCTGGAGAGCCAACTGGGCCTTCCGGACTCCCTTTGGGTCAAGCAGGACGCGGTGTGGACCTATTCCCCCTACGCCCAATGGGCACAGCAGCATGGCCTGGTGTTCAGAGTCTGGGTACCGCCCACTCCAACCGGTGTGTACCTCCAGAACCTTGAAGCGTGCTACGCGGTAGCCGGTGATGCCCTTCAGCAACATGAAACTACCGCAGTATCCAAGGCAGCTGGGCTAATCGCCAAGCGCCCGCTTCTGCTGGACTGTCTCCTCGCCGAGGTGCCCGGATTCACACCGCGCCTAGCGCTTTGGATGCTGGGAAGATCGGCGGCCTTCGGTCCATGGCAGAGCACTCCCGTGGCTAGGACTGACCGCTTCCATCTGTATGGCACGAAGGAGCAGGCCAAGGAGGCGGACGAGCTACTGTTTGGAGCCATTGTCAAAGGTCAGTCGCAACCAGCTGTGGACGATCCATTGCTGGTCGCAACCGCTACCGACCTCCAGCGGGCACGCCAGCGACTCAGTAGGCTTGCGCTGATTGAGGCCGGAAGTCTGCCCGCAACACGACGGATGGGCGCTCTGCAGCGACAGGTTCGAAAGGCTGTTGCCGAAGGAAGATCCGCGCTTTCGGCTTGTCTTACCAAATATGCCTTTAGCGGAAACCGAGCATCGCGCCTGCTTCCGGAACACGAGCAAGCCATAGAGACCGTCATCGCGCTGCACTGGAACACCGGGAGGGTACATAGACCGAAGGACTTGCTCTATGTGTTCGAAGAGGAGTGCCTTCGGTTAGGAGTTGAGCCTTGCGGTAGGGGCCGACTGGATGCCAGACGAAGAAGCGAGAGCCCAACGCGCCATGCGCTATCCACGGGCGGCTTTCGCGCCTACCACGCGACGCGTACACGCACCGATCCTCGCCATCGCTCGCTACCTCCGATCGGATATGGCCACACACTGCACGTAGATTCGTCGGATCTGGATGTTCGCTGCGCTCCGAACCTGATTCACTGCTTCCCAGCAAGCAAAGCAAAGTTCTATATCGGCATAGACGGAGCGACGGGCTATCCGATGGCTCATGCATTGGTATTTGGCTCAGCAAGAACCGACGCCTTGGCATTGCTTATGCGTGAGTACGTCAAAAGGCAGGGCTTCCTGCCCAAGTTGATCCATCTGGATCGAGGGCCGGAGAACACTTCCCGCTGGCTACAAGATTTCTGCCATGGCGAGATCAGTCTAAGGTTCTCCCCAACGGCAGGCAGCGCCTGGAACGGCATTGCTGAGAACGCCATCAAGCAGGTCAACGAACAAGTAGCACAGCGATTCCCGGGAAGCACGCGGCCCGATCAGATGGGACGTAAGGTCGACGGCAGATTCAAGAGCCGAAACAATGCGAGGACGGACTTTGTCCGTGTGCACGAGGAGTTCCTGAAGTTCGTCTATCACGACCTTCCTATGACACCGGGGCCAGATGATACAACGCCAGCTGAGAAGAGGGTTGAGGCGCTCGCGGCCTACGGCGCTGTCGGAACACCGTGCGAATGGAACGATGGGTTCCTAATCAGAACCGCGATCAAGGTGGAGACCAAGAAGCGAATCGACCGCCAGCGTGGCGTACGCACTGCCGACGGTTGGTTCACCAGTGACGGGCTTTTACAAGCGCTGCGAACTGAGGATGCCAGTGAGATTCGTAGCGACTGCTGTGACCCAAATGTGATCTACGTGAAGGTTCGGGGGAGGTGGTTCAAGGCCTTCCACAACAAAGTGCAGAGCGATGCGCTTTTGTCGGATCAGGAGCGACTGTTTCATCTGCTCTGGGCACCCTCGTTGCGCTCACAATCGGCAAAAAGAAAAGAGGAAGTTGCCCGTGCTCGTCATTCGCGCCGAGCGCAGGCCCAAGCGGCAATGCCCGCAACAGAGCACCTTGCCCCGGTGCCAATGACCGGCAGCGATGAGAGGTTAGATATCGAACCAGTGCCACCTGCGATCGCACAGGACATCGTTCCGTTCGATGAACGGGAGGACTACTGATGAAGATGGTTCAGCACCCAGCCTACGAGGGCCCACGCAAGCAATTGCGAACGGCGCTCGACCGTCATAGGCCAGGACATATGGTGTTCATTATTGGGCCATCGGGCGTGGGCAAGACCACGATGAGGCGCTCGGTAATGCAGGAGATGTTTGGCAATCCAGCATGCTGGGATTGTGGGCAGATACCCCTGGTCGAGACATTCGCCACACTTCCTCACGGCGCGTACTTTAGTTCGCGTCAGCTCGCTGTCTCTATTCTCCAAGAGTTGCACGCGCCCACGTTGGCGTGGCTACTGGACGGAAGCTATCTCGGGGAGGATGCAAAACTGCGAATACGACGCGAGCTCGCCGCAGCAACATCGGAGTGGGCGTCCTTAGCGCGAACAAGGCAGACAGAAGGCGAGTACTGGGGGATGGTGCAGCGAAGCCTGAGAGCGCGTAGCTGCAAGTATGTGTCAATCGATCAGGTTACAGCGCTACTAGTCAACCACAGGGACAAGTCACCCGCTGACCACACCCTCCATCTAATGGCGATAGCTGAAGCCACAGGCGTGATGTTCGTTATGACTGGGGTGCACAAAGCCACGCAGTTGTGGTCGGTCAACTCCGAGTTGCGACGCCGAGTCACAACCGTTTGGGTGCCTCCATATAGTGATAGGCGTCGGGATGACAAACTGCCGTTCCTTCGTTTGCTCAAGTCATTGGCCACTCGCTACGGGCTATCACAGGATGATCTGCTAATCCGGATGGCCAACGATATCCTTGCCGCTACCGGCGGCGTATTCGCTGAGGTGGTCGAACTACTGGGGCGGGCAGATATTGCTGCGAAGCAGGAGGGATGCAACAGAATTCTCAAGCGACACATTGAGATCTCCTACTACGGAAGTGAGGATCTTAGGAATCTATGGCGGGACATCGACGCCTTTGAGATGAGCATGGTTGCCGGCAGTGTCACTGAGCGATCAGAGCATGTGAAGGCTCGCTGGGGATCTCCAACCTGAGGGAAGAAAATGGTGACTACCGACTCAAATCAGTTCCGGTGGGGCGCCGATGCAAGGAGGCGGCGCGACGATCTCGCGCGAAAACTGCACGCCAGGAGGCGGTTCGCGGCTGCATTAATCATTGCTATTGCACTCCTCTCCCACCTGGCGGAGCTGGCGGAATCCACCAGTCACGAGGGCCAACATATAGGCCCTTCGCAGGAAGGTGTAGAAGCGCTCGACAAAGCGGAGGATTTCTGATGGAACTTCTCCAGCACTCAGCATACAGAGGGCCGCGAGATCGACTGAGGGCAGCCCTAGACAATCACAGACCGGGGCATATGGTCTGCGTCATCGGTCCGTCCGGTGTAGGGAAGACCACGATGCGTCGGAGCGTTATGCGTGAGATGTTTGGGAATCCAAACCTGTGGGAAAAGGGGAAAGTTCCTGCCATCGAGACGTTTGCGTGCTTGCCAGTTGGAGCATATTTCAGTTCGCGATACCTCGCCCGCGAGTTGTTGCAAGAGCTTAACGCGCCGACTCTGACTTGGGCGCTGGAGGGCAGATCACCTCGGTCAAGTCCCCCTTCGGACATTCAAGCCGAAGTGCGCGACAGAGACCTTCAGCTTGGACGGTATCAACTCAGGCTCACCGAAGCGGAGTGTTGGTCGTCTGTAAGGCGGTCCATGATTGCGCGTGACTGCAAGTATGTCGCTATCGATCAAATATCAGCGCTTCTGGTGAATCACAAAGACAAGTCACCTGCAGACCATGCATTGCACTTGATGACGTTAGCAGAGTCCGCCGGGTCGATGCTGATAATGAGCGGAATCCACAGGGCAGTTCAACTCTGGTCGATCGGATCCGAGCTTCGCCGAAGTGTGACGTCTATATGGGTTCCGCCATATAGCGTTAGAAGAAAGGAGGACCGGGCTCCATTCTTGCGCCTCCTTATGTCGCTAAGCGAAAGGCACAATTTCTCTAAACAGGACCTATTGATTCGAATGGCGGCGGATCTACTGGTCGCGACGGGAGGTGTCTATGGAGAGGTGGCTCAACTTCTGTCGCGAGCTGCGGATGCGGCCAAGCAGGAAGGAAGCGAGCGGATCCTTAAACGTCACATAGAGGCCTCCTACTATTCAGACAACGATCTTGCCAACCTTTGGCGAGATATCGAGGAATTCGAGGATGCAATGGAGGCTGGAAGCGTCACAGCCAGAGCGAAACAGCTCAAGTCTAGTTGGGCCTTCTCTTATGGGGAGGTGTGCCGTGAAGTCTAGCATTCACCGATTTACCTGGTCGTCCTTGCCTCCACTTCAATTGAAGGGTGTGGGAACGTCGCGAGTTGAATCCTTGGAGCACTACGTTCTACGGCAAGCGTGGACAGTCGGCGTGACCATGGCTAATATGATGTCGATAGTCGGTCCAGCTATTGCTGGTGGGCGTAGAGGACAAGTCATGGGCTCGGGCAAGTATTGCGGTCCCAGCCGTGACTTCAGTCACCGTATCAGCACGCTCAAGATGCTGACCGCCCAGGACGACCTGCAGTGCGGCACATTCTGGGTTTTGGAGGACGTACTGGCAACCTACGGAGGAGGCCGAGACACAACGCGCCGCCGCTGGTGCCCAGTGTGCTACCGCGATTGGGACGATGATCTCTCATATGAGCCGCTATCGTGGATCGTCGACATTCAAGCTGAGTGTGACCTGCATAAATGCAAGCTCGAAACCACCTGTTCAAGGTGTGGCGCGGACCAGCCGAGCTCAACAGACTACCAGCGGCGCAGAAGATGCCACAAATGCAAGCAATCGCTTTCCGGTGATGGCGCCGCCGCAGCGATTACTGGCGACGAGGCATGGGGTCAGCAGCAGCTTGCATCCATAATCGAACTTTGCGCGACGCCCTCACAACCCCAGATTCCCTTCGAAAACTATGTTCGATTCGTGAAACTGCTCGTTGACGGCCATCCGATGAGGCGGGCATATCCTAACGCTCTCAAGGCGGAATTTTACCGCGCTACCAAGAACTTGACCAGGGGTCGGACGACCATTCGTGCCATTGTCAATCTCTGCGCTCTCCAGTCCATCTCAGCACGCGACATCTTGCTAAGCCCGGATGCGGCGGCTTCCGAGCCGCTGTTGGATCTTTGGTTTAGCTATGCAACGTTAAAGCTACCTGTTGGGAGGCATGCGGAGCGGCTCGAGCGATGTGCCAAATGCTTTTCAGATGTTCTGAAAGCATCCGAGAAAGACCACTATGTGCCGCAGATGAAAGTTGTACTTAGACGCTTCAGGCTCAATAGGCAGTTGCTAAGAGAGATGCACCTTGACGTCTACGAGGAGTACAAATTGAGATACGAAGAGCAAGGTCCGTACAGTCAAAGAGTTCACTTGAACAGGGCAATGGATCTTGCGCTACAGATGGTTGAAGGAGATGCAGACCAAGCAGGATCCCACCGCAAACTTCAGCAGGCAGCCAAGCAAATCGGCCAGCGATGCAATGTGTCGCTGGATGTGGGATTCTCGGTGATGCTCGGAGCACGAAACGTGCTGAAGGCGCTAAGTGAAAACCGCTTACGAAAACAGCCGTCTGGTGGCCGGCGACCACATAGCGTCGCCTAGCCCTCGCGGCCTCTGTCAATTTTCATTCGTCTCGTGAGCCAGTCCTAACTCGGCGCGAATACGCTTCAAGACCAGATCGCGCAACGGTCTACGGAGCGAACCATCAATGGCTGCGGCATAGATGTCATCATCTCGATCTCCGATGGGCAGGCCCTCCAAGCGTAGCGAAGCCTGAGCTTCAATGATTGCTTGGCGAAGCTGACTTCTACTGGCCATTGCCGCCCCGGAGGTTTAGCTGATTCTAGCGAGAGTTCACATGACGAGGGTTTGCCATGAGGGCTCTAATCCTTCGGATCCGACGCAACTTTGACCTAACGCCGTTGCTTTCGGTGACGCTAGTAGGCTGTACCGCTCGACACCGGCGTCTCTTGGAACTTGGTGAAGTGACCGAGTTGCCTAGGATCGCAGCGGCCCGAAGCTATCCCGGCCGCATTGGCCCTGATCCAGGTCCGCTTCTGGCCAGAAGCGGATACTGCAAACATTGCTGCCTGAGCGCACTCTCCAAAGGCAAGGGGAGCGCCTGCTGTTCGCCCGCTGTCACATCAACTGCGACTAGCTGAAATCTTTGATCGCCTACCTGGGAGGGCATTCCGCGCACCAGCATCCTGTTCGATCTGATGACTAATGATTCTCAGGACTTGCTGCGGTACCGGTGTACGGCTGCCCCGCTATCACTACTTGATCAGGAAGTCATTCAGTGATTTTCCGCTTGCTACCAGCTCGGCTATCCATCGCGGTTGCCGCCCTCGACCGGACCACGTCTGGCCGCGCACTGCAGGATTGCGGTACTTGGGGGCGGTGTTGGGCACTGTCGATTTGGCAGACCTCCGATCACCTCGCTTCTTGGCGGTTTCAGAGGGCACGATCACTGAAGCGCCGTAGAGTTCCTCTATCGTGTATCCATGATCCTTGACGTACTTGTTGATCTTGGCGCGCATCGCTGTGGCCTTAGGGCGTGACAGCACTTTGGACTGCTGCTTCTCCGCCTGAGCAATCAGTGAGCGAAGTTCCTTGGCAGAAAGGCCGCTGATATCAATAGTCATGAATTCTTCCCCGCTGTCGAGGCCCTAGCCTATTCTCAAATGACATTGCGTGTCACTCCACATCCACTATGAGTCGCTCAATCACAGGATCGACTACTAAAAAGTGGATCGTGTTAGCTACTTTCTCACTACACATGATTTTTACGTGGCATATGGAACTGAGGACTAAAGACGCGCCGTGAGTGATTGCTGTGGCGTCGCCAAGAGTTCTTTGAGATCGCCAGTTTGAGGCATTGGATCAATCGACGTTAGACTCAAGTGCTTTCCGTAGCAGATCAGGGAGGCAAGGCGCATAACCGTGAGATCAATTCCCTTCATTGTCGCTGCCGCGTTGGCGGGAACTTCGCTGGCTGCAGATGCTTCTGAGGATAACCTCCATAGAGATCCTTACTTTGATCCAGGAGGCGCCGTCAGGTTCAACTATGGCTGGCTCGACTACGGGCCGACCAGCCGCCTGCAGCTTGAACTGCTGCGCGCAGACCTTGACGCTGGATCCGGACCGTTTTCCTTCTCTGCCCAGTACCGCTGGTACGATGGTTTCGACGCCGTGCATCACGCGTACGCGGGCTGGCAGTTCTCCGATGTTACCCAGCTGAAGGCAGGTATCCAGCAAGTCCCGTTCGGGCTGCTCCCTACCGTTTCGCAGAGTTTCTGGTTCGGCTCCGGCTACTACCTGGGCGTCGAGGATGATTACGATCCGGGCCTTGTAGTGATTCACCGCAGCGGCAGCACAACCTGGCATCTTGGCTGGTTCTCCGGAGACGAATACGGGTCCGGGGCTCGCTACGATCGCTACTCCTTTGATGTCGCGCAGACCGAGGCGTTGCCGTATCGCGAGCGGCAACGACTGCATGCACGCGTGGAGAGCGCGCGCGACTGGGGCGGCGGCGAACTGTTGCTGGGCGCATCAGCGTTTGCTGGCAAGGTGCAGAACACTCAGACACGGCGTCACTACGGTCATCAGGGCGCTGCCCTCCATGCACAGTGGCAGCGCGATGGTTGGACCGCGCAGCTGCAGTGGGCGCGGTACCGGTATGACGTGCCCGGAGATCGCATCGCAATGTCGGCGTTCCAATCCCCCTTCCAGGTTGCAGCGCAGGCGGATGTGCCAAGCGCCAACATCGCCTATTCGTTCGGCCAGAAGGGCTGGCTGGATGACATCACCTGCTATAACAACCTCAGCATGACCCGCCCGGTCGGGCACCGCGCGGGCCTTCGTGATTCGTGGCAGAACGTGACCGGTTGCAGCCTGCAGAAAGGCATCATGCTCACCTATGTCGACTGGATCGCTGGCCGCAACATGTGGTTTGCTGGTGGTGATGGTATCGGCATCGACGAAGGAGGCCCTTCCAGCTGGCATTCGCGGCTGAACCTCAATATCGGCTTCTACTTCTGATCGGCCTCGCGCAAGCCGCAGGTTCTTCCACCCAATAACACGGAGGTATCCATGCAGAGCACGGCTCCGCAACATCCCCCCGTTCGCCAGCGGATCCTTCCGCAGGTGTTCATTCCCACGGCAGCCATCGTCATCGCGCTGCTCGCGCTTGCCGCCTTCGCGCCCGAAATGGCCACGCGGTGGTTCACCGCGGCCAAGTCATGGGCAGCCAATGATGCAGGTTGGTTCACCATCCTTGCAGTAGCCGGCTTCCTGGTCTTCGTTGTCGGCGTCGCCATCAGCAGTTACGGCCGCATCAAGCTCGGCCCTGACCACAGTACGCCGGACTACAGCTACGGCTCCTGGTTCGCCATGTTGTTCGCTGCCGGCATGGGCATCGGTCTGATGTTCTTCGGCGTTGCCGAGCCCATCATGCACTACGCCACGCCGCCGGTTGGTTCGCCCGAGTCGGCCGCCGCTGCCCGCCAGGCGATGCGCATCACGTTCTTCCACTGGGGCATCCACGCATGGGCGATCTACGCTGTGGTGGCGCTGTCGCTGGCGTACTTTGCGTACCGACACAATCTCCCGCTGCGTGTCCGCTCCGCGCTGTATCCGCTCATCGGCGACCGTATCCACGGCCCGTTGGGACATGCCGTAGACACGTTTGCCGCGCTGGGTACCATCTTCGGCCTTGCCACCTCGCTGGGGCTGGGCGTCATGCAGATCAACGCCGGCCTGAACTACCTGTTCGGCCTGGAGGTCAGTACGCTCGCCCAGGTTGGCTTGATCACCGTCATCACACTGGTGGCCACCGGATCGGTCGTGGCTGGCCTGGACAGCGGCGTACGCAGGTTGTCCGAGCTCAACATGATCCTGGCGGCGGCGCTGCTGGCCTTCGTGCTGGTCTGTGGACCCACCGTTCACCTGATGCAGGCGCTGGTGCAGAACACCGGCATGTACGTTTCCCAGCTGTTCTCGATGACCTTCAACCTTTATGCCTACGAACCCACTGGTTGGCTGGGTGGCTGGACGCTGTTCTACTGGGGCTGGTGGATTGCGTGGTCGCCCTTCGTTGGCATGTTCATCGCGCGCATCTCACGTGGACGCACCGTCCGTGAGTTCGTGGTGGGGGTGCTGCTCGTACCGCTTGGCTTCACATTCCTGTGGATGACCATCTACGGCAACACCGCGTTGCACATGGTGCGGGCGGAGGGCATACAGCAGTTGGTGCAGGCGGTCTCAACCGACAGCTCGATGGCGCTCTTCGAGTTCCTGGAGCACCTGCCGCTGACCATGCTGACCTCTTCGCTGGCGGTCATCCTGGTTGCGCTGTTCTTCGTAACCTCAGCGGACTCCGGTGCCCTGGTAATCGACATGCTCACCTCGAAGGGTGAGCAGGAATCGCCGGTCTGGCAGCGGATCTTCTGGGCGCTGCTGGTCGGCGGCCTGGCGATTGCATTGCTGGTGGCTGGCGGGCTGGAATCGTTGCAGGCTGCCACCATTGCCAGCGCGTTGCCATTTACGATCGTCATGATCCTGATGTGCTGGGGACTGCTGAAGGCCATGCATCTGGATGCCACCAAGCGCTCGATCCTGCGCGAGGCACGTATCCTACCGGGTACCAGCGAGGATTGGCGGGCGCGCCTGCGCCTGCTGGCGCACAACCCGTTGAAGATCGAGGTGACCGGCTTCATCGAGCAGCGCGTCATTCCTGCATTGGAAGAGGTTGCCGCTGAGCTTCGCAAGCAGGATCTGCCGGTCCAGGTCTCCAAGGGAGAGGATGGTCGTGCGTGGCTACAGGTTGGCCATGGCGAGGAGATGGACTTCTTCTACTCCGTACGGCCCCAGCCCTATGAGCCGCCGACGTTCGCCCTGCAGGATCCCCGTCGGCCGGTCAGCGAGGGCACCCGTCATTACCGTGCGGAGGTCTATCTGCGGGAGGGCGGGCAGGACTACGACGTCATGGGGTGGACCAAGGTTCAGCTCATCCACGATGTGCTCGATCAGTACGAACGCCACCGTCAGTTCCTGGACAAGGTGCGCTCGTAGAATCCGTACACAGATGCCGCCCGGAGGGGCGGCATCTGCCTTGGGCCGGGCATGACCCTGCCTTTGACGTGGCCTCGGCACCCGACCGTGCTATTGATGGTCGAACTGCTCAGGAAGTAGCCCATGCTCAGCCGACTGAGGCTCGCAGCCAGCAAAGTTACCAAGCGGATGTGGTTCCGTTCGACCCTGTATGGCGCCCTAGGCATCATCACGGCGTTGGCCGGCGCGTTCCTGAAGTTCCTCATTCCCGTTGGCCTTGCCGCACGGATCGGCGCAGATTCCGTCGGCAACATCCTTGGCATACTTGCCGCGTCAATGCTGACGGTCACCACCTTCTCGCTGTCCACCATGGTCTCGGCATACGGCTCCGCATCCAGCAGCGCCACCCCGCGCGCGGCCCGCCTGCTGATCGAAGACGCCCGGGCCCAAGGTGCGCTGGCCACCTTCATTGGTGCCTTCCTGTTCTCGATCGTCGGCCTCATCGCGCTCAGCACCGGCATCTACGGAGACAGCGGCCGGCTTGTCTTGTTCGGGGCAACCATCGCGGTCATCATCGTCATCACAGTGACGTTGCTCCGGGCTATCGAGCAGTTCTCACGCTTTGGCCGCGTTGGCGAAACCATCGATCTGGTGGAGCGGGCGACCAAAGCAGCAATGAAGCGCCGCGCCGAGGAGCCTCGGCTCGGCGGAGCCAGTGCGGTCCCGGTAGGGAAGGGGGCGATACTGCTGGTTGGCGATCAAATTGCCTACGTTGAACATGTGGACGTCGCCCGGATTGACGGCATTGCACAAGAACATGATCTGCGAGTTCATCTGCTCTGCCAGCCGGGTACGTTCGCGACCCCAGCCCGTCCCTTGATAGCCATTGAAGGGAATCCACTTCCGGACGTGCAGAGTGAAGTGATCTCAGCCATCTCCTTCAGTGACGCGCGCTCCATCGAGAATGACCCACGGTTCGGGCTGGTCGTGCTTGCGGAAATTGCCCAGCGAGCCATGTCACCTGCGGTGAACGACCCTGGCACCTGCATCGACGTCATCGGGACCTGTGTCAGGCTGCTCTGTGCATGGGCCAGCCACACCGGGGACGCTGCGACGTGTGAAGTGCTCTATCCGCGTGTGCACGTGCAGTGCCTCGATGTCCGCGACATGTTCGAGGATGCATTCACACCAATCTCCAGGGATGCCGCCGGCTCGCTGGAGGTCAACATCCGGCTGCAGAAGGCCTTCGTAGCGTTGGCAGGGTCCTCGAATGAAGCGACAAGAGTCGCATCACAGGCGCATGCCCGCATTGCGTTGGAGCGCGGCCTATTGGGCATGGATTTCGAAGCTGATCGCAAGGCGCTTCGAGCCGTCGTATCTTATTTGACTCTGGAAGATGTGGACCAACGTTCGTAGTATCTTCCTATCAATGCCTTTGAAGCGCTGCGCTGGCTATCAGTACTCGGCTGTGGTCTGGAACACATACGGTCAGCTCACCTTCCACAGCATGTATGCGGCAGTAATGAAGATCAGTACTGCAAATACCGTGTTCAGAGCTCCACGATAGCTGGCAAGCTTCGTCGAAATTGCTGCTCCTGCAGTACCGCCAGCCATCCCGGCAACGACGAACACTGCCGCGAGCTTCCAGTTGATCAGGCCTGCATGCGCGTAGTTCAGTGCGGTGGTCATGCCGAATGCGGCGACGGCGAGGAGCGAGCTTCCGACTGCGGCAATGATCGGCATTCCCGTCGCGGCCACAAGTGCGGGCACGATGAGGAAACCTCCGCCAATGCCAAAGAAGCCAGAAAGCCCACCGGCAGTGGCGCCCAGCCCAATCAGTGCGGGTGCATTGCGTCTGCCGAGCCGAGCGTCCGCGAAGCCAAGCGTGTTGCGCCTGCGAAGCATGGCGATGCCGACAATGACCATGACCACAGCAAACAGCGCCAACAGCCTGTTGCCGTCGAACGCCTTGCCCAAGCTGGAACCCAGGTAGGCGCCCGCGATCCCCGCCAGGGCGAAGACCGAGGCACAGGGCCAACGAACATTCCCTCTACGGGCATGTATCACCAGATTCGACACCGCGTTGACCGCCACTGCCAGGGCGCTGGTACCGATAGCCACATGCGGATCTTCCACTCCGACCACGTAGAGCATCAGTGGTACCGCCAGGATGGATCCGCCTCCGCCAACCACGCCGAGGACGAAGCCGACCAGGACGCCAGACAGGCCGCCCAGCACCCACTGCAGCATAGATAGCGTTTCCATATGTCAGTCGGCGGACGCCGGACCTTGCTGCAGCCGTGTTGCGATGGAGGAAAGGTCGTAGCCTGCGTCCGAGGCAACAGACAGGACGTGGGCAAACGCCGCTCCGTTGTGAACGACTTCCGACAGCGCCCAAAGCATCGCAGCGCGGGTGCCGGTTCTGCAATACGCGGCAATAGGGCGTGGCAGCGCGTCGATCAACTTGGCAAAGGTATGCACCTGATCATCGGTAATGACACCAGGCACTACCGGAAGATAGGCAAATTGCATGCCCGCCTGTTGGCAGGCAGCCTGCAGCGCATGGTGACTGGGCTGCTCCGGCTGTTCGTCGTCGGGCCGATTGCAGATCACGCTCCCAAAGCCCTGCTCCTTCAGAGCTTCAATATCCTCTGGCAGGAGCTGACCGGATACCTTGAGGTAGGCAGAGAGTGGCTTGAGGTTCATGGTTGTCCCGTAGTTGCAGTGGGGCGATGAATGAGGCCATGCAGGATCACGCCTGCGATCATTGCCGTGGTGAAGATGATCGCGAAGGGCTGGCCGGTTCCCAGCAACGCGATGGCAGGGCCGGGACACACTCCGGCCAGTCCCCATCCCAGGCCGAATATCGCCGCACCGATCACAAGGCGCCGATCGATGATGCGATGGGTGGGAATGTGCAGCGATGCGGCAAGCAGCGGCGTTCTGCGGGCGCGTATCCACAAGTAGGCTGCGCTGGATGGGATCAGTGCGCCCAGCATGACCAGCGCCAGAGAAGGGTCCCAGGCGTCGCTCACATTAAGGAAAGCAAGCACGCGGGCTGGGTTGGCCATATCGGATACGACCAGTCCCAGTCCGAAGAGTGCGCCGCACAGGAACGCGGCGAGACGGGTCATGCCGTGCCTCCCGCCACAATCGGTACTAGGGTCGCCGTGGCCATGCCCATGAGCATGAACACGCAGGTAGCCATCGCCGACCGAGGCGATGCCCGGCCCAGGCCGCAGACACCGTGCCCACTGGTACAGCCAGCGCCAAGGCGAGTTCCGTAACCCACCAGCAGTCCGGCAATCACCAATACCACTGCTCCGTTTGCGGAGAGCGCCGGCAATAGTATGGGCCTGGCCGCCAATGCCAAGCCTGACGCCAGGGCAAGTCCTGCCATGAACAGGGCTGCACTCCCGCGTCCGCCGTCACCCGGCATGCCCAGTGTCTTGGCAAGCAGACCCGAGATGCCGGCAACGCGGCCGAGAAGGACCAGATAGGCACCGGCCGCTGTTCCGATCATGGCACCGCCAGCGAGCGGCCAGTACCAGGCCAAATGAGAGAGCGTCATAGCAGGTCCACCGGCAGCTTGAGGTAGCGCACGCCGTTGTCCTCGGGTTCGGGCAGATGGCCGGCGCACATGTTGACCTGCACTGACGGCAGGATCAGCCGTGGCATCGGAAGCGTGGCATCACGAGCCTCCCGCAGTTCCACAAACATGGCTTCGCTCACGCCCTCGTGCACATGCATGTTTGTTGTCCTTTCGGCACCGATGGTTGTTTCCCATGCGAAATGGTCCCGGCCGGTGGCTTTGTAGTCATGGCACAGGAATACGCGGGTGGCGTCGGGTAGGGACAGCAGGCGCTGGATCGAGCGATACAACTGGCGAGCCGAACCACCTGGAAAGTCGCATCGGGCGGTGCCGTAGTCCGGCATGAACAGCGTATCTCCAGGAAACACGGCGTCGCCGATCACGTACGCCAGACAAGCGGGAGTGTGGCCTGGCACGTGCAGCGACATAGCCTGCAGATTACCGATTCGGAAGGAGGCACCGTCGGCGAACAGGCGATCGAACTGGCTGCCATCCCGCTTGAATGCAGTACCGGCATTGAAGACCTTGCCGAAGGTTTCTTGGACTGCGGTGATGTGTTCGCCAATAGCCAGCGCGCCTCCCACCTGCTCCTGCAGCCATGGAGCCGCGGACAGGTGGTCGGCATGCGCGTGGGTTTCCAGCAACCATTGCACCTGCAGGCGCTCGGCACGCACGTAGTCCACCAACGCCGATGCGGAGGAAGTGGACGTGCGGCCTGCGGCCATGTCGAAGTCCAGGACGCTGTCGATGACGGCGCACGCTGAAGAAGTTGGATCGCGTACGACGTGGCTGGCAGTAAACGTAGCAGGATCAAAGAACGTCTTCACGGAAGGCGAGGGAAGCAGGCCGGCACGCGCATCGCTGACTAGGCGCACAGCCTGCTCCAGGGGGGCGTCTGTCTCTACGGATGGGATCATGACTGGCTCCAGGAGGCTTCGTGGCCTGAGAATTACATAGTTACCTAATATGTGCAACTATTGAAGCATGCTAGATTGGACGGGCCACCCATGGTGTTCGCATCACCTCAGCCGCCCAAGTTGCCATTGCCTGTGACCAGCCCCCCATTCAGCCCGTCTGACCTAGCCACGATGAAGGAGCGCGTGCCCGAAGTGGCCGAGTTGCTGCGCTTCATGGCCACCCCCTCGCGCCTGTTGCTGCTATGCCAGCTCGCGCAAGGTGAAATGACGGTGGGCGGACTTGAGGACGCAACTGGCATTCGACAGCCGGCGCTCTCCCAGCAACTGGCCGAACTCCGCCAACGAAAGCTTGTAGCGACCCGGCGGGAATCGCGGTCGATCATCTACCGCATGGCAGACCCGCGCGTTGCAGCACTGCTGGGCGCGATGCATGGGATTTTCTGTGCGGACGATGCATCAACTTGAAGTGGCCTAAGGCGTCCTAGAAGGGACGAGCTAGACTCACTGACCTAGGGGAATTTAGGCCATTGGCGTAGTCTGCCCCAAAACCAATTGACCGCAGCAGGCTCGAGGTCTGCTGCGGTCTAGGGATGTTTATCAGGGATGGGGTGGATGTCTGCTTATGGCCGATAGCGGGACATAGGACCCGTGGCGAATGTCCACCTGTTCTTTGGCGATTCGGTCAGAGCTCAATTCAGTCTGATCAACTGCCTACCAGCTTGTCGACCTCGCCTGCGAAATGATCTTGGGATCTGGGAAGCTACCCATTGAGAATGCACCGAGGCGACCGCAATGCCGGATTTCCCCTCAGGCGCTATGCCGGCCTACAATAGACCGTCAAATACCTAACGGATCGGCTAGCGATGACTCCACCCTGAGGCTTGATTGAAGAAGCGATCCAGACACTTAGGTCTGGAAGGGTGCCTGTTTCTTTAGTTTGGCGCGCACGGCTGTGCGCGGAGATCATTTCCTATGTCTGCAATTTATCCCCTGCGCCAGCAATGGCTCGGTAACATCCGTGGTGACCTGCTGTCGGGCATCGTCGTTGCGCTAGCCCTGATTCCTGAGGCAATCGCGTTTTCCATCATCGCCGGCGTCGACCCAAAGGTAGGTTTGTATGCCTCGTTCTGCATCGCCGTCATCACCGCCATCGCCGGTGGCCGCCCTGGCATGATCTCGGCTGCGACCGGCGCCATGGCGTTGGTGATGGTTACGCTGGTGCGCGAGCACGGCATCCAGTATCTGTTTGCCGCCACCATCCTGGCCGGCGTGCTGCAGATGCTGGCCGGCGCCCTGCGGTTGGGCTCGCTGATGCGCTTTGTGTCGCGCTCGGTGGTGACCGGATTTGTGAATGCACTGGCGATTCTCATTTTCATGGCGCAGCTTCCCGAGCTCATCGGCATGCCGTGGATGGTGTATGCGATCTGTGCTGTGGGTCTGGCAATCATCTACCTGCTGCCGCTGCTGACCAAAGCCGTTCCTTCGGCATTGGTGGCGATCGTGGTTCTTACGGCCGCTTCCATGTATTTCGGCTTCCAGGTACGCACCGTAGGCGACATGGGGGCGCTGCCTGACAGCCTGCCGTCGTTCCTGATTCCGGACGTGCCATTCACCTGGGAAACACTCCAGATCCTGCTGCCGGTTTCGGCGACTTTGGCGGTCGTTGGCTTGTTGGAATCGCTGATGACCGCGCAGATCGTCGAAGACATGACCGATACCCCGAGCCAGAAGAATCGCGAATGTGCGGGCCAAGGCTTGGCTAACACCGTAACGGGCTTCTTTGGGGGCATGGCAGGCTGTGCAATGATCGGCCAGTCGGTGATCAACATCACTTCCGGTGGCCGAGGCCGTCTCTCCTGCCTGGTGGCCGGCGTGGTTCTGCTCCTCCTCGTTGTTTATGGGTCAAACCTGGTAAGTCAGATTCCAATGGCCGCACTGGTCGCGGTGATGATCATGGTCAGCATCGGAACCTTCAGCTGGCGCTCGCTGCGCGAGCTGGCCGTTCATCCCAAGAGCTCTTCAATTGTGATGGTTGGGACGGTCATCGTGACCGTGGCTACCCACGACCTTGCCAAGGGCGTGTTGACAGGCGTGGTCCTGTCGGCCGTGTTCTTCACCCGCAAGGTCGGAAAGATGCTGAGCATCGACGACACCCAGGTCGACATCGACTCGCGCGTCTACGTTGTGAGGGGGCAGGTGTTCTTTGCGTCTGCCGGACAGTTCGTGAGCAGCTTCAACTATCTGGATGTCCCCAAGAACGTCAAAATCGATCTGAAGGACGCCCACTTCTGGGACCTGACCGCCGTTGATGCGCTCGACAGGGTAGTGATGAAGCTGCGCGAGCACGGCGCGACCGTTGAAGTGTTCGGTCTCAACGATGCAAGTGAGACCTTGGTTGATCGCCTGGGAAAGCACCGTACGCCAGGCGCCGCGCTGTCGTCGAGTCATTGAATGAGCGAAGCGGGCACCGAAAGGTGCCCGCCCTGTGCAGCAGATCCCCAACGTGGTACCGGGTGCCATGGACATTCCCACGGCCGCCAAGCTCAACGATCCGGCCGCGCAGCCACACCGGCCACGCATCCTTATCCTGTACGGGTCGCTGCGGCCGCAGTCGTTCAGTCGCAAGCTGGCGCTGGAGGCGCAGCGGCTGCTGGAGCAGTTTGGGGCGGAAACCCGCTTGTTCGATCCACATGATCTGCCGATGCTTGACTCGGTGCCAGCCAGCCACCCCAAGGTGCAGGAGCTGCGCCAGGCCTCGCTGTGGTCGGAAGGACATGTGTGGGTCAGCCCGGAACGCCACGGCACCCTTACGGCGGTATT
>Ga0247725_1000584_pt1 | contig 24771 bp, 15 predicted proteins | sample OKSTACKMCFT3sol_FD_183021 | JGI IMG/M metagenome (GOLD analysis project Ga0247725, IMG submission 183021) | Subsurface sediment microbial communities from gas well in Oklahoma, United States - OK STACK MC-FT3-sol | ecosystem: Environmental > Terrestrial > Deep subsurface > Rock core/Sediment...
GGCGCTCACCACTTTGTGGTTCATGACTGGGGTGAAGTCGTAACAAGGTAGCCCTAGGGGAACCTGGGGCTGGATCACCTCCTTACCTATACGACTAACTCGATGTTTGTTGAGTGTTCACACAGATTTGCTTGATAGAAGATAGAGTAAAAGATGGGTCTGTAGCTCAGCTGGTTAGAGCGCACCCCTGATAAGGGTGAGGTCGGTGGTTCAAGTCCACTCTGACCCACCAATCCTTCCTTCTCAGCGTTGGAAAGTGACTCGTTTAGTGAACTAAACGTCGCCACTGTCCGCCTTGATAAGAAATGATTGGCAAACCAATCCTTTAAGAGGTTTGGAACATCTTATTTACTCGCACTGCATGTAAATGGGGCTATAGCTCAGCTGGGAGAGCGCCTGCCTTGCACGCAGGAGGTCTGCGGTTCGATCCCGCATAGCTCCACCATTTACTGCATTATGGTTAGAGATGCCAAAGATAAACTAAAACATTATCTTTGGCTTTTTTAAGCCCGCTCTTTAACAATTTGGAAAGCTGATAGTAATTAACGCAATGATGTCTGTCGTTGTGTTAATACGAAAAAAATTGAGTTCTTAAAACACTTGTTAAGTGTCTTGAATATTCAAGTCTAAGGCGAGTCCATCTTCTTGGTCGAAGATGAGACAAGTAAAACCAGCTGGTCGCAACAATTCAAGTGGCTCACGCAAGTGAAACCTATTTGGGTTGTATGGTTAAGCGACTAAGCGTATACGGTGGATGCCTTGGCAGTCAGAGGCGATGAAGGACGTAGTAACTTGCGAAAAGCGTTGGCGAGCTAGTAACAAGCATTTGAGCTAACGATGTCCGAATGGGGGAACCCGGCCGCATAAGCGGTCATCATTAAGTGAATACATAGCTTAATGAGGCAAACGAGGGGAACTGAAACATCTAAGTACCCTTAGGAAAAGAAATCAACCGAGATTCCCCTAGTAGCGGCGAGCGAACGGGGATTAGCCCTTAAGTCAGAGGGGTGTTAGTGGAATGGTCTGGAAAGTCCAGCGGCACAGGGTGATAGCCCCGTACACGAAAACTAACCTTTGATGAAAACGAGTAAGGCGGGACACGTGATATCCTGTTTGAATATGGGGGGACCATCCTCCAAGGCTAAATACTCCTGACTGACCGATAGTGAACCAGTACCGTGAGGGAAAGGCGAAAAGAACCCCTGTGAGGGGAGTGAAATAGAACCTGAAACCGTATACGTACAAGCAGTGGGAGCGGTTCTTGAGACCGTGACTGCGTACCTTTTGTATAATGGGTCAGCGACTTACGTTTTGTAGCGAGGTTAAGCGAATAGCGGAGCCGTAGGGAAACCGAGTGTTAACTGCGCGTTTAGTTGCAAGGCGTAGACCCGAAACCCGGTGATCTAGCCATGGGCAGGTTGAAGGTTGAGTAACATCAACTGGAGGACCGAACCGACTAATGTTGAAAAATTAGCGGATGACTTGTGGCTGGGGGTGAAAGGCCAATCAAACCGGGAGATATCTGGTTCTCCTCGAAAGCTATTTAGGTAGCGCCTCGAGCGAATACCATTGGGGGTAGAGCACTGTTAAGGCTAGGGGGTCATCCCGACTTACCAACCCTTTGCAAACTCCGAATACCAATGAGTACTACTCGGGAGACACACGACGGGTGCTAACGTCCGCCGTGAAAAGGGAAACAACCCAGACCACCAGCTAAGGTCCCAAAGTCATGGTTAAGTGGAAAACGATGTGGAAAGGCATAGACAGCTAGGAGGTTGGCTTAGAAGCAGCCACCCTTTAAAGAAAGCGTAATAGCTCACTAGTCGAGTCGGTCTGCGCGGAAGATGTAACGGGGCTAAACCATGCACCGAAGCTGTGGACTTGCACTATGTGCAAGTGGTAGAGGAGCGTTCTGTAAGCCGTTGAAGGTGACTCGTGAGGGTTGCTGGAGGTATCAGAAGTGCGAATGCTGACATAAGTAACGATAAGGGGAGTGAAAAACTTCCCCGCCGGAAGACCAAGGGTTCCTATCCCATGCTAATCAGGGTAGGGTAAGTCGGCCCCTAAGGCGAGGGCGAAAGCCGTAGTCGATGGGAAACGGGTTAATATTCCCGTACCGACAATACTGCGATGGGGGGACGGAGAAAGCTAGGCAGGCATGGCGTTGGTAGTCCATGTGAAAGTGCGTAGGAAGGGGGATTAGGCAAATCCGGTTCCCTATATTCTGAGACACGAGACGAGCCACTACGGTGGTGAAGCTGTTGACGCTACGCTTCCAGGAAAAGCCTCTAAGCTTCAGGTATTGTCGACCGTACTCGAAACCGACACAGGTGGTCAGGTAGAGCATACCAAGGCGCTTGAGAGAACTCTGGTGAAGGAACTAGGCAAAATAGTACCGTAACTTCGGGAGAAGGTACGCTCTTGTGGGTGAAGGACTTGCTCCGTAAGCCTATGAGAGTCGCAGTGACCAGCTGGCTGCAACTGTTTATTAAAAACACAGCACTCTGCAAACTCGTAAGAGGACGTATAGGGTGTGACACCTGCCCGGTGCCGGAAGGTTAATTGATGGGGTTAGCGCAAGCGAAGCTCTTGATCGAAGCCCCGGTAAACGGCGGCCGTAACTATAACGGTCCTAAGGTAGCGAAATTCCTTGTCGGGTAAGTTCCGACCTGCACGAATGGTGTAACCATGGCCATGCTGTCTCCACCCGAGACTCAGTGAAATCGAATTCGCCGTGAAGATGCGGTGTACCCGCGGCTAGACGGAAAGACCCCGTGAACCTTTACTACAGCTTGGCACTGAACATTGAACCTACATGTGTAGGATAGGTGGGAGGCTTTGAAGGCGTGACGCCAGTTGCGCTGGAGCCGTCCTTGAAATACCACCCTTGTATGTTTGATGTTCTAACGCAGGGCCCTGAATCGGGCTCGCGGACAGTGCCTGGTGGGTAGTTTGACTGGGGCGGTCTCCTCCCAAAGAGTAACGGAGGAGCACGAAGGTTGGCTAATCCTGGTCGGACATCAGGAGGTTAGTGCAATGGCATAAGCCAGCTTAACTGCGAGACGGACAGGTCGAGCAGGTACGAAAGTAGGTCATAGTGATCCGGTGGTTCTGAATGGAAGGGCCATCGCTCAACGGATAAAAGGTACTCCGGGGATAACAGGCTGATACCGCCCAAGAGTTCATATCGACGGCGGTGTTTGGCACCTCGATGTCGGCTCATCACATCCTGGGGCTGAAGTCGGTCCCAAGGGTATGGCTGTTCGCCATTTAAAGTGGTACGCGAGCTGGGTTCAGAACGTCGTGAGACAGTTCGGTCCCTATCTGCCGTGGGCGTTGGATGATTGAGGGGAGTTGCTCCTAGTACGAGAGGACCGGAGTGAACGAACCGCTGGTGTTCGGGTTGTCATGCCAATGGCATTGCCCGGTAGCTATGTTCGGAATCGATAACCGCTGAAAGCATCTAAGCGGGAAGCGAGCCCCAAGATGAGTCATCCCTTGGACTTTAAGTCCACTAAAGAGCCGTTCGAGACTAGGACGTTGATAGGTCAGGTGTGTAAGCGTTGTGAGGCGTTGAGCTAACTGATACTAATGACTCGAGAGGCTTAACCATACAACCCAGATGGGTTTTGCTAAGTAGCACTTAGACGAATACAAACACTTAAGAAGTGGTCATAAAATGCTCCTGCATTTATGACATCAAGTACCTCCATGTACTTGTGAACTCAAACAGCTTTCCAAATTCATTTACTGCCCACATAAGATGGGGAGTAGATACCAAATTTGCTTGGTGACAATAGCATTGTGGTCCCACCTGATCCCATCCCGAACTCAGAAGTGAAACGCAATCGCGCCGATGGTAGTGTGGGGTCTCCCCATGTGAGAGTAGGTCATCGCCAAGCGCCTAATTAAACAATGAAGCCAGCTGAATAAGCTGGCTTTTTTGTTTTTGATGTTTTATTCACAGCTTCCTCAACTTGTTTTTGCTCATCTTTAACTCTTGCTCAACAGCTCAACAGCTCAACAGCTCAACAGCTCAACAGCTCAACAGCTCAACAGCTCAACAGCTCAACAGCTCAACAGCTCAAAAGCTTGAGTCATGACGTATCTGTTTTATCGATCAATCTCAGTTTGCTGCAATTCTAGGGTGAAGCGTTTACAATGTCGCTTTTATCGCGGCAGAACATCATCATGTCTTTTCCATACTCGCTAAAACCGTTTAATACTTTTGGCGTAGAGCAATCCTGTTCATCATTGATTGAAGTCCATTCCAAGATGGAACTGCAAACGACTTGCTTATCTTTATATCAATCAAAGCAACCAATGCTTGTGCTTGGTGGTGGCAGCAATATCGTATTTACCGATGATTTTAATGGCACTGTAGTGCGAGTATTGTCTAAAGGTATTTCCTGCTCCGAAGATGACTCTCACTTTTATCTTGATGTTGAGGCGGGTGAAAACTGGCATGAATTGGTCCTATTTAGCTTAGATCAGAATATGCCTGGACTTGAGAATTTAGCCCTGATCCCGGGCACAGTTGGCGCAGCTCCGATTCAAAATATCGGTGCTTATGGTGTTGAGTTTTGTGATGTTTGTGATTGGGTTGAATATCTTGATGTCGAGTCTGGCGACTTACTAAGGCTTACGGTCGATGAATGTGAGTTTTCATATCGCGAGTCGATATTTAAAGGCAGCTTACGCGACAAAGCTGTGATTACCGCTGTTGGTTTGCGCCTCCCTAAAGCTTGGCAACCAAAATTGGCCTATGGCCCGTTGCAATCATTTAACGCTGAGACGGTGACCCCAAGGGAGATTTTTGACCGTGTCTGTGAGGTGAGGAGTGAGAAGCTGCCGAATCCTGAGGTGCTAGGTAACGCTGGGAGTTTTTTTAAGAATCCAATCGTAAGCGCGGCGACTTATATGCAGCTTGCTGCGCGTTTCCCGAGTATCGTCGGTTATGCTCAACCCAATGGTGAGGTTAAACTGGCTGCGGGGTGGCTAATTGAGCATGCAGGTCTTAAGGGGTTTGTTCTTGGGAATGCGGGAGTGCATGCGAAGCAAGCTTTAGTATTAGTCAATTTAGGTCATGCGACTGGCCAAGATATTTGTCGATTAGCATTGCATGTGATTGCGCGAGTGAATGAGGTTTTTGGTGTTAAGCTCGAAGCCGAGCCAAGAATTATGGGATTAACTGGGGAGACGAGTCTCGATGTCTGATAACTGGGTGAGAAAACGCGAAATACTGGGATTACTGTCGAGCGAACATTTTGTCTCAGGTGAAGAATTGGCTACGCAACTGGGTATTTCTCGTGCGGCGGTGAGCAAGCATGTCGATGCTTTGGAAGACTATGGCGTGGCGATCTACAGTGTCAAAGGCCGCGGTTACAAGTTAGCTAATCCTATCTCCCTTATCGACTCGGCTCGTTTAATTCAGTCGATCGATAATCGATGCTTTTACTTTGATGAAATCCCGAGCACTAACGGCTTTATGTTAAGCCATACCAGTGAGCTGAAGAGTGGCGATGTGTGTGTGGCTGAGTACCAGTCAGCGGGACGAGGACGTAGAGGACGAACTTGGGTGTCTCCCTATGGACATCATTTGTATTTCTCGCAGTTTTGGTCATTCCCCCAAGGGATTGCACAGGCCATGGGCTTAAGCCTAGTGGTGGCTTGTAGTTTAGTTGAGGTACTGAAATCCTTTGGTGTTGATAATATCGGCGTGAAATGGCCAAACGATATTTATCTTAATTATAAAAAGCTTGCTGGGATTTTAATTGAAATGTCCGGGCAGGCGGATAGCGAGTGCCAATTAATCATTGGTATTGGTGTTAACATGGCTATGTCGGAAGACCAAGGTAAGGGAATTGACCAGCCTTGGAGCGACTTGTCTAGCTTGACGGATATGCCAAATAAAACGGACCTCGTGATTGCACTACACAAACAGTTGAAGAGAGACATACAGTTGTTTGAGCGTGAAGGGCTGGCAGCCTTTAAAACGCGCTGGAAACAGGCGGATCTATTCCATGGTAAAGAAATTCGTTTACTGATGGGTGAGAATCACGTTGACGGCATCTGTCGAGGGATCGATGAACAAGGTGCAGTATTGTTAGAAACCGCCGATGGCATACAAGCCTATATCGGCGGAGAAATCAGTTTAAGAGCAAGATAAGATTATTTACGCAGTAAAACGTGTGACATCAAATGATCCTGTCCTTTTTGTAGGATCAGATGCGCTCGTTCCCTTGTGGGCTGAATATTGAGCTGCAAATTGGGACCGTTGATTGTGTCCCATATTTTCGCCGCTATAGTATAGGCTTCATCATCCGTCAGGCTAGCATAGTGATGGAAATAGGACTTTTCATCACTAAATGCCCCTTTGCGAAATTGCAAAAAGCGCTCTTGATACCATTGCTTCAATAAATGCTCTTCGGCATCGACATAAATCGAAAAATCGACAAAGTCGGAGACAAAGGGCCTACGTATATCGACTGGCGAATCTAAACCAGTTTGTAAAACATTCAGTCCTTCGAGGATCAAAATATCGGGCTGCGAAACGGTTTGATGCTGGCCGCGAATACGATCGTAAGTCACGTGGGAATAGATAGGCGCATTTACATGGGCTTGCCCGGATTTTACCGCCGAAATAAATTCGACCAACATCTTCATATCGTAACTTTCAGGAAAGCCTTTGCGTTGCAATAGCCCTTTACGCTTCAAATCTGCCAGAGGATATAGAAAACCATCGGTCGTAACTAAATCGACTTTAGGATGCTCGGGCCACTGGCTTAGTAACGCCTGTAAAATACGCGCAGTGGTACTTTTACCCACGGCAACACTACCGGCAATGCTGATGATATAAGGGCTGCTTGAGGGCTTTTGCCCGAGAAACTCATCAAGGACTAAACCACGTTGTTGTTTGGCTTTTACAATTAAGTTAAGCAACCTGCTCAGAGGCAAATAAATATCAGTGACTTCGGAGAGCGAAACCTTTTCATTGATACCCCGAAGATTCTCCAAGTCTTGTTCACTCAGCGTCATTGGCACTGCGTCCCTCAAAACAGACCACTGTGCGCGCTCAAAGGCAAGATAGAGTGCTTTTTGAATTGGATTTTTTGACGTCATTGGCTTTCCTCGGCTTAGGAATCGCACAGTACACCATGACTTAAGTATCGACAATATAAAATCAATTCATGAAGCTCGGTTTCTAGCTCTTCTAGCCTTATTTACTGGATAAATGCTTGCCAACATCAGTTTGAGGGTAAAAAAGCATCATTTGATTGCTTTTTTTAAACAAATCGTCGATTTTCGCTTGCACTTGGGCACACATTTACCTAATATCCGTTCCGAAATGATTTGCCGGCATAGCTCAGTTGGTAGAGCAACTGACTTGTAATCAGTAGGTCCCGAGTTCGACTCTTGGTGCCGGCACCATTTTACTGGAGGGGTTCCCGAGTGGCCAAAGGGATCAGACTGTAAATCTGACGGCTCCGCCTTCGAAGGTTCGAATCCTTCTCCCTCCACCATTTTCTAGGTAGTTAGGTAGCCTTAGTTAGGTTGCGCGGGCATCGTATAATGGTATTACTCCAGCCTTCCAAGCTGATAACGCGGGTTCGATTCCCGCTGCCCGCTCCAAATTTAGTTGCTGATATGGCTCAGTTGGTAGAGCACACCCTTGGTAAGGGTGAGGTCGGCAGTTCGAATCTGCCTATCAGCACCAGCCTTTCTGAATTAAGCTCCTATACCTAAATTAATCGGTTCGATGTCATTTATATGCATCGGATTTTTTCTATATGTATGTTTTCATCACCAAGACTCTTGGATTGAGGCAATACCATGGCTAAAGCTAAATTTGAACGTTCTAAGCCCCATGTTAACGTGGGCACCATCGGTCACGTTGACCATGGTAAAACCACTCTGACTGCAGCTATCTCTCACGTACTGGCTAAGACCTACGGTGGTGAAGCTAAAGACTTCTCTCAAATCGATAACGCTCCAGAAGAGCGTGAGCGCGGTATTACCATCAATACCTCTCACATCGAGTATGACACCCCAACTCGCCACTACGCACACGTAGACTGCCCAGGCCACGCTGACTATGTTAAAAACATGATCACTGGTGCTGCACAGATGGACGGCGCGATCCTGGTAGTTGCTTCTACAGACGGTCCAATGCCACAAACACGTGAGCACATCCTGCTGTCTCGTCAGGTTGGCGTACCATTCATCATCGTATTCATGAACAAATGTGACATGGTTGACGATGCTGAGCTGTTAGAATTAGTGGAAATGGAAGTACGTGAACTGTTATCAGAATACGACTTCCCAGGTGATGACTTACCAGTAATCCAAGGTTCAGCTCTGAAAGCGCTAGAAGGCGAGCCAGAGTGGGAAGCGAAGATCCTTGAGCTGGCAGCAGCTTTAGACTCTTACATTCCAGAGCCAGAGCGTGATATCGATAAGCCATTCCTGATGCCAATCGAAGACGTATTCTCTATTTCTGGTCGTGGTACAGTAGTAACAGGCCGTGTAGAGCGTGGTATCGTTAAAGTGGGCGACGAAGTAGAAATCGTTGGTATCCGCACGACTTCTAAAACAACTTGTACTGGCGTAGAAATGTTCCGTAAGCTGCTTGACGAAGGTCGTGCAGGTGAGAACTGTGGTATTTTATTACGTGGTACTAAGCGTGATGACGTAGAACGTGGTCAAGTATTATCTAAGCCAGGTTCAATCAACCCACACACTACTTTTGAATCAGAAGTTTACGTTCTGTCAAAAGAAGAAGGTGGTCGTCACACTCCATTCTTCAAAGGCTACCGTCCACAGTTCTACTTCCGTACAACTGACGTAACCGGTACTATTGAACTGCCAGAAGGCGTAGAGATGGTAATGCCTGGTGACAACATCAAGATGGTTGTTACGCTGATTTGCCCAATCGCGATGGACGAAGGTTTACGCTTCGCAATTCGTGAAGGTGGCCGTACAGTAGGCGCTGGTGTTGTAGCTAAGATCATTGCGTAATAGCAATTGTGATTAGAAAAAAGGAAGCTTAGGCTTCCTTTTTTGTTTAAGTCGATTATTTAGTGGGTTTTGTGGGTTGCAACTGTTGTGCATCCTTGCTAACAAAGTCGAATCAGAATACAATCTATGGCCGATTTTTGACCCTGAGCTTATGCAACATGCGTTTCTAAGGGTATTCGGGATTCAGAGTATCTAAAGCGTATTGTAACTGGGTCGTATGTCCCTAATTATTGTGCTCAAGCTCAGGCCGTATTGAGTAACGGAATAACCGATGACAACAAATACTGAAAACCAGACTAACTCTCTGGATATCGTGAAGTGGGGTTTAGCGATCCTATTGCTGGCCGCTGCTGTTATTGGCAATCAAATGTATAGCGAGGCGAGTGCCGTGATCCGCGCACTGGCTGTTATCGTTGCATTCGCTATTGCTGGTTTTATTGCCCTGCAAACCGAAAAGGGTAAAAAAGCTTTAGCATTCGCGCGTGAGTCGCAAATTGAAGTGCGTAAGGTCGTATGGCCAACACGTCAAGAAGCGCTTAACACCACTTTTATTGTCCTTGCTGCAACAGGTATCTTAGCTCTCATTTTATGGGGTTTAGATGCAGTGTTAATGCGAATTGTCAATTTTATCACTGGCGTATAGGCACCTCGAATGACTGAAGCTAAAGAAGCTAAAAAAAGATGGTATGTAGTGCAGGCATTCTCTGGCTATGAAGGCCGAGTTTGTAAGTCACTGATTGAATACATTAAAATGCACGGCATGGAACAATACTTCGGTGAAGTCTTAGTTCCGACTGAAGAAGTCATTGAAATGCGTGCAGGCCAGCGTCGTAAGAGCGAGCGTAAGTTTTTCCCTGGTTATGTTTTGGTCCAGATGGAAATGAACGATGATAGCTGGCATTTAGTCAAAAGCATCCCGCGTGTTTTAGGCTTTATTGGCGGAACATCTGATCGTCCTGCTCCAATTTCAGATAGAGAAGCGGATGCTATTCTGCGTCGCTTACAAGAAACCACAGCTTCGCCAACTCACCGCGTTATTTTTGAGCCAGGCGAAGTGGTGCGTGTATGTGATGGTCCATTTGCTGACTTTAACGGTACCGTTGAAGAAGTGGATTATGACAAGAGCCGCGTAAAAGTGTCGGTAATGATCTTCGGTCGTTCTACACCAGTTGAGCTCGATTTTAGTCAGGTCGAAAAAGGCTGATTAAATTAAATACAAAATCCGTTTGGCAACGGGTGCGGATTTCTATATAATCCGCACCCGTTGTTTTCGGGGGAGCATGTTGGCATGTCGCTGATATGCGTTTGAACCCAAACTGAGGAAATGTCAGATGGCAAAAAAGATTGATGCTTATATTAAGCTACAAGTGAAATCAGGTTCTGCGAACCCTTCACCACCAGTTGGTCCAGCTCTGGGTCAGAAAGGTGTGAACATCATGGAATTCTGTAAAGCGTTCAACGCTCGTACAGAAAAAATGGAAAAAGGCATGCCTATTCCAGTCGTGATCACTGTATACAGTGACCGTTCATTCACTTTCGAAACTAAGACACCACCAGCTTCTTACTTACTGAAGACTGCTGCAGGCCTGAAATCAGGTTCTCCACGTCCAAACACTCAGAAAGTAGGTACTATCGCTCGTGCTAAGATTCAGGAAATTGCTGAAATGAAAGCCGCCGATATGACTGGTGCTGATATTGAAGCGATGACTCGCTCAATCGAAGGTACTGCGCGTTCAATGGGTTTGGTTGTAGAGGGTTAATATAATGGCAAAACTAACTAAACGCATGCGCGTAATCCGCGAGAAAGTTGACGGTACTAAATTATACGAAATCAACGACGCTGTTGCTCTGTTAAAAGAATTAGCAACTGCTAAGTTCGTTGAAAGTGTTGACGTTGCTGTTAACCTGGGTATCGACCCACGTAAATCTGACCAAAACGTTCGTGGTGCAACTGTGTTGCCACACGGTACTGGTCGTGACGTTCGCGTTGCAGTATTTACACAAGGTGCGAATGCTGAAGCTGCTAAAGCTGCTGGTGCAGAACTTGTTGGTATGGATGATCTGGCTGAGAAAATCAAAGCCGGTGAAATGAACTTCGACGTAGTTATCGCATCTCCAGACGCAATGCGCGTTGTTGGTATGTTAGGTCAAATCTTAGGCCCACGTGGCTTAATGCCTAACCCAAAAACTGGCACAGTAACGCCTAACGTTGCTGAAGCAGTTAAGAACGCTAAAGCAGGTCAAGTTCGTTACCGCAACGACAAGAACGGTATTATCCACACTACTATCGGTAAAGTGGATTTCACACCAGTTCAATTGAAAGAAAACTTGGAAGCGTTAATCTCTGCACTGAAAAAGGCTAAGCCTGCAGTTGCAAAAGGTGTATACGTGAAAAAAGTAAGCATCTCCACCACTATGGGTGCAGGTGTTGCTGTTGACCAAGCTTCTCTCGAAACAGCTAACTAATTTTACAAGGTGAGTGCATTAGTCTATAATGCGCGCACTTTGTGGGTTGAAGCCTGTTTTTGATGCTTTAAGCATCATTAATTAGGCTTCCGTCCAAGACCGCAGGTGTTTACTTTAACGGTTTACTTAATTTCCTGCGTAGACGGTGTCAGGCCCCAGCTAAATTTTTTTACTGGATAATCTGCACCGTAAGTCACTAAATACATAAGTATTTAGTATGGTAAATACTAGGGAATACCCTAGGTAGAATCCAGGAGTAAAGCCAATGGCATTAAGACTCGAAGACAAAAAAGCGATTGTTGCTGAAGTCAACGAAGCTGCCAAAGGTGCGCTATCTGCAGTTGCCGCTGATTCTCGCGGTGTAACTGTAGGTGCTATGACCGGTCTGCGTAAAAAAGCTCGCGAAGCTGGTGTTTATGTACGTGTAGTACGTAACACTCTGGCTCGTCGTGCTGTTGAAGGTACTGCATTTGAGTGCCTAGCAGAAACGTTCACTGGCCCAACTTTGATTGCTTTCTCTAACGAGCACCCAGGTGCTGCAGCTCGTCTGTTAAAAGACTTTGCTAAAGAGCAAGCTAATTTCGAAGTTAAAGGCGCAGCCTTTGAAGGGAATTTCATCCCTGCAGCTGACATTGATCGTTTGGCGAAACTGCCAACATACGAAGAAGCACTAGCACAGTTAATGATGACTATGAAAGAAGCATCTGCTGGCAAGTTCGTTCGTACACTGGCCGCCCTGCGCGATCAAAAACAAGAAGCCGCTTAATTTCAAGCTGGCTGCTTAATAGAATTGAATTCAGAACAATAGGAAACATTTGTTATGTCTATCACTAAAGACCAAATCTTAGAAGCCTTTGCAGCTATGTCTGTAATGGAAGTTGTTGAACTGATCGAAGCAATGGAAGAGAAGTTTGGCGTTTCTGCCGCTGCTGCTGTTGTTTCTGGTGGTGGCGAAGCTGCTGCTGCTGTTGAAGAGCAAACAGAATTCAACGTAATTCTGACTGCACACGGCGACAACAAAGTTGCAGTTATTAAAGCCATCCGTGGCGCAACTGGTTTAGGCCTGAAAGAAGCTAAAGCAATGTCTGAAGCTGCTCCAGTAGCAGTTAAAGAAGGCGTTTCTAAAGAAGAAGCTGAAGCTCTGAAGAAAGAACTAGTTGAAGCTGGTGCTTCAGTAGAAATCAAGTAAGCTATTATTTAGCTTGCTCACCCAAGCCACTTGGGTGGAGGCTGGCGGTTTTTTAACCGTCGGCCTTTTTTGCGCTATATGCGCCGGCGATTTTTTTTCACCGTTTGTCGCCAGATTTTGCAGTCCCTAGCAGAGATTACTGGTTAGGTTCTTGCCATCAACGGTGATGGGCAAACGTGCTGAATGTAATAACTCAGGTTATTGATTCAGTCTTGGTCACATCTCGTAAGCAGAGGAAACCCATGGTTTACTCCTATTCTGAAAAGAAGCGTATTCGCAAAGACTTTGGTAAGCGTCCACAGGTGTTGGATATTCCTTACCTTTTGTCTATTCAGTTAGACTCTTTTAAGAAGTTCACCGATCAAGATCCTACCGGTGAGCGCGGTCTTGAAGCCGCCTTCCGTAGCGTTTTTCCCATCAAGAGCTTTTCTGGTAATTCAGAACTGCAATACGTCAGCTATAAGCTTGGCGAGCCTGTTTTTGATGTGAAAGAGTGTCAGATCCGTGGTGTTACATATTCAGCTCCACTGCGCGTTAAATTACGCATGGTGTTGTATGACCGTGAAGCAGCGGCCGGCACTGTAAAAGATATTAAAGAACAAGAAGTCTACATGGGTGATATCCCATTGATGACTGACAACGGTACCTTTGTTATCAACGGTACTGAGCGTGTAATCGTTTCTCAATTACACCGCAGCCCAGGCGTATTCTTCGATCACGACCGTGGTAAAACCCACTCATCAGGTAAGGTGCTATATAACGCACGTATCATTCCTTACCGTGGTTCATGGTTAGACTTTGAATTCGATCCTAAAGATGCACTATTCGTACGTATCGACCGTCGCCGTAAATTACCAGCGACCATCATTCTGCGTGCATTAGAGTACTCTACTCAAGAGATCCTTGACCTGTTCTTCGAACGCGTTGAGTTCAAGATCAAGAAAGATACTCTGGTTATGACCTTAGTCCCTGAGCGTCTGCGTGGCGAAACCGCCAGCTACGACATCAAGGATGCAGAAGGCACTGTATTGGTTGAAGCGGGCCGTCGCGTGACTGCACGTCATATTCGCCAACTCGAAAAAACCAACACCACTGAACTCGAAGTACCAGTTGAGTACATCGTGGGCAAATATGCTGCTCAAGATTACATCGATCCGGACACGGGCGAAGTATTAGTTTCTGCTAACAGTGAAATCAGCTTAGAAGACTTAGCGAAGTTATCACTGGCAGGCATCAAAGAGTTGAGCACGTTATACATTAACGAGCTGGACCACGGTGCTTACATCTCTGACACTCTGCGTATTGATCCAACCACTAACCGCTTAGAAGCGTTAGTTGAGATCTACCGCATGATGCGTCCTGGTGAGCCACCAACCAAAGATGCAGCAGAAGCCCTGTTCCAAAACTTATTCTTCAGCGAAGAACGTTATGACCTGTCGAAAGTCGGTCGTATGAAGTTCAACCGTCGTCTCAGCATTCCTGATGACGAAGGTAGTGGCGTACTGTCTAAAGAAGACATCGTTGCAGTAATGAAGAACATCATTCACATCCGTAACGGCTTCGACGAAGTGGACGATATCGACCACTTAGGTAACCGTCGTATTCGTTCTGTGGGTGAGATGGCTGAAAACCAATTCCGTGTTGGTCTGGTCCGTGTTGAGCGCGCCGTGCGTGAACGTCTGTCATTAGGCGATCTGAACGAGCTGATGCCACAAGACTTAATCAACGCTAAGCCAATTTCTGCTGCAGTGAAAGAGTTCTTCGGTTCTTCTCAGCTGTCACAATTCATGGACCAAAACAACCCGCTGTCAGAAGTAACGCATAAGCGTCGTATTTCTGCTCTTGGCCCAGGTGGTTTGACCCGTGAACGTGCAGGCTTCGAAGTCCGCGACGTACACCCAACGCATTATGGTCGTTTATGTCCAATTGAGACCCCTGAAGGTCCAAACATTGGTCTAATCAACTCATTAGCAAGCTTTGCCCGTACTAACTCATACGGCTTCTTAGAAACACCATACCGCAAAGTGGTAGACGGTGTGATCACTGACGAAGTGGAATACTTGTCAGCGATTGAAGAAGGTCGTTATGTGATTGCACAGGCGAACATCGAAGTTGACTCAGAAGGCCGCATGGTTGAAGAGCAGATCGCATGTCGTCACAAAGGTGAATCTACCTTTATGCGCGCATCTGACATTCAATACATGGACGTATCGCCACAACAGATTATTTCTGTTGCTGCGTCACTGATCCCGTTCTTAGAACACGACGACGCGAACCGTGCATTGATGGGTGCGAACATGCAACGTCAAGCGGTACCAACGCTGAAATCAGAGAAGCCTCTGGTCGGTACAGGTATTGAGCGCACGTTAGCTGTGGACTCAGGCGTAGTAGTCGCCGCTAAACGTGGCGGTGTGATCGACTACGTTGATGCGAGCCGTATCGTAGTTAAAGTAAATGAAGACGAGCTGCGCCCAGGCGAAGCCGGTATCGACATTTACAACCTGACTAAGTACACCCGTTCTAACCAAAACACTTGTATCAACCAACGTCCTTGCTGTTCTGTTGGTGAGCCAGTGGTTCGTGGTGACGTGTTAGCAGACGGTCCGTCTACTGACTTAGGTGACTTAGCCCTTGGCCAGAACATGCGTATCGCGTTCATGCCTTGGAACGGTTACAACTTCGAAGACTCGATCTTAATTTCTGAGCGTGTTGCACAGGAAGACCGTTTCACCACTATCCACATTCAAGAGCTGTCTTGTATCGCTCGTGATACCAAACTAGGTAGCGAAGAAATCACTGCTGACATTCCGAACGTAGGTGAATCTGCGCTGTCGAAACTCGACGAGTCAGGTATTGTTTACATCGGTGCAGAAGTGAAGGGCGGTGACATTCTGGTAGGTAAAGTGACGCCAAAAGGCGAAACACAACTGACTCCAGAAGAGAAGTTACTGCGCGCCATCTTCGGTGAGAAAGCGTCTGATGTGAAAGACAGCTCACTGCGTGTACCTAACTCTGTTAAAGGTACCATCATCGACGTTCAGGTATTTACCCGTGACGGCGTTGAGAAAGACAAACGCGCCATTGAAATCGAAGAAATGCACATTGCCCAAGCTCGTAAAGACTTAGGCGAAGAGTTCAAGATCCTTGAAGAAGGCGTATTGAGCCGTGCGCGCAACTTATTATTAAGTGCCGGTTTCACTGAAGCACAAATCGCAGCATTGCCACGTAAAGATGTATTGGTTCAAGTCATTGACGATGAAGCCAAACAAACTGAGCTTGAGCAATTAGCTGAACAGCATGAAGAGCTGAAAGCAGACTTCGATAAGAAGTTTGAAATCAAACGTCGCAAAATCACCCAAGGTGATGACTTGGCGCCAGGCGTACTGAAGATCGTTAAGGTTTACTTAGCGGTTAAACGTACTATCCAACCAGGTGACAAGATGGCGGGTCGTCACGGTAACAAGGGTGTTATCTCTAAGATTAACCCAATTGAAGACATGCCGTACGACGAGCAAGGCAACCCTGTGGACATCGTGTTGAACCCGCTAGGCGTTCCATCACGTATGAACATCGGTCAGGTTCTTGAAGTTCACTTAGGTGCTGCGGCTAAAGGTATTGGTAACAAGATTGCTGCCATGCTGGAAGATCAGCGCGAGAAGGGACTTGCAGAAGTTCGTAACTACATCAAGCAAGTGTACGAATTAGGTGACGAAGTGCAGCAGCGCGTCGACATCGATTCATTCACTGACGATGAGTTATTGCGCTTAGCGAACAACCTGAAAGGCGGTATCCCAGTTGCTACGCCAGCCTTCGACGGTGCTAAAGAGAAAGAGATCAAGCAGATGCTTGAGCTTGCAGGCTTGCCAACCTCTGGTCAGCTGAAATTATTTGATGGTCGTACCGGTAACGAATTTGAGCGTCCAGTAACTGTTGGTTACATGTACATGCTCAAACTGAACCACTTAGTTGACGACAAGATGCACGCCCGTTCTACCGGTTCGTACAGCTTAGTAACTCAACAACCATTGGGCGGTAAAGCTCAGTTCGGTGGTCAGCGTTTCGGGGAGATGGAAGTGTGGGCACTCGAAGCATACGGTGCCGCTTATACGCTTCAAGAAATGCTCACCGTTAAATCGGATGACGTTAACGGTCGTACTCAGATGTATAAGAACATCGTCGACGGTAACCATCAGATGCAGCCTGGCATGCCAGAGTCCTTCAACGTATTACTGAAGGAGATCCGTTCACTCGGTATTAATATCGAGTTGGATCAGGAATAAGCGTCGCCTTAAGGCAACGTTTGGCAACAGAATGGTGCTCCGCAGTCGCGGAGCACCCGGTTTAACTCCTTCAGGAGAGAAACGTGAAAGACTTATTAAAGTTTCTGAAACAGCAAAGCAAGACTGAAGAATTTAACGGCATCAAAATTGGTCTGGCATCGCCTGATCTGATCCGTTCTTGGTCTTTTGGTGAAGTTAAGAAGCCAGAAACCATTAACTACCGTACCTTCAAGCCTGAGCGTGAAGGTCTGTTCTGTGCGCGTATCTTTGGCCCAGTCAAAGATTACGAATGTTTGTGCGGTAAGTACAAGCGTTTGAAGCACCGTGGTGTGATCTGTGAAAAGTGTGGTGTAGAAGTTACCCAGACTAAAGTACGTCGTGAGCGTATGGGTCACATTGAACTGGCTAGCCCAGTTGCCCACATTTGGTTCTTGAAATCACTGCCGTCCCGTATCGGTTTAATGCTGGACATGACGCTGCGTGATATCGAGCGCGTACTGTATTTTGAATCTTTCGTCGTGATCGAGCCTGGCATGACCAGCCTTGAGCGTGGCCAAATGCTGACAGAAGAAAACTATCTGGACGCATTAGAAGAGTACGGTGACGAATTCGAAGCCAAGATGGGTGCTGAAGCGGTATTAGAACTGCTGCGCGCAATCGATCTTGAAAAAGAAATCGAACAAATGCGTGAAGAGCTGCCATCAATCAACTCTGAGACTCGTCGCAAGAAAGTGACCAAGCGTCTTAAGTTGATGGAAGCGTTCCACACTTCTGGTAACAAGCCAGAGTGGATGATCTTAAAAGTACTGCCTGTGTTACCACCTGACTTACGTCCGCTGGTACCGCTCGATGGCGGCCGCTTCGCGACGTCAGATCTGAACGATCTGTACCGCCGTGTGATCAACCGTAACAACCGTTTGAAGCGTCTGTTAGATTTAGCTGCGCCGGACATCATCGTACGCAACGAAAAGCGTATGTTACAAGAGTCTGTTGATGCGCTATTAGATAACGGTCGTCGTGGTCGTGCAATTACCGGTTCTAACAAACGTCCTCTGAAATCTTTGGCCGACATGATCAAAGGTAAACAAGGTCGTTTCCGTCAGAACTTGTTAGGTAAGCGTGTTGACTACTCAGGTCGTTCGGTAATTACCGTAGGTCCTACTTTACGTCTGCACCAATGTGGTCTTCCTAAGAAGATGGCACTGGAACTGTTCAAGCCATTCATCTATGGCAAGCTGGAAGGTCGTGGCTTAGCGACAACCATCAAAGCGGCTAAGAAGATGGTAGAGCGTGAAGTGGCGGAAGTTTGGGACGTTCTGGATGAAGTGATCCGCGAACATCCAGTGATGCTTAACCGTGCACCAACACTGCACAGACTCGGTATCCAAGCGTTCGAACCTGTACTGATTGAAGGTAAAGCCATCCAGTTACACCCACTCGTTTGTGCGGCATACAACGCCGACTTCGACGGTGACCAAATGGCGGTACACGTACCGTTAACACTGGAAGCGCAGCTTGAAGCCCGTGCCCTGATGATGTCTACCAACAACATCCTGTCACCAGCCAACGGCGAGCCTGTAATCACGCCGTCTCAAGACGTGGTATTAGGTCTGTACTACACCAGCCGTGAGCGTATTAACGGCCGTGGTGAAGGTATGTACTTTATGTCTGTTGCTGAAGTTGAAAAAGCTTATGCAACTGGCGCTGCTGAACTGCATGCCCGCGTGAAAGTGCGTATCACTGAAACCGTTATCGGTGACAATGGTGAGCGTACTGAACAACGTCGTATCGTAGATACCACAGTCGGTCGTGCTCTGCTGTCATTGATTCTGCCAGCAGGTTTGTCATTTGATCTGGTTAACCAGAACATGGGCAAAAAGCAGATTTCTAAGCTGTTGAATACCTGTTACCGTCAATTAGGTCTGAAAGATACCGTTATCTTCGCTGACCAACTGATGTATACAGGTTTCCGTTACGCCACTATCTCTGGTGCATCTGTCGGTATCGACGACATGGTGATCCCAGCTGAGAAGTACACCTTAGTTGCTGACGCTGAAGCCGAAGTGCTCGAAATTCAAGAGCAGTTCCAATCAGGTCTGGTTACTGCTGGTGAGCGTTACAACAAAGTTATCGACATCTGGGCAAGTGCGAACGAAAAAGTTTCTAAAGCGATGATGGAAAACCTGTCAACTGAGACAGTGATTAACCGTGATGGCGTTGAAGAAAAACAAGCTTCGTTCAATAGCATTTACATGATGGCCGACTCTGGCGCTCGTGGTAGTGCTGCACAGATCCGTCAGTTAGCGGGTATGCGTGGTCTGATGGCGAAACCAGACGGTTCGATCATTGAAACGCCAATTACCGCTAACTTCCGTGAAGGTCTAAACGTACTTCAGTACTTTATTTCTACTCACGGTGCGCGTAAAGGTCTTGCCGATACTGCATTGAAGACAGCGAACTCGGGTTACCTGACTCGTCGTCTGGTAGACGTTGCTCAAGACTTAGTCGTCATTGAAGACGATTGTGGTACTCACGAAGGTCTAACCATGAAGCCGCTGATTGAAGGTGGTGATGTGGTTGAGCCATTACGTGAACGCGTACTGGGTCGTGTGGTTGCTGTTGATGTGTTCTATCCAGGCACTGAAGACGTACTGGCACCACGTAACACGCTGCTCGATGAAGCATGGTGTGACAAGTTAGAAGAGCATTCAATCGATGAAGTGATTGTTCGTTCAGTCATTACCTGTGATACCGATTTTGGTGTGTGTGCTGCCTGTTACGGCCGTGATTTGGCTCGTGGCCATATCATCAACCACGGTGAAGCGATCGGTGTTGTGGCTGCACAATCCATCGGTGAACCTGGTACACAGTTAACGATGCGTACGTTCCACATCGGTGGTGCTGCGTCACGTGCCTCTGCAGAAAACAACGTTCAAGTGAAGAACTCAGGTTCGTTGAAACTGCACAACGCTAAGTACGTAACAAACACAGACGGCAAGCTGGTTATCGTTTCTCGTTCTTCTGAACTGGCAATCATCGACGAATTAGGTCGTGAGAAAGAGCGTTATAAAGTGCCTTACGGTACTGTGCTCGAGAAGTTAGAAGAAGCATCAGTAGAAGCAGGCGATATCATCGCTAACTGGGACCCACATACTCACCCAATCATCACTGAAGTGGCGGGTAGTATTAAGTTCGTTGACATGATCGACGGCGTGACCATGACTCGTCAAACAGACGAACTGACAGGTCTGTCTTCAATCGTGATCCTCGACGTGGGTCAACGTGGTTCAGCGGGTAAAGAAATGCGCCCAATGATCCGTCTGGTTGGTGCCGACGGTAGCGACCTGATGATCCCAGGTACTGAAGTACCTGCACAATACTTCTTACCAGGCAGTGCGATCGTTAACCTCGACGACAACGCGCAAATCGCTGTGGGTGACGCGTTAGCACGTATTCCACAAGAATCGTCTAAAACACGCGACATCACGGGTGGTCTACCACGCGTTGCTGACCTGTTCGAAGCTCGTAAGCCAAAAGAGCCAGCAATTCTGGCGGAAATCTCTGGTACCATCTCGTTTGGTAAAGAGACTAAAGGCAAGCGTCGTCTGGTGATTACACCAGCGGATGGCGGTGAACAGTACGAAGAGATGATCCCGAAATGGCGTAACTTAAACGTGTTCGAAGGTGAAAAAGTCGAACGTGGTGAAGTTATTGCTGACGGTCCAGAAGCGGCGCACGACATTCTGCGTCTACGTGGCATCCACAACGTAGCTAACTACATTGTGAACGAAGTACAAGACGTATATCGTCTACAAGGCGTGAAGATCAACGATAAGCATATCGAAGTGATCATCCGTCAAATGCTGCGTAAGTGCGTAATCACCTCTGCAGGTGATAGTGAGTTCTTAGAAGGCGAACAAGTAGAAGTGTCTCGCGTGAAGATCGCTAACCGCGACCTGATCGAACAAGGCAAAGTGCCTGCGACCTTCGAACGTGAACTGCTGGGTATTACCAAAGCGTCTCTGGCAACAGAATCGTTTATCTCTGCAGCATCGTTCCAAGAAACAACTCGCGTACTGACAGAAGCTGCCGTAGGCGGCAAGTCTGATAACTTACGTGGTCTGAAAGAAAACGTAATCGTTGGCCGTCTGATCCCAGCCGGTACTGGTTACGCTTATCACAAGACCCGTAACGATGCCCGTGCTAAGAAAGACGAGCCAGTTGTAGTGAATAAGATCACTGCAAGTGAAGCAGAACAAAACCTTGCAGACCTCTTAAACTTGGCTGGCAGCCAAGATTAAGTAATCAGTTTGTAACAAAAAGGCGCCGTTGGCGCCTTTTTTATTGGAATATGCCGCAAAAGTTGGCTATTTCTTGACAGTTAGGCTTTACCTTTCTAAAATTCCGCGTCCCACCATTGTGGGATATAGATTTTTCACACCTTATCGTTGAGTTTGATTCAACTGACTCGGAGCTATACATGGCAACTGTAAACCAGTTGGTACGTAAGCCACGCGCGCCAAAAGTCGACAAGACTAATGTGCCTGCGTTGAATGCGTGCCCACAAAAGCGTGGTGTTTGTACACGTGTGTACACAACTACCCCTAAAAAACCTAACTCTGCACTACGTAAAGTAGCTCGTGTGCGTCTAACTAACGGTTTCGAAGTTACTTCGTACATCGGCGGTGAAGGCCACAACCTGCAGGAACACAGCGTGATTTTGATCCGTGGTGGTCGTGTTAAAGACTTACCTGGTGTTCGCTACCACACTGTTCGTGGCGCATTAGACTGTGCAGGCGTGACTTCACGTCGCCAAAGCCGTTCTAAGTACGGTGCTAAGCGTCCTAAGTCTTAACGTATCCGTTAAGTAAGGCCAAGCTAGTTTATTTTGAGAATTCCAGTTTTGGAAATCCCTGAAGCATACGGAGAATTGTTATGCCAAGACGTCGCGTTGTAGGACAACGTAAAATCCTACCAGATCCAAAGTTTCACAGTGAGTTGCTGGCTAAGTTCATCAACGTCATTATGCAGGACGGCAAAAAGTCGACTGCTGAAAAAATCATTTACAAGGCTCTTGATGTTATCGCTGAAAAGAAAGGCGCTAACCATTTAGACATCCTTGAAGCAGCCCTGGACAACGTTCGCCCATCAGTTGAAGTTAAATCTCGTCGCGTGGGTGGTTCTACATACCAGGTACCATGTGAAGTTCGTCCTGTGCGTCGTAACGCACTGGCGATGCGCTGGTTAGTTGAAGCTGCACGTAAGCGTGGTGAAAAATCTATGGCTTTACGTCTAGCAGGTGAAATGCTAGATGCGTCTGAAAACAAAGGTACTGCTGTTAAGAAGCGTGAAGACGTGCACCGCATGGCTGAAGCTAACAAGGCCTTTGCTCATTACCGTTGGTAATCTGATGGTGTGGGCTTAGGCCCACACCATTGTTGTTGATATTGCCAAGACTTAGGTTTTGGTGGAGAGGGTATAATCGTGGCTCGTACAACCCCAATTGAGCGTTATCGTAATATCGGTATTTGTGCTCATGTGGACGCAGGTAAAACCACCACAACAGAACGTGTTCTGTTCTATACCGGTTTGTCTCATAAAATCGGTGAGGTGCATGACGGCGCCGCGACCACTGACTGGATGGTGCAAGAGCAAGAGCGTGGTATTACTATCACCTCGGCTGCTGTCACTACTTTCTGGCGTGGTATGGATGCTCAATTCACTGAACACCGCATCAATATCATCGATACCCCTGGTCACGTTGACTTCACTATTGAAGTTGAACGTTCTTTGCGCGTTCTTGACGGCGCTGTTGTGGTTTTCTGTGGTGCTTCAGGTGTTGAACCTCAATCGGAAACCGTATGGCGTCAAGCTGACAAATACCGCGTTCCACGCATCGTATTTGTCAACAAGATGGACCGTGCAGGCGCGGACTTTGAACGTGTAGTGAAGCAAATCAGAACTCGCCTTGGAGCAACTTGTGTACCGATCCAATTAAATATCGGCGCAGAAGAAAACTTCACTGGCGTGATCGACTTAATCAAGATGAAAGCCATTAACTGGAACGAAGCGGACCAGGGGATGACGTTCTCTTATGAAGAGATCCCTGCACATTTAGCAGCTAAAGCGGCTGAAATGCATGAGTATCTGGTTGAAGCAGCCGCTGAGGCCTCTGATGAACTGATGGACAAGTATCTTGAAGAAGGTACCCTGTCAGAAGAAGAGATCAAAAAAGCACTGCGTCAACGTACTATAAATAATGAAATCGTTTTAGCGACCTGTGGTTCTGCATTTAAGAACAAAGGCGTTCAAGCGGTTCTTGATGCGGTAGTAGAATTCTTGCCTGCACCAGTCGATGTGCCACCGATTAAGGGCATCGATGACAATGAGCAAGAAGTTGAGCGCCCATCAGATGACAACGCCCCCTTTGCGGCGTTGGCATTTAAGATTGCTACAGACCCGTTCGTGGGTACTTTAACCTTTATTCGTGTGTACTCAGGCGTACTTGAATCAGGTTCTGGCGTTTACAACTCTGTTAAACAGAAACGTGAACGTATTGGCCGTATCGTGCAGATGCACGCTAACGACCGCACAGAACTGAAAGAAGTCCGTGCAGGTGATATTGCCGCGGCTATTGGTCTAAAAGACGTAACCACGGGTGATACACTTTGTGATAATGACCACAAAGTAATCTTGGAACGCATGGAGTTCCCAGAACCTGTAATTACCATTGCCGTTGAACCTAAGTCAAAAGCCGACCAGGACAAAATGGGTATCGCACTGCAAAAACTTGCAGCAGAGGATCCTTCATTCCGGGTTGAGACTGACGAAGAATCATCACAAACACTGATTTCTGGAATGGGTGAGTTACACTTAGACATTATCGTTGATCGTATGCGTCGCGAATTTGGTGTTGAGTGTAACGTAGGTAAGCCACAAGTGGCCTACCGTGAAACCATTCGTGGATCAGTTGAGGCTGAAGGTAAATTTGTACGCCAATCAGGTGGCCGTGGACAATTCGGTCATGTTTGGTTAAAACTAGAGCCCAATGAAGAAGGCGCTGGTTACGAATTTATCAACGCAATCGTTGGCGGTGTAGTTCCACGTGAATTCATCCCTGCGGTTGATAAAGGTATCCAAGAGCAGATGAAGAATGGCGTTCTCGCTGGCTTCCCTGTATTGGACGTGAAGGTCACTCTATTCGATGGTTCATATCATGATGTGGACTCGAATGAAATGGCGTTCAAAATTGCGGGTTCTATGGGCTTCAAAAAGGGTGCGCTTGAGGCGAAACCTGTGTTGCTCGAACCTTGCATGAAAGTAGAAGTAACTACTCCAGAAAACTATATGGGTGATGTTGTTGGTGATTTAAACCGTCGCCGTGGTTTGATTGAAGGTATGGATGATGGCTTTGGTGGCATCAAAATAGTCCATGCAGTAGTGCCTCTTTCTGAAATGTTTGGTTATGCAACTGATTTGCGTTCTGCAACTCAGGGTCGTGCTTCTTACTCCATGGAGTTCTTGAAGTACACTGATGCACCGCAAAACATTGCGAAAGCGATTATTGAATCTCGTAGCTAATTTCCAGTTACGACATAAATGTAATATGGTCCTGTCAATGCAGGACTATTCTGAAAAGAAAGGAATATATCGTGGCAAAAGCTAAATTTGAACGTAGTAAGCCTCACGTAAACGTGGGCACCATCGGTCACGTTGACCATGGTAAAACCACTCTGACTGCAGCTATCTCTCACGTACTGGCTAAGACCTACGGTGGTGAAGCTAAAGACTTCTCTCAAATCGATAACGCTCCAGAAG
>Ga0247725_1000586_pt1 | contig 24747 bp, 25 predicted proteins | sample OKSTACKMCFT3sol_FD_183021 | JGI IMG/M metagenome (GOLD analysis project Ga0247725, IMG submission 183021) | Subsurface sediment microbial communities from gas well in Oklahoma, United States - OK STACK MC-FT3-sol | ecosystem: Environmental > Terrestrial > Deep subsurface > Rock core/Sediment...
TCCCATGACCCTGTTGCTCGGGTTGCTTACCATGGCGCTCTCCATCAGTGGTGTGCCCTCCCGTTATCTGGATTTGGTTACCCATGTGCTTGAACAGCTGCGAGGCTTGACCCCGGCATGAGTCAGAACAGCGCGCAGGACAAAACCGAAGAGGCCTCTAGCCAGAAACGCCAGAAAGCGAGGGATGAGGGGCAGATCGCCCGCTCAAAAGAGCTCAGTTCTGCCGGTTTGCTGCTGCTTGGCGGGTTGGTGATGCAGTGGATGGTGCCGGGGTTTGGCCAGTTCTTTGCCGATTTGATGAAGCGCCCGCAGCGTTTTGACTGGCAAGGTGCCCGTGACCCGCAGATGATGATCCATTGGCTGGGGGAAGCGCTGATAAACATGCTGTGGGTGCTGCTGCCCCTGTTTGGCTTTCTGGCCCTGATGCTGGTGTTGCTCAGCATTGTGCCGGGCGGTATGGCGCTGACCTGGAAAAAGTTGCTGCCCAGTGGCGAGAAGATGAACCCTTTGAAGGGGCTGGGGCGCATGTTCTCCAAGAACAGCCTGATGGAGTTGCTGAAGTCACTGCTCAAGGTGACGCTGATCGGCGGCACGCTGGCGTTGATGTTAAATCATCAATGGCCTTCTTTGTTGATGATGAACCGGATGCCCCCTCAGGCGGCCCTCGAACTGGCGCTACGGATCCTCTCCCAGGCATTTATTCTGCTGGGGAGTGTACAGATGCTGATTGCCGTGCTGGATGTGCCCTATCAGCGCTGGTCGCTTAACAAGCAGCTCAGGATGACCAAACAAGAGGTCAAGGATGAGCACAAGAACAGCGAAGGGCGTCCCGAAATCAAAGCCAAAATCCGCCAGGTACAGGGAATGCTTGCCCGCGCGCGTATCGAGCAGCGGGTACCGCAGGCAGATGTGATTATCGTTAACCCGACCCATTATGCGGTGGCCATAAAATATGATGCGGCTCGTGCCAATGCCCCTTTCGTGATTGCCAAAGGGGTCGACAGCATGGCCGAGCGGATCCGTCAGGTGGCCAAGCAGCATGACAAGATGGTGATGAGCTTGCCCGAGTTGACGCGAGCCATCTATCACTCGACCAGGGTGGATCAGGAAGTACCCGCTGGGCTGTACACGGCAGTTGCCTATGTATTGAACCATGTATTGCAGTTAAGGGCGTATGAGGCAGGCAAGGGGAGAAAACCGACCCCTCTTGCCCCGTTATATGTACCGCCCGAGTTACGTCAACCTGAGAGGTAAGTTGTGAACTGGCGTGTATTCACCCAATCCTATACCGCAATTCCGCTGATGTTATTGGCCATTCTGGCCATGATGATCCTGCCTCTGCCCGGTTGGCTGCTGGATGCGCTCTTTACCTTCAACATCGTGTTGGCGGTTCTGGTGTTGCTGGTATCCGTCTCGGCCCGCAGACCACTCGATTTTTCGGTATTCCCAACCGTGTTGCTGGTTGCCACCTTGATGCGGCTGTCGCTGAACGTGGCCTCTACTCGTGTGGTGTTGCTGCACGGTCATGAAGGGCATGAAGCGGCCGGTAAGGTCATCCAGGCATTCGGTGAAGTCGTGATCGGTGGCAACTATGTCGTCGGTCTGGTGGTCTTCGTGATCCTGATGATCATCAACTTTGTGGTGATCACCAAGGGTGGCGAGCGGATTTCGGAAGTATCCGCCCGCTTCACTCTGGATGCTATGCCCGGCAAGCAGATGGCCATCGATGCCGACTTGAATGCCGGCACCATGGATCAGCATCAGGCCAGGGCTCGCCGTGAGGAGATCGCGCGTGAAGCGGACTTCTATGGTGCGATGGATGGTGCTTCCAAGTTCGTTCGTGGTGACGCGATAGCTGGCATGTTGGTGCTGATCATCAACCTGGTGGGTGGGTTGGCCATCGGTATCTTCCAGCATGCCTTGCCAGTTGCCGAAGCCTTCCAGCGCTATGCGCTGCTGACCATTGGTGATGGTCTGGTTGCCCAGATCCCGTCCCTGCTGATGTCGACTGCTGCGGCAATTATCGTGACCCGGGTCAGTGATGAGGGGGAGATGGCTGATCAGGTTGGTCAGCAGATCCTGGCATCGCCTCGCGTTATCTATACCTCTGCAACTATCATGCTGATCCTGGGTCTGGTGCCCGGGATGCCGATGCTCGCATTCCTCAGTTTCGCAGCTGTACTGGCCTGGACTGGCTGGAGTGTCAGCAAGCGAGCCGTCAATGTGCCGGATCTGGATGCAGCGCAAGAGCTGACTCGTCAAATGATTCAGCCTGAACAGCAGGCACTGGAGTGGCAGGATTTGCCGCCAGTCGATACGGTCGCCATCGAGCTTGGTTATCGTCTGGTGCCATTGGCTGAAACGGATAAAGGGGCTGAACTGCTTGCACGAGTGCGCGGGATCCGTAAAACCCTCTCCGAGCAGTACGGTTTTCTGCTCCCCGAGATCCGGGTGCGCGACAATCTGCAACTGCAGCCGGATCAGTACCGGATCAAGTTGTCCGGCGTCGCGTTAGCGATGGGGAATGTGGATTGTCAGCGCTTGATGGCCATCAGCAGTGGTGAGACCTATGGCGCTTTAGATGGCGAGTTGACTCAGGACCCGGCCTACGGCATGAGTGCGGTCTGGATCTCCCCTGAGCAAAAGGCCAAGGCACTTAATCTTGGTTACTCGGTGGTGGATTCGGCCACCGTGATTGCCACTCACGCCAGCAAGTTGTTGCGTGAACAACTTGATGCACTGTTTGGTCACGATGAAGTGGGCAAACTGGGCCAATATCTCGCCAGTCAGTCCCCCCGGTTGGCTGAGGAGCTGAATCTGGCGCTTACCCAGATGCAGCAATTGAGAGTGTTTCGGCAACTGCTAAAGGACCAGGTCAGTCTTACCGATATACGAACCGTTGCCACGACGCTGCTGGATGCGAGCGAGTTGACCAAAGACCCTGTCTTGCTGGCATCCGATGTGCGCTGCGCCTTGAAGCGCCAGATTGTGCGGCAGGCTATTGGTAATCGCGATGTGTTGGCCACCTTTACGCTGGATGATCGCCTTGAGCAGACCTTGCTGGCTGCAATGAATCAGTCACAACAGCAGGGCAAAATCCAGCTGGACAGCTTTCCGGTTGATCCACAACTGCTGGCTCAATTGCAGCAAAATATGCCGTTGGTGAAGGAGCAGTTGCAGCAGTTGGGACATGCCCCCGTATTGGTTGTTATGCCGCAACTGAGACCGCTTATGGCCCGTTATGCCCGGTCATTTGCAAAAGGCCTCAAAGTGCTTTCCTACAATGAGATACCTGAAGAGCTACGGGTGGAGGTAATTGGTACACTTGGTTAATTACTGTTGGATAAATATCCTGAAGGGAAGTGTTTTTTCCGCCCCTGCTTGAATTGCCGTATGAATACTATATGATGTGGCGAAAATTGACGCAGCAATGTGTGAAAGTTAAATAACAAAAACAATATTAATTGTGTTGCCACACGCTTAGCCCATCAGGCTGGGCGTGTTATCACATTGTAAGGGCAAACTGAACTGAAAAGTCAGGACGCAAAGCCTCCGGTCTAACAGCAGGAAAGCTAATGACAGCGGGGTTACCAAGGTGAGTTTGGATACAATTCCGTTACCATCTAGATACAAATTGCACTTTTGTAAGTGCGAATTTGTATTTCTCCTTTGTGTCTGATAATTCAGCTCTATTGATTGTTCTATCCACAATCACAGGTGTCAGACGTCTATGTCTTCGGGATTACCAATAAATACAACAATCGGGTTGTGTGGCGATAGCTTGGCTGGGCCACATATATTATTGATTCAGCCGCTAATAGTTGCCGAAAATGAGGTTGAAAAAATCCTATCCAAGGAAGGCATCAGGGTATCAAGCGTTAATTCTGTTAAACAATCAAAGGGCATTATTGCTGATGGTAATGTCAATTTGATCCTGCTCGATATGGATGCCATGACCGAGCTTGGGCCGCGTATTCTGCGTGAATTCGAAGGACTTGATTGTGTCATCATGGTCAATGAGCACCAGGCCACCATTGCTGCGGAAGCTATGTGTGCCGGGGCTGTTGACTATATTGTCAAACCCTTCTGCCCCCAGCAATTGCTCGATGCTGTCCGTGGTGCTCTACGCCTTCGCCAGGCGATCCCCAATCTTATCGCTGTGTCGCCCATGAGCCTGCAGGTCTTGCAACTGGCCCGACGAGCAGCCAAAACCTCTGCCACCATTCTGATCGGTGGTGAGTCAGGAACCGGTAAAGAACGGTTGGCCCGTTATATTCACGAAATGTCTGTCAGAGCGGAAAAACCATTTCTGGCGATTAATTGTGCAGCAATTCCTGAGGCAATGCTTGAGTCAATTCTTTTTGGCCACAATAAAGGTGCATTTACCGGTGCTGTTTCTGCCCAGCCCGGCAAATTTGAGTTGGCTCAGGGGGGGACCCTGTTGCTGGATGAAATATCAGAGCTTCCTTTGAACCTGCAGGCTAAATTATTACGGGTGCTGCAAGAAAAAGAAGTTGAGCGACTTGGCAGCAATCAAACGATTGCTCTTGATGTTCGAATCATTGCCGCCAGCAATAAAGATCTGCGCAAACTGGTTGCATGTGGGCTATTTCGTGAAGACCTTTTCTATCGTCTTGATGTATTGCCAATGAATTGGCCCGCATTGCGTGAACGTCCTGAGGATATTATTCCGCTGGCCAACTACTTTATTGAGCGTTATGCATCCCAACAGGGCTATCGCCTGAGTGAACGTGCCTGTCAGTTGTTGCTGTCATATGAATGGCCAGGAAATGTACGAGAGCTGGATAATGTCATTCAACGGTCATTAATAATGGCGCGTGGTTTGCATATACAGTCCGTCGATTTGATGTTGCCAAATTGTATTCTTCCCGAAGAAACAGTCGCAGCAGACACGTGGCATGCTCCCGAGGGGTTAAGTGAAACCAGGCGGCATGCCGAGTTCCAATTTGTATTAGAGACCTTGCGCCGCTTTCGTGGCCATCGTACCCGCACAGCCGATGCACTGGGCATGACAACCAGGGCACTGCGCTACAAGCTTGCGGCGATGCGTGAGCAAGGCATTGATATTGAACAGCAGATTCAAGCAGAGGGATAAAAAGTGAAGATTCAGATGATGTCATCACAGGTGACGCTACTGCAGCAGATGCAGGAGATGCAGCGTGTCGCAAGCCAGACCCCTTCTATCGAATCCAATGATCTATCTGGAGCATCATTTACCGATGCCATGCGGGATGTGGTCGGGCGCGTCAATGAACAGCAGAATGTCGCGTCAAAATTAATGGCATCCGTCGATGCCGGGCAGAGCGATGATCTGGTGGGCGCCATGGTGGCGAGTCAAAAAGCCGGCTTGAGTTTTTCAGCCTTGATGCAGGTTCGCAACAAGCTGATGACCGGTTTTGATGACATTATGCGTATGCCGCTCTGAGGTAACAGATGACTGAACTGGTAACGTCTCCTCAGGGGGCCGCCCCTGATTCGCTCAAAATCAGGCTACAAGAGGGATTACGCAATTGGCGTACCCTCTCCCGTGACAACAAATCGATCCTGACCATTGCTCTGCTGGCTGCCATTGTGGCCGGTACCATAGTCGTTATCCTGTGGACCTCCAGCAAAAACTATGTGCCCCTGTATGGCAAACAGGAGCTATACGATACCGCCAACATCATGGAGATGCTGGAGAAAGAGCAGGTGCCTTTCCGTCTGGAAAAGAGCACCGGTCAGGTACTGGTTCCTGAAAACCAGCTGGCTCATGTCCGGATGGCGCTTGCTGCACGAGGGGTGCGTGCAGCCATGCCGTCTGGCCTGGAAGGGCTGGACAACGTAACCGGATTGGGTACCAGCGAATTTATGGAAGGGGCGCGTTATCGTCATGCCCTGGAAGGGGAGCTGGCCCGCACCATCATAGCCCTCGATGCCGTACGCAGCGCCCGTGTTCATCTTGCTATTCCGAAGCGCACGTTGTTCGTGGGACGCGATGAGGAGAAACCCAGCGCATCGGTAATGCTCGATATGCAACCGGGCCAATCCATCGAAGCGGGTCAGGTCGAGGCGATTGCCAATCTGGTGGCGGGCAGTATTTCCGGAATGAAACCTGGTGCCGTGACCGTGGTGGACCAATCTGGCCAGTTGCTCAGCGCAGAGCTGGGGGACAAGGTCGGTTTTGGCAAGCAGAGCGTTCAACAGATGGAGTATGTCCGCAAGCTGGAACAATACATTCGTCAGCGTGCCAATGACATGCTCTATCCCATGCTGGGCAGCACCAATTTCAAGGTGCAGATTGCGGCAGACGTTAACTTTAACGCTGTCGAAGAGACCCAGCAGCAGCTCGATCCGCAAGGGGTGGTGACTCGCGAGTCCAACAAGTCAGACAAGACCATCGATGCGTTGGCGATGGGGATCCCGGGGGCGTTATCAAACCGCCCGCCTGAAACCGCGGCACAGGATGAAAAGGCTGGTGCTGACAAAGGCAATGCAAATGCCAATACAGCTACACAACAGAATGACACTCGTACCGAGCGTCAGGAAGTCAGCAAACAGTACGAAAACAGTCGCACCATAGTGCACACCCGTTACCAGCAGGGACGTCTGGAGCGAATTAACGTCTCCATTCTGCTCAATCAGCAGATCGCTCCGAAAGGTGGTTGGAGTGCCGAACAACTGGCACAGATCCGTCAGATGGTAGAGCGTGCTGTCGGTTTCGATGAGGCGCGTGGCGATCAGATTAGTCTGCAGGCCTTCGATTTCAATGGTGCGGTACCAGTAGCTGCTCCCGAATCCAGCTGGTGGGAAACCCCTTATTGGCAAGACTCCTTGCGTTATCTGGTCGGTGGTTTGCTTGGCCTGACTCTGGTCTTCTTCGGTATTCGGCCGTTGGTGAAACATTTGGTTCGCACCCAGCAACAGCCGGATATGGAAATGAGTGAGACTGAGGAAGAGCTGGAGCCCACTGTCGGATTGTCCATGCGCAGGGATGACGATGATCCCCAGCTGACCTCTGCACTTTCAAATAGTCTGATCCGTACTGACAACAAGATGGAGCCCCAGTTCTCGTCACTCGATATGGAGTCGTTGCCGGAACCTGGATCCGAGCTGGAGGTTCAGCTCAAGCATTTGCAGTTGCTGGTTGAAAAAGATACCGCCCGGGTGGCGGAGGTTGTCAGAGCATGGGTGAGTGGCAATGAACAGCGTTAACTTGAATCAGAGTGCCGTTGATATCGATATCGACAACCTTGAGAAGGCCGCCATCTTGTTGCTGAGCATGGGGACCGAGTCTGCTGCCAAGGTGATGCAGAAGCTCTCCCGCGACGAGGTGCAGCGTTTGATTTCCAAGATGGCCTCTCTCTCTGGCGTCAGTTCGATGGAAGCCAAGTGGACGTTGCAGCAGTTCTTCAATCACTACCGTGAGCAGAGCGGAATTGGCAGCGCTTCACGGGAGTATCTGGAACAGACGCTCGATCTTGCTCTGGGGCAACGACTCTCCCGTAGTCTGCTCGACAGTCTGTACGGCGATGTAATGAGTCAGGATATCCAGCGCCTGCAGTGGGTGCCTGCCGATGTGCTGGCCCGTTTCTTCCGCAACGAGCATCCCCAGATGCAGGCTGTGCTGCTGGCCTTCCTGCCGCCCCAGACCGCATCAGCCGTGCTCGATGCCTTACCCGGCTCGGTGCATGACGATTTGCTGGTGCGAGTCGCCAGTCTCAGCAGTGTCAGTGAACATGTGCTGGGTGAGCTCAGGCTGACACTGGATCGCTGTCTCACCTACGTGGCAGATCAATCCGGTGCCAAGGTAAACGGGGTACGGCAGGTAGCCGATATCCTCAACCGTTATCAGGGGGACAAGGAGCAGATGCTCTCCCTGTTGCGCGAACACGACGGTGACATGGCCCTGGAGATCGAGAAGAACATGTTCGATTTCATGGCGTTGCGCCGTCAGAGCGACGACACCTTGCAACGTTTGGTACAGGAGCTGCCCAGCGAATTGCTGGCATTGGCTCTCAAGAACACCGAAACCAGCTTCCGCAAAGTGGTGTTGGGTGCCATGCCGAAGCGGATGGCTCAGGCGCTGGACGATCAGATCCAGAACCAGGGCAGTGTCTCTTTGCGCAAGGTCGAGCAGGCAAGGGAAGAGGTCATGCAACTGGTCCGCGAGTTGGTGGAGCAGGGCGAGATCGAGTTCCAGCTGTTCGAAGAGCCCACCGTCAGTTAAAAGGAGGCATTCATGAGTCACAATGTGCGCAAATTGATGCCTGGGGCGACCCGTCTGTATCGTTTCCCTGCGCTCGGTCAGAGTGGGGAAGAGGCACGGAGTCAGCAAGAACAGTTTGAATTCGGCTATCAGCAGGGGCTGGAGCAAGGTCATGACGAAGGTTATCAGGCCGGCTATCAGCAAGGGCTGACCAGCGGCCTGCAGGAAGGCGAGAGCACCGGTTTGCAACAAGGGCAAACCCGCGGGTTTGCTCAGGGCCTTTCGGAGGGGCGAGCCGCCTTCGAACAGGCAATGGTGCCGTTTGCCAAGCTGCAAGAGCAGTGGGAGTCACTGAGCCGGGCCCGGATGGTCGAGCAGAAAGAGCTGATTGCCCAGCTGGTGGCGCAGGTGGCCAAGCGGGTCATTATGGCGGAGTTTACTCTCAATCCCCAGCAGGTGATGAATCAGGTCGAGCAGGCGTTGGCTACCTTGCCGAGTGAGTCGGAAGAGCTGGTGATCTACCTCAATGAGGGAGACCGACAGCGACTTGCCGAGCAGGGGGTGACTCGCTGCCAAGGGTGGCCATTGCAAGTCGATGCAGCGCTCGGGGTAGGCGATGCCCGTATCGAGACCCGCGCTGCCGTCGTCGAGGTAAGCACCAGCTCCCGCCTGGCAACCTGCATCGAACAGCTCAACAGCTCGCTGGACGTGCCGCAAGATGCATGAAGCCTTGCAGCAGGCACTGACCAGTGCGCTGGACAATCTGGATGAGCTGCCAGCGTTTCGTCGTTTTGGCCGGTTGGTGCGAGTCACTGGCCTGACACTCGAGGTAGTCGGCTGTCAACTGGTGATGGGGCAGCGTTGTCGTGTCAGCACGGCAAGTGGAGTTCCTCTGTTGGCCGAGGTGGTCGGTTTTAACCGGGATATCTCTTACCTGATGCCGCTGCAGCCGATGAGTGGCCTCTTCGCCGGTGCTCAGGTCGAGCCTATCGATGGAGAGGAGACGGTGCGGCTTGGTGCTCACTTGCTGGGACGAGTACTCGATGGGCTGTTGCAGCCGCTCGATGGGCGGCCGTTACCGGAAGTCGGTGATAGCGTCCCCCTGTTTGCTCTTCCCCCCAATCCGCTATTGCGAACCCCGGTACGTGAACCGCTGGATGTCGGTATCCGCGCCATCAATGGCCTGCTGACGGTTGGCAAGGGCCAGCGCTTGGGGCTGTTCGCCGGCTCGGGGGTAGGCAAGAGTATGTTGCTGGGCATGATGACCCGCAATACCGCAGCCCAGATTGTGGTGGTGGGACTGATTGGTGAGCGGGGCCGTGAGGTGCGCGAATTCATCGAGCACAGTCTGGGGGCGGAAGGTCTGGCTCGCGCCGTGGTCATCGCGGCGCCAGCAGATCAATCTCCCCTGATGCGGTTGCGAGCGGCCCAGCTATGCCACCGGATTGCCGAGTATTTCCGTGAGCAGGGGCAGGATGTGCTGCTGCTGATGGATTCGCTGACCCGCTATGCCCAGGCACAGCGGGAAATTGCGCTGGCCATCGGTGAACCTCCTGCCACCAGGGGGTATCCACCCTCGGTATTCAGCATGCTGACCCAGCTGGTGGAGCGAGCCGGTAACGGCACGCATCCGGATGGCAGTTTGAGTGCGTTCTACACAGTGCTGGCGGAAGGGGATGACCAACAGGATCCGGTGGTCGATGCGGCGCGCGCCATTCTCGATGGTCATATCGTGCTGACCCGCCGTCTTGCAGAAGAGGGCCACTATCCCGCCATCGATATCGGTGCCTCGGTGAGTCGGGTTATGCCGCAAGTCGTGCCTGCCGAATGGCAAAAGCTGGCGGTCACCTTGCGCCAGCTATGGGGACGCTATCAGCAGGTGCGTGAGCTGCTGCCACTGGGTGGTTATCAACCCGGGGCCGATCCGCAGATGGATGAAGCTGTTCAGCGTTATCCGGGGATTGCGGCATTCTTGCAGCAAGGCTTGCATGAAGAAATGCCCTTTGAACAGGTGATGGTTGGTCTCAAGCAGGTGCTGGGGCAGGGATAAGGATTCGTTATGCTGAAGTCTTATCTGGGGTTGCAACAGGAAGAGCTGGAAAATCTTGGCGCCGAGCGTCAGCGTTTGCGGGAGCTGGCGTTGCGGGAAGAGCAGCGAGCACACAAATTGCAGGAAGTGATCTCCTCGCTGCGACCCGGTTCCGACAAGTTTCACCCTTTGCTATGGCAAAACAAGCAACAGATGGATGGCCAGTTGCGCCGTTTGCTCTCCCATCAGGTGCAGCAATCTGCGCTGGCCAGACTGGATCTGGAGCGCCACGAAGTGGAACTTGTCCGGCAGTTCGGGCGGGTCAAGGGACTGGAGCTATTGCTGGCAAGACGTGATGATGTTACTCGCCAGCAGCAGGAGAGGCGGGATCAACTGCAGCTGGATGAGCTGGCGAGTTTGCGTCACCTGACCCGCCAAGAGTAAGGGAGTAAGGCGCAAGGTTAATCCGTAATGCTGTCCGGGTCGCGATAACCTGACTCTTGTCCCAACAGCGAATGAATCGTCTCCATCTGGCCTGCCAGTAGGCGGCCATTGAGATCATTCTGGCGCAGACACTGGTGCAGCAGCTGTTCAAGCTGTTGCCATTGATTGGTTACCGTGGTGCGCAGGGGAAGTGGCAGCTTGGCTATCAGGGTGGCCATCCCCTTCTCATCGGGTTTGAGGCCCAATGTCTGCAGCTGCTGGCAGCGTAACTTTGCCTGTTGTGTCACTTTGGCCATCAGCGCGGTCTGCTGCTCGTTATGGACTTGCAGGCCATCGACATCATGGCTTGCCAGCAGTGCATGTTGGCGCAGCAACAGGGCGGTGAGTTCGGTATAGTGGCTGTAATCCTGCTGGATCCCGAGGATCAATGCCTTGACGGTGGCCTTGGTATCCACGCTCATCGGCGATGCATATCCAGAATGGCCTGACCCAGCGCATCCAGATCGATTTCCAGCTTGCCTTCACTGATGGCTTTGCGGATCTCGTTGACCTTGTCCATGTCGACGTCGGATGTGGTGGCCAGCTGGCTGCGGGCGTTGGCTACTGACTGCGCTGTGCTGCTGATCCGGGTTTCGGATGACTGTGCGGATCTGGTTTCCGGCTTGGTCGTGACATCCGGTTTGCGGCCAGGCTGGTTTTGAATATAGAGCGAGTCAGTACGGGTAATTTTCATAACATAAATTCCTGATGGTCTGTCTATGACAAGCGACCCAAGGCTTGTCGAACTTGAATCAAATTGCGATCTTGGTTCAAAAACGGGTTTCAACTTCCCCTATATCAGTCACCCATGCCTGTATCTCTTTGCCAGAGCTAAGATTTTTCACTCTGATCCCGTCCCCTATTCCGCCATTATCGAGGGCCTCTCCTCTGGTTGTGGCGGAGAACTCACCTTTCCCTGCGCGGATCAGTACCCCTTCCCCCTGTTTGACCGCCCAACTTTTTTGTAAGTCCAGCTCACCGATGAGCTGTCCGCTTCTCAGATGCCGGTTACTTTTATGGCCCAGCAGGGAGTGATTGCTCGGGGTAAACCCGCGCTGTATGCGGCTGACATCCAGCTCTTTCTCCACCAGATCGCTGGCACTGATGGCCTGACCTTTTGCGATATCCCGTGCAGCAACCCAGACCGGCAACAGTAACGAGACCTCTACCCGCCCGCGCACTTGCCAGGCGGGATCTGTGCATTCGATGAGATAGGGGCGCCGCCCCCAGGGTTGCCGATACTGACCACCTGCTTGTAAAGAGAGGGAATGTGAGGGGCAGGGGGGAAGGTGCTCGGCGGAAGCAGCAAGCCAGACTCGAAATTCCCCTGAGGCTGCGGGCCATCCCTGCTGGGTGATGTAGTCATCAAGACTCTGGCGGGCATCTTGTTCAAGCAACTGTTCAAGCATGGCGCTTTGCGCCAGCGGGGCACCGTGAGCCAATGCGCTCAGCAGAAGCCAGAGGATGCCACTCCATTTCCACACGGGAAGTCGCACTTCCTCATTTCTCATCTGCTTGCGGCGGATGGAGTATGGTAACCGCTTGAAACTAGGTATCTTCATGGTTGGCATGAGTCTTGATAAGGGTAACCCCGGTCTGAGTGAACGATAAAGGATGAAGCATGAGTATCTCATTTGACAGCGCCCTCGGCGTACACCCTTATGCCCTCGATGTCAGGGCGGAGCGGGCGCGTATTCTGGCGGGAAATCTGGCCAACGTGGATACACCGGGCTACCTGGCTCGGGATGTCGATTATAAGACGATTCTGGGCCGTGTCGCGCAGCAAGTTGCTGCGGGCGAGGAGAGTCAGGCCATCAGTCAGGGCGCCATGCGTGACGATATGCGTCACCCCCTCTATCGCATTCCTTATCAGGTCTCCATGGATGGCAATACCGCCGAATTGGGGGTTGAGCAGGGCAAATTTGCCAACAACGCCACCGATTTTCAGACCAGTCTCACTTTCCTCAATATGAAGATTACCGGGATCGCCAAGGCGATCGAGGGCCGTTAACCATGTCGTTCAACAAGATTTATGACATCGCCGGCAGTGCCATGCGCGCCCAGACCGTGCGGCTGGATACCGTTGCCTCCAACCTGGCCAACGTGGATAGCGCCGCCGCCAGTGAAGACGCCGCGTTTCGTGCCATCAAGCCGGTTTTTTCCACTCTCTATCAGAAGATTCAGGATACCGATGGCCTCGGGGCTGCGTCGGTGCAAGTGGCGGGTATCGTACAGTCCGACCGTCAGGTCGAGAAACGGCTGGAGCCGACCAACCCGATGGCCGATCAGGATGGCTTTGTCTACTACTCCAACGTCAATGTGGTGGAGGAGATGGCTGACATGATGAGCGCCTCTCGTGGTTTTGAAACCTCGGTGGAGGTGATCAACCGGATCAACAGTATGCAGCAAGGTTTGTTGCGTCTTGGTCAGGGAGCCTAAGCCATGAGTCTGCCACAGATAAGCAGTCTGGATACGGCGCGTGGTACAGGTCAGGCTGTTGCTGACCCCAAGATCGCCAGCAATGGCGCCGGTGCTGCTCAGGAAACGCAAGCCAATCAGAATAGCGGGATGCAACTGCGTAACGAATTCCTGCAGATGATGGTGGCGCAGATCCAGAACCAGGATCCCACCAACCCACTTGATGGAGCCCAGTATGTTGCCCAGCTGGCCCAGTTCAGCATGGTAGAGGGCGTCGAAGGACTGAAGAAGCTTCAGCTACAGAGCAACACCAAGATGGATACCCAGCAGGTGTTGCAGAGTACCGCTTTGGTCGACAAAGAGGTCATGGTGCCGAGCAAAACCCTTAAACAACAGCAAGAGCACAAGATCCGCGGTCAAATCGAGCTGCAAGGTGCGGTGGAGCAAGTGGATCTCAAAGTGTATGACCAGCACGGCGTGCTGGTGGCCAGCAAGAGTTGGGGTGAGAGCAAGGCGGGCGGGCTGGATTATGAACTGCCCCCCCTTCCTGCCGGAGAGTACCGCTTTGAGGTCAAGGCCTCGGCGGGCAAGACCCTGGTGGCGACCAAAAATTATGTGGCGAGCAAGGTGGAACGTGTTGCCTTGCCCGGTACGGGAGAAATCATGCTGCAGGTTGCCGGTGTGGGCGATGTCCCGCTGTTCAGTGCAATCCAGTTCGGCAAATCAGCGTAATTAGAGAGGAGCGACACAGTGTCTTTCAGTATCGGATTGAGCGGCCTGCGCGCCGTAAACCAGGAATTGAGCGTTATCAGTAACAACGTTGCTAACGCCAGTACCGCAGGCTTCAAATCCAGCCGTGCCGAGTTTGCTGCCATCTATGGTGGTGGTCAGGCTGGTGGTGTCGAGATGAACAACGTCTCACAGAACTTCGATCGCAACGGCGATGTGATGCGCACCGGGCGAGGGTTGGATCTGGCCATTTCTGGCAGTGGCTTTTTTGTGCTGAAAGATGGCAGCGGACAAACCTCCTACACCAGAGCGGGCATGTTCCAGCGTGATAGCGGTAACTACCTGACCACGGCGAGTGGTACCCGTCTGCAGGGTTATACCACTGATGACGCGGGCAAACTGCAATCTGGTGTGGTTGGGGATATTCAGGTCAAGGCGGGCAGCCTGCCAGCCAAGCCATCCAACAAACTGGAGTTTGTGGCGAATCTCAAAGCGGATGCCAGCAAAATTGATCAGACGGTAGCTGCTAATAAGTTCGACCCGACAAAGTCAGAGACCTTTAACTATTCCCAATCCAGCAAGGTTTATGACTCTCTGGGCACAGAACATACCTTGACCCAGTATTTTGTTAAAACTGGCGACAATACTTGGGAGCGATACAGTACCTTTGATGGCAAAGTGATTGATGCGGCTGGCGCGGAGCAACCGCCAGCGTCTCCAGTGGCTTATACCTCCATTGACACTCTTACGTTCAGTGGAAATGGTACCCTTGCAAACTTCAAGACCCCATTACTAACCATCAAGGCGCCAGGGGCTATGGATATCGCTCTCACCATCGACATCAGCAAGATGAGCCAGTATGCCTCTGACTTCAACGCGACTCGCAACCAGTCCAATGGTTATACCGCAGGCGATTTGACCGGTGTACGGGTTGATGCCGATGGCGGTGTCTATGCCACCTTTACCAACGGTCAGAGCCTGTTGCAGGGCCAGGTCGTGATGGCGAACTTCACCAATCCTAATGGTCTGCTGCAGACCAACAACACCACCTGGCAACAGTCGTTCAGTTCCGGCCAGCCGGTACTGGGGGCGCCGGGAACCGGCACCATGGGCAAGCTGACCGCCGGGGCCTATGAGAGCTCCAACGTGGATCTGACCGGTGAACTGGTAAGCCTGATGACTTCCCAGCGTAACTATCAGGCCAACGCCAAGACCATCAGTTCCGCTGACAAGATGACCCAGGTTCTGTTCAACTCCTTCTAAGGGTAACCCGTGGAAAAGCTTATCTACACCGCCATGTCCGGGGCGCAACATACCCTGATGGCCCAGCAAATCCGGGCCAATAACCTGGCCAACGTCAATACCGCCGGTTTTCGGGCTGACTTTGAGCGAGTTTCTGCTTATGCCCTGACGGGCGATGGTTACCAGAGCCGGGTAATGGCCCGAGAAGAGATGGCAGGTACCAACTTCAAGGCTGGCCCTCTGATGCAGACGGGGCGCAAGCTGGATGTGGCGATTCGTGGCGAGGGTTTTCTGACGGTGCAGACGCCTGATGGCAAAGAGGCCTATACCCGCGCTGGTAATCTGGAGGCCGATGCCGACGGGCTGTTGACCCTCAATGGTCGGCCGGTGCTGGGGGAGGGTGGCGAGCTGGTACTGCCCGCTTATCGTGACATCAGTTTCGGCAAGGATGGCACCCTGAGCATCACTCCTCCGGGTGGTGGCGCCCGGCTCGATGTTGGTCGCCTGAAGCTGGTCAATCCTGATCTGGCTGAGCTGGTAAAAGGCCACGATGGTCTGTTCCGGATGCGCCAGGGGGGGGATGCCGAAAGTAGCGAGCAGGTGGTAATGGCATCCGGATTTTTGGAAGGGGCCAACGTCAATGCCGTGGATGAGCTGGTCAGCAGTATGTCATTGACCCGCAATTTCGAACTGCAGGTCAAGTTGATGAAAGCGGCGGATGATCAGGCTCGTCAAGGGGCCAAATTGATTTCCGGTCAGGGTTGATATTGACGATATCGGGCTGCTGTCCGATATCTGGCCACTCCTTTGTGGATTGGGCTTGATGAACAAGGTGGAATAACAATGCACGCAGCATTATGGGTCAGTAAAACAGGTCTGTCGGCACAAGATGCCAAGATGTCCAGTATCTCCAACAACCTGGCTAACGTGAACACGGTCGGCTTCAAGCGCGATCGGGTAGCGTTTGAAGATCTCTTTTATCAGGTGCAGCGCCAGCCGGGTGCCCAGCAAGATCAGCAGAATCTGGCGCCTATCGGTATTCAAATGGGCAATGGCGTGCGGGTAGTGGGTACCCAGAAGGTCTTCACCTCCGGCCAGTTCCAGAATACCAATCAGGAGCTGGATATGGCGGTGGTCGGTGCCGGTTTCTTCGGCGTCGAGCGCCCGGATGGTGAGACGGCTTATACCCGCAATGGTCAATGGCATCGCAATGCCGAGGGGCAACTGGTTAACGCGGATGGTTTGCCCATGGTACCGCAGATCCAGATCCCCGATAACGCTACCAAGATCTCCATTGGTACGGATGGTACCGTCAGTGCATCTTTGCCGGGTCAGCAAGAGAGTGTCGAGCTGGGCCGAATCACCCTGACCAACTTCTCCAACCCGGCCGGTCTGGAAGCGCTCGGTGGCAACCTCTACCGTGCAACCGGCGCGTCCGGTGAGCCCATTGAAGGTGTACCGGGTGAAGAGGCGATGGGGGCCGTCAAGCAATTCACGCTGGAGAGCTCCAACGTAAACGTGGTCGAGGAGATGGTTGACATGATCACGACCCAGCGGGCTTACGAGATGAATGCCAAGGTGGTTTCTTCCGCCGACCAGATGCTCAAGTTTGTCACTCAGGCACTGTAATGATGAAGTCGATGCTGCGTTATATCTGGTTGGTATTGCTGTTGGGCGGCTGTGCCACCTATGAGCTGCAGGCGCCCGAGCCAGGTGACGAGAAATGGGCGCCATCCCGTCCCAAGGTGACCGCGACTGCGCAGGGCGAAGATGGTGGCCTCTATCGGGGCAACTACATGATGACCCTGTTTCAGGATCGGCGAGCTTACCGTGTTGGTGACATTCTCACCGTGGTGCTGGAAGAGCGTACCCAGTCGAGCAAGAAAGCCAATACCAGCATGAGCAAAAACAGCAGCATGAATGTGCCAGCCCCCTCTATTGGCGGTAAACTGCGCCCCGACTGGGGGGCCGCCCTCAGTGCGGATCGGGATTTTGATGGCGGAGCGACCTCCAGTCAGCAAAATACCCTGGCAGGTTCCATAACCGTGACGGTCGCGGAAGTGATGCCCAACGGTGTGCTGGGGATCCGCGGTGAAAAGTGGATCCGCCTCAATCAGGGGGATGAATATATCCGCTTGGGCGGCATGGTTCGGGTTGAAGATATTGACCAGAGTAACCGTATCTCCTCCCAGCGCATTGCCGATGCCCGCATCACCTATGCCGGTCGTGGTGCCCTCGCCGACAGTAACCAGATGGGGTGGCTGGGCCGCTTCTTTAGCTCGGCGTTTGCGCCATTTTGAGGAATCACATGAACAGATGGTTTATCGCCCTGCTTTGTCTCTGCTTGCCCTTGTTTAGTCAGGCTGCCGCACCGGCCAAACGAGCCTTGCTGGATATTGCCGATGTGCAGGGGCTGAGAACCAACCAGCTGGTGGGTTATGGTCTGGTGGTCGGTCTCTCCGGGACCGGTGATAAAAGCCAGGTCAAATTTACCGGCCAATCCATGGCCAACATGCTCAAGCAGTTTGGCGTGCAGTTACCGGACGATCTCGATCCCAAGCTCAAGAACGTGGCAGCCGTTTCGGTGCAGGCCACGCTACCCGCTTTGGCTGGCAAGGGGCAGTTGCTCGATGTGACCGTGACTTCCATTGGTGATGCCAAGAGTCTGCGTGGCGGCTCTCTGCTGCTGACCCCCCTGCGTGGTATCGATGGTGAAGTCTATGCCGTGGCGCAGGGCAATCTGGTTGTCGCCGGTGTGAAAGCGGAAGGGCAATCGGGTTCATCGGTCACGATTAACGTGCCGACAGCAGGGATTATCCCCAATGGCGCCACCATCGAGCGAGAGGTGGTCAGCAATTTTGCCGAAAAGCCGGAAGTGACCCTCAATTTGCACCAACCCAACTTCAAGACAGCCCGCAATGTGGAGCGCGCCATCAACCATCAGCTGGGGCCGGTTGCCCGCGCGGTGAGTGCCGGGCGGGTTCAGGTTGCAGCCCCCAGGGACGAGAGCCAGCGCATCGCGTTTATGGCTCTGTTGGAAGATATCAAGGTGGATCCGGGTCAGGAGCGGCCGAAGGTGGTCTTCAACAGTCGAACCGGCACTGTGGTGATGGGGCAGGGGGTCAAGGTTCACAAGGCTGCAGTCAGTCATGGCAGTCTGACGGTGACCATTGGCGAGAGTCAGACGGTCAGTCAGCCCAACGCCTTCTCCAATGGGCAGACCACCACGACCCCCAACTCCAAGATCCAGGTCGATCGGGAACGTAACAACATGTTTGTCTGGCCGGATGGCACTTCCTTGGAAGTGATCGTCAAGGCTGTCAATTCACTCGGGGCAACCCCCGATGATGTCATGGCCATCTTGCAAGCGCTCAATGAGGCTGGCGCCCTCGAAGGTGAGCTGGTGGTTATCTAAGGACTATCATGACCAGAATTAGCTCGGATCCCGGTTTTTATCAGGATCTCAATGAATTGCAGCAAATCAAAAGCAACCCGGATCAGCGTGCCGCGCTGGATGCTGCAGCCGGTCAGTTTGAAGTCAGTTTTCTGCAAACCGTGCTCAAACATATGCGCTCGGCGACGGATGCCCTGCAGGATGAGGACGACAAGATCATCAAGGGGCAATCCCTCTATCGTGATATGTATGACAGCCAGTTGGCAATGAGCATGGTTAAGCGAGGTGGCATCGGTCTGCGGGAGCAGATGGTCAATCAGCTAGCTCCGTCATTAAAGAATCCGGACGGGGTGGTCGCTTCAGAGCAGCAGACCCTGGCTGCGTTCAGCCAGCCTCTCAACTCGGCAAAAATGAAGAAGGTTGACTGATGTCACTGCTCAATATCGGCGCCAGCGGATTAAATGCAGCCCAGATTGCATTGAACCTGACCGCCCAGAATATCGCGAACGTCAATACCATAGGGTATAGCCGTCAGGAAGCCATGATGGGCAGTCTGTCCGGTTTCGGGCGGTTGGATAATGGTGCCGGTGTCGAGGTGACAGGGGTACGCAGGGTAACGGATGACTATCTGGTTGCTCAACACTGGCGTAGCCGTTCGGCCACCGGTTCTTCTTATGCCTTTCATCAGTACATCAATACGACAGAGCAGTTGCTGGGCAGTGAGTCGATGAATATCGCAAAAGGGCTCGACAGCTTTTTTGCCTCGCTCAGTGCTGCGCTCGACAGTCCGGAAACCCCGGCACAGCGCAGCCAGATCGTCAGCTCGGCTGGGGCGCTCGCCAACCGCTTTACCCAGCTGGACGAGAGCCTGGTCACCCAGGAAAAACAGATCGACGATCAGTTGAGCAGCACTGTTTCCCAAGTGAACAGCTACCTGTCACAACTGGCCGAATTGAATGTCCAGATTGGCGATCAAGCCGCCAAGGGAGTCAATACCTCAGCGCTGGAAGATAGTCGCGAACAGGTTGTTCGTGAGTTGTCGACCTATATGGAAGTGCGGGTTAATCGTCAGAGTGACGGTACTTTTGCGATCTGCCTGCCGCAAGGACAGCCGCTGGTGCTGGGGGGAAGCAGCAGTACTCTCGCGCTTGCTGGCGATAAACTCAGCCTTGCTTTCGGTGGTCAGACGTTTGAAGTTCCTAAATTGCACGGTGGTTCGCTGGCGGGGGTGATGGATTATCGCACCACAGTATTGCGGCCGACCAGAGAGGCGCTGAATCAGATAGCGGGCAAGCTCGCAAAGGATTTCAATGATAAACAGGCCGGTGGTTTTGACCTTCATGGAGTAACCGGGAAACGGCTATTCGCTTTTGACGAAACAAAAGATATCCATGGTAACTACATCAATGCGTTGGGAACATTGCGGGTGGCTGATGGTTTTACCGGAGACGACCTGGCTTTTGCCAAGGCCGGTGGTGGCAAGGGCGATAACCGCAACCTGCAGGACCTGCTGACGATAAAAAATGGCCAATACGATGCCTATAGTGCCCTGCTTGGCAAGATGGCGGTGCAGAGCGGGCAGGCGAAAGCGAGCATGCAGGCCGATGCCAATATGGAGAAACAGATGGCGGCCAAGCTGAGCAGTGTCAGCGGGGTGAATACCGATGAGGAAGGGGTGAAAGTGATGGCTTACACCAAGGCTTATCAGGCCAATGCCAAGGTGATCAGCACCTCGGAACAACTCTTCAATTCCATTCTGAATATGTTCTGAGGAGGGTCACCATGCGCATCAGTACCAACCAGATCCAGCTCAGCATGCTAGACAACTTGCAGCATGGCTTCGGTGAATATGCCCGGCTTGATCGCCAAATATCCACGCAAAAACGCATTCTTCAGCCCTCTGATGATCCTGTTGGTAGTGTGCAACTGCTGGGCTTGCAGAAAGAGCAGGTGGCAATGGCGCAGTACCAGAAAAATATTGCCAACGCCAAGAGCCAGCTCTCTCAAGGGGAACTGCAGTTTGAAACCATGACCAACATGCTGATGCGGTTGCGGGAGTTGACCCAGACAGCTGCAACAGGCTCTTTGTCGGATGCGGATCGTAAAGCGGTAGCCAGCGAGGTCGCCATTATCAAGGATGGTCTGCTGGATCTGGCCAATGCGCGTAACGAGAGTGGCTCCAGCCTCTTTACCGGTAGCAAGGTTGATCAGACTGCATTGGTAAAGCAGGCGAGTGGTGACTACAGCTACCAGGGGGACAATCTGGTGCGTGAGGTCAGTATTGCAAACGGCGTCACTGTGGGCTTGAACCAGACGGCTGACCAGCTGTTTCTGAAGCCTGACGATTTTTTCAAACGACTCGATAGCATGGTGACGGCAATTAATGACGCAGCACCTGACGCCGTCGATCAAGCCCGAGCCATGCTCGGCCGTAGCCAGACGCTGCAAGATAGTATCAGCCAGGCGGTGAGCACGATTGGTGCCCGGATCAATCTGCTGGATCAGATTGACGAGAGCCATGCCGAGAAAGGTGTCTATAGCAAGGAAGTGAGCAACCAGATAGAGTCGCTGGATTATGCCGAGGCCGCGACCCGACAGGCCCATGTCCTGATGGCATTACAGGTGCAACAGCAAGCTTTTGCCAAGGTTAATGGCCTTAGTCTGTTCAACTACATGCCGTAACGAGTGAAGGAGTCATGATGCAGATCCAGCAAACCCGTCTTGGGGGCGTTGCCGAGGCGCAGGCAAAGCCCAAGTTGCAGGGCCGCGCAACTGCACAGGCTCACACTCCGGAAAATCGAAAGCAGAGTGAGCGCCACCCCAATATTATCCGGATGGACAGATGGGCCCTGATCGGCGCAGCGCAACAGCGTATTGCCCATGCTCAGGGTGGGGAACAGGCACTCAATCAGGTTTGGGGTGAATTGAAGCGGCTGGAACGCCAGTTGGGTCAGCGTGAGCTGGCCAGCAGTGACGTTGCCAACCGCTTAAAAATGCTGGAAGAGAAAGTCACCCAACCAAGAGGCCCTTTGACTGACGAGCTCAAGCCCAGACTTCTTGCGTCACCTCAGGAACTGCGCACCCGGTTCAGTGCCGAGCATCTGGATTTATTAAGCGCCAAAAATAGCACTGAGCGACTGGTGTTCTCTTTCCCTCAAAGCAGTAGTGCGGTGGAGGTGACCATCCCTGCCGGAGCGCGAGATGGCGACGTCGCTACCATGCTCGATCGGGCGCTGCGCAAAGAGCATATCCGTGCCCGGTTGAATGAGCTGGGCAAGCTGGAGCTCTCTGTCGCTGAACCCCATCGCCGCAAACTGGATGAGCCGGTGCTGATCCGGGGGGAGGGGATTCGTATCCCGGCAGGCAACCCGATACCGGTGCAGTTCAAGCCCAAGGCCGGAACGCTGACCCGCATGGCAGATGGGGTTGCCAAAGGGGAGATCCGTCAGGAGCGGCAGCGGCTGCAAAAAGTACTTGGCGAGATTGAGCAATCGGTTCGGGAGTTGAAACAGTTTCGCCAGAAGATGGTGCTGCAACTGGATAAGGTCAAGGCTCGCAGTCAGAACCTGAAACAGGAAGAGCTGGCACAGTTGCAATCCTCTCTGGCCGCCCGCCTCTCACAAGGCGGCTATATGGGCACCATGTCCGGTCTGCTGGCGCAGGCCAACGTCACTCGTCAAGGGGTGGTTGCGTTACTCACTTGATAGCGCTGGGCTGTCTCCTCGTAAAAAACCGCACAAGCTGACTTGTGCGGTTTTTTTATCTCTGTGATGCCCTCTTGTGCCAGTGACTGCGCTGTCTGCTCGCGGGCCCACTCTTCGCATCCGAACGGGGGGCCAAGAGAAACTGCCGTTCAGCAAAAAAAGATTTAATTTTCACGACGCTGTGGTCGTTCTTCATTGGGGTCAACCCAAACGCTGCCTGTGGCAGCATCTATTTCGAGGAAACGAAAATGAGTCTGTCAATCCACACCAACTTTGCCGCCATGGTCACCCAGAATCAGCTGGCTTCAACCAACAAGCTGGCCAGCACTGCCATGCAGCGTCTGGGTACCGGTATGCGCATCAACTCTGCTGCTGACGATGCTGCTGGTCTGCAAATCGCCACCCGTCTGCAATCCCAGTCCAACAGCCAGAAGACCGGTATGCGCAACGCCCAGGATGCTATCTCCATGATGCAGACTGCCGAAGGTGCCATGGACGAGATGACCAATATCGTTCAGCGCATGAAGGATCTGGCTACCCAGGCCGCCAACGGTACCAGCAGCGATAAAGATATCGCCGCCATGAACGCCGAATTTGGCGAGCTGACCAAAGAGCTGAAAAATATCGCCGGCAATACCACCTTCGGTGGTGAAAACCTGCTGGATAGCACCAATGGCAAATTTGCCAAGGGTAAGGTGACTTTCCAGATTGGCGGCACTGATAAAGAAACACTTACCGTAGATATTGGTGAAACCCTGAAGAAGGTTGTCGGTGGTGCCGCCATGAGCGCAACAGATGCTGCGGCTTTTGCTGCAGTGACTTCTCCTGAAAATGACCTGGCAACTGCTCAGACTGATCTTAAGACCACGCAGGATGACTATGCACCGCTGAAGGAAGCAGAAGATAAGGCCAAGCGAATCTATGATGCCGATAAGAGCGATGCCACTGCCAAGACAAAGTGGGAAGATGCAAAAAAAGATGCCGATAAGAAAAATGCGGAAGTTGTAACTGCCCAGATCAAGGTTGAAGACAAGCAGAAAGCGTTGAATACGGTCTCTGCTGCTGCCATGACCGCTGGCTCCGGTTTGGACTCTGGCACCCTGAAATATGGTCTGCAGAGCCAGGAACACGCCCAGAAGGCCATCGGTGAGCTGGAATCCTTTATGCAGGATATCACCAGCGTACGTTCCGCTTTCGGTGCCAATATCAACCGTCTGGAGCACACCGTTAACAACCTCTCCAACATGAAAGAGAACACCGATATCGCCAAGGGCCGTATCATGGATGCCGATTTCGCCACCGAAAGCACCAACATGACCAAGAACCAGATGCTGATGCAAGCTGGCATGTCTGTGCTGGGTCAGGCAAACCAGATGACTGGTATGGTCACCGGTCTGCTGCGTTAATCGTTATAAGGGCCGCTACCTGTGTGGCGGCCTCTTTTCTTCCCCTTGCTGATTGAAAAGTGCTGGCGTAACAGTCTTTTTCAACAAGCAAGTCTTGCCCTGATACCGAAGGAGTTGATATATGCAGGTCGATCCCGCTTCAGCCGCGATGAACATGGTGACCAATGAGCGCAAGAATATGGACAAGCTGCTCAAGGGGCAGTTGGCCAATGTCAAGGCGCAGCAGAGTTCGCTGTCATCCATCAACTCCAAACTCTCCAGCTTTCAGACTCTGCTGAAAGATTTGAACAAGCCAGCGGCTTTGCAGGCCCAGAAAGCCAGCCTCTCACAAGAGGGGATCATGACGGTCACCAGCAATGGCAAGGCGACCCCGGGGCAATATAACTTTGAGGTCAAGCAACTGGCACAGGCCCATCAGTTCGGGGTGCAATTGACGGATGAAAAGGCACTATTGCCAACCTCCGGCAAAGTATCGTTTACCGTCGATGGCAAGGCGTTTGCTATCGATTTGGCGACCTTGCCTGTGGGGGCGACAGCCCAGAGTCTGGTTTCTGCGATAAATGATTCGGCGGATAATCCGGGGGTCAAGGCAAGCCTGATCCGCACGGATGGCAAGGTTAACCTGGTGCTGACCAGCAAAGAGAGCGGGGCTGCCAAGGTGTTTACCCCCACCTATGATGGCGACCCGGCTTCAGCGTTCGGCAAGGCTTTTATCGATGGCAAGGTGATCACCCCGGGTCAGGACTCCATCATCAAGATGGGGGTTGGCGACGGTGCGCTGGAGATCAAGTCGCCGACCAACAAAATTGAAAACGTGGTTGAAGGGCTGACGCTGGATCTCACCAAGGTGCAAAAACCAACCGATGGTCCGATGCAGGTGACGGTGGCTTATGACAATGAAGCCGTCACCGGCTCATTGAAGAAATTTGTTGATAGCTATAACGAACTGCTGGATCTGCTGAACAAAGAGACATCCACCGATATCAAGGCAAAAGGCGCACTGGCTTCTGATGCCACGGTGCGAGGTTTGAAAGGTGCGCTGGCCAACGCGGTTCGCAATCTGCCTGCTGGCATGACCCTGACTCAGCTTGGTATCAAAACCGAGAAGTCGGGCAAGCTGGTGTTTAGTGACTCTG
>Ga0247725_1000588_pt1 | contig 24687 bp, 43 predicted proteins | sample OKSTACKMCFT3sol_FD_183021 | JGI IMG/M metagenome (GOLD analysis project Ga0247725, IMG submission 183021) | Subsurface sediment microbial communities from gas well in Oklahoma, United States - OK STACK MC-FT3-sol | ecosystem: Environmental > Terrestrial > Deep subsurface > Rock core/Sediment...
TGAATCGCCCCATCTTCCAGATTTCCTGAATGCCGGGCACACACATCCTGGCCGTGGATGGGCCTCACACTTTGCCCAAGCAGGGAGTGTGCCTGCGTGGATCGTGATCGAAGCTGCTGCCTGGACAGAGCTGCAGTTGGCCGGTCAAATCACGTGCCCTGCCAGCTACGCTCCCCAGGTTGAGGAATTCGTTGAGGCCTATGCCTGGCTGAAAGCTGAGATGGCCGAAGCGGGCATACCGGCCCCAGATCCTGGCCTGACACCTTGGTGGATTTGGGTTCAGAGAGAGCCTGGACACCCGCAACCCTTTCTTGATGACCTTCAGGGTATGGGTAATCCAGTTGTCCTGGAGCTTCGCCTCCCTCCCGGCGAGCTGATCCTGTCGTGCTTCGACGCCTGGCATGCGGTGCTGAACCGATGGACACTCTACGATTCCCCCGAGGCAGAAGCCGCTATAGAGGCGAAGATCCGCGCTGGCGGGCCTGAGGCTGAATCCGCACTGGTCGCCAGCTGGATGCAGGTCTTTGACCTGGCCCAGCTCTATGGTGATCCCCTGGGGCCGGATAAGCGTTGTGTGCAGGGCTGCATCTGGCAGATCCGACTGGAGTACGTCACGCGAGTGGTTTCGACAGCAGAACTCGATTCGCTCCCGTTATCCTGATCACCATCAGAACCGCATTCGCCTGGCCCTAGGAGGTCCAATGACTGAGCCCGGAATTCAAATCTACTGTGACATGCGAGAGACGCGCTCTGGCATCCTCGAGCAGCTGGCAACGCTTGGTGCGAAGCCTATCGTTGGAGAGCTTGAGACCGGAGACTATGTCCTGAGCGGTGATCTTGTCGTTGAACGAAAGACCGCTGTGGATTTCGTGGCCTCGATCTTGGACGGCCGCTTGTTCAACCAGGTTGGCAAGATGCGCTTGAACTTCTCACGGCCTGTATTCCTGATCGAAGGCGACGTCTACAACACTCGATCTGCGATCGCTCGTGAAGCTATCGACGGGGCGCTCTCGTTCCTCGTGGCGATCCAGGGCTGCACTGTCCTTTACGTCAAAGACCAAGCCGCTGCTGCAGGCCTCATCTACCGCATGGCAAAGCATGCTCAGGAAGGGCTGGGGTACGACACGCCGTTTCGCCGCGGTAAGTCAGAACCAGGCCGGGGAGAGGCACTGTTTTTTATCGAGGGGACTCCCGGGGTTGGCCCGACCACCGCTATCAAAATCCTGAACCACTTCCGATCGGTGCAAGCTTTCGTCAATGCTTCCCTCGAGGAGCTGCGGGGCATCTCAGGGCTTGGCCCGAAAAAGGCGGAACGCATTCACCAGGCGGTCCGTTGGGAGTTGCCACCTGGAGAGGAGGCTCGACCAGGGCAGTCGCTTTTCAGTGATGGGTAACCACTAGCGCCAACACACAAAGGCCCGCAGTTGCGGGCCTTTGCTTTTCAGCATGGCATTTCTCGCGGTGGAACGCCTTGCATCTGGACGATCCGCCGGCTAAGACGCTTCGCTATCCAGTGCCTTGAGCCGCTGCAGGTCGGCGTACATGGCCTGCATGGCGCGGAGTTCGTGTTCCCAGAAGCCGCGATCATCAGGGCCACCGACAACCCCTGGGGCTTCCAGCTCGATCAGTCGTTCAAGCGCTTGAAGCCAGGTACCCTGATGGCTCTCCAGGTTGTCGGGAAGCAGCCCGTAGTACAGCCCATCCCGGTGGGCCTGTTCAGCTCGCTGGTTTACGCTCTGCAGCACCAGCGGCCCAAGCCACTCGAACTCGGCAGACAGCTTTTCCACTTCCCACCAGCCCTTGGGCTCGTCATCAGTGTTGAGCTCGTTGAGGTTGCAGACCAGCACATCGCCGGAGAGCACTACTTCGACGAGGGCAGGGCGCGAATCAGGTTCGCCGCGGCGGAAGCCGCGAACGTAGTAAGCGCCAGCGGTTGCCGGCTTCGTCTTCGTATACCCGGTAGTGCCCGGCAGCAGTGCACTGGTAGAAGTCATGGGGGGTCCTCGTGAACGATTCGGTTGGGTTCAGCCTAGCGGCCGTCGTCTGGCTGGCGCACCCCAAATTCTTGGGTTGAACGCCAGTGTTGGGTGCGCAACTTCAGACCAGGCTGCTTTGGGAGAGCTGCCGGTAGTCACCGACGCGCTCACGCAGGATGGCCCTGGCGGTAGACAGTCCCAGGCGGTGACGCTGCCGGAACACATCTCGGATCGACAGATAGAGCATGTTCCTTTCCTGGGTCAGTTGGGCTTGGCGGAGATCTTCCCCCGCCGGCGCTGCCCGCACGCCGGTGTTGAAGGTGCTGGAGAACATGCGGCCGGAAACCCGGTTTCGGCGAACTGCTTGTCGAAAACCCATCCCTCACCCCAGCTTCTTGTTGGCAGCGCGGGCCTTGAGCACGCGGGCACGGATGATGTTCGTGACGCGGCGGTGGTTTTCCTCGGTGTCTTCCTCGACGTCCATAGTGAAGTACACGGCAGCATCATCGAGCGCGTTGTACTGGACGTTGGGCTGGCGAAGGATCGTTCTGATCTGTTGGGCCAGGGTATCGTCCCCCACGTGCCCGGAGCGCATCAGAGCCTCCTCTGCAACCTCAACTTGGCGGAGGTCCTCGAAGTCCACCTCGATGGAGTAGTAGCGTCGGCTCATATCGCACTTGGTACTCACTGGCTGGTCTTCGCCCAGGAACTCTGCAAGCAGGGAGAGGTAAACCACCTCCAGCAGGGCCTTGCCGTGCTCCAGGCTTTGCTCGGAGTCCACCTGATCGTAGTGCGAGAGGGTGTCGAACCATTCGTAGAAGGCGGTGAAGTCTGCAAAGCTCAGCAGCAGCTCTCGGCCGTCGTCATCGAGGTCATCCAGGATGATGCTTCGCATGTGCTCGTAGCCGGGCAGCGAGCTGTCGGCCAGCTGTGTGTGCAGCGCGTTGTATTCGTCGGCGTAGGAATAAGTCATGGCAACCTCTGGTCTGGGTCATGCCGGGCAGTGTTGCCCAACAGAAAGTGGCCACAGATTAGGCTTGGTGCGTGCGTGCCAGTAGGTGTGTCAGTGGGGAGAATTACCCGTCCAGCGCTTGCCTGAATCGCCTGCATTTGGGGGGAAGACAACTGAGTGGCTTGGAGCTAGGATTATCGGGCCATCACCCAGCCAGCGGTGTGGCTGGGGGGCATAACCCCAGAAAAGGTGACATCCCATGACTCAGCAGAAGGAACTCGAACAAGCCCTCAGAGAGGCAACGCCGGCGGATCTGGAGGCCATCCGCAGAAACCCCACTCTGGCAGCCCCGTTCCTTAGAGACATCGACGAGGAGGTGCTCGACGAGCTAATCAGCAGCAAGCAGCAGATTGTTCAACTGGACAAAGACCTGGAAGAGGCCAGGCAACGCGACACCGGCATTAGCTACGAAGAGAACGTGAAGCAAGTTGAGGCCGCATGCGCTGAGGCCGCAGCGGTAAGAAAGCAAGCCAGCAACGACATCAACGCAGTATGGCGAGGCAGTCATGATGAAGATGACGCCCGACTCTCTGAACAACAGATCCTCGACGACGTTGAAGAAGACGTCGACGCTATCCTCCTCGATTCACCACTGGCCGAGGAGATGATCCTGCAAAGGCTTGAAGAGCAGGAAGAACGCCAAGATTCGCTGATCAAACAGGTGATCGGCACCAAGCACTAAAACATCCATGGAGCAGTTCGGGCCGGAAAGGCCGGCCCGAATTCTACGCACCAGCAATCCCTACGCCTTCCCTCAACTCAAGTACTCGATGCACGCGTCATAGAGCGTCTTTGCGTCCAGCACTGCTTGCTTGCAGGCGGCCTCCATCGCAGCTTCATTGCTCTCATCCAGGTCACCACTGGCTACCTGACCTGCGACCAGTTCTTCCGCAATTTGGCAGATCCGGGTCATGCGATCTGGGTGAGATGTTGCTACTTGGGCGTTCACTGTCAAAGTCCTTCGTTAGCTGTTGCCGTCGAGCTGGCCTGCTGCTGGCTCGAAGCTGGGTTCGTCGGTTGTGCATGAGTTGCCACAATCCGGGCAGTCTGCAAATTGGCCGTGACCTACCCAGTCCGGTGTTGTTCCAGTCCAGGCGCAGCGAGTACAGGCGAAGGTCCACTTCGGTTCAGGTGCTTCAGCTATCCGTTCAGACTGTTCCATGAGGCCTCCAGGCTTTATTTGCCGTTCACGATCATCTTGATCGCGTCGGCGGCATCGTAGAAGCCTAGGCGGTTGGCGAAGGCATGCAGATCAGCCAGCTGGGCTTTGGTGGAGTCCTGTCGCTGAGGCTGCTGCGGAATCAGCTCGAGGAGCTTTTTCAGTTCTTCAGACATGCGCACTCCTTAGCCTATTTGCGCTTAGGCTCAACATTCGGACGAGGTTTGCAGGTCATGCAGAAGCCCTTCTTTGCACCCTTCTTGTAGATGTCAAACCACCCGTTGCAGCCCTTGCAGTGGAAATCATCGATCTTTGCCATCACGCATCCCCAATCAGGTCACTGAACTTGTTCTTCTGCCCCTGGTGCGCCTTGAAGTATGCCAGACATGCTGAAAGGCCCTGAGGAATCAGGGCTGCGTACGCAGCCTGGTGGTCTCCATTCAGGATGTAAAAAGCCTGCATCTGGCCGATAACCAACGCCGTTGTTTGGCCGCCATAGATTGCTGCGTCCACGCCGTTATAGCTGATGTAGAAATCATCCCCGTCCATCACGACGTTGGGAGTGATGAGGGGCACGGTTACACCCGAATCCAGGGTGATCATGGTGGCTGTCGGCATTCTGCTACCTGCTATGGCTGTGTTGGCTGATCGTGGGCTTCGGTACTGCCGTAACCCAACGCCATAGTCGTCTAGGTCGGAGCGTGCCAACAGGTCTGATGTTGGAACGAACGCCAATGGCTTCCAGGCCGTAAGCCTGATCTTCACGAACGCGAAGCTATTGAATCTTGATCAGGCGTAGGGCGAACTTGGCCCAATCCCGGTAGGCGCAGATTCGCTCGTAATATTCGAGCCCGGGAGGAGAGTTCTCACGAGTGCGCTGGTACAGGGCCAGATCCAGGCATGCAATCTGGCAGCGCAGGATGAGGTCGTTGTAAATCGAGGTCAGCCTGGACTTAGCAGCTTGCCGGTCGAGGCCTTCGAGTCCGAACAAGGGAAGCTGCTGATAGTCGAGCTGTTCCAGGTTCAGCAAGCACCATTCGAGGCAGGCCGCCCAGTCGTGCTGCTGGGCACTGGGAATGCGCTTATCACACCGGCTGCAGCAGGCCATCCATTTTCCCTTTTCATCACGCTGCAGCCGGCCAGGGGCTTCGCAGGTGCAGGGCGGGAATGGAGCAATGCGAGGGTCATGCTCACCGTAATCGCGGGTGAGAACCGTTGCCTGATGAGCTTCAGATTGAAGCTGATCATGCAGCTTCGTTCGTTTTTCCTGCAGCTCGGCTACGGTCACACCTGGGCGACGGTGGAGTGGCTTTTTAGTCGGTGCAGCCACTTTCCTTTGGCCCTTCTGTTTGAATGCCGGCAGCATCGTTCAGGAGCTCGAAGCGATCGCCGAAAAGGTCCTTACGCACCAGCGGGCTGCTCATAAGCCCGAGGCCGAACCAGCCCAGCTCACCAAGGCTGACCGGGGCTCCAAACCATACGCTTACCCCGATGCTCAAGTAGGCGCCAGTGACTAGCAGTACCAACCCAATGCTTAGGACAGCCCACTGAAATCTGGCAATGCGCGCTTCTGGGTGCTGGTTCATGTCAGTGGCCCTCACTGTCCTGATGCAAGCCATTGGCAGCGCATTGCCAGTTTGTGCTGGTAATCAGCACCGGTGCACGTGCTTTCCAGTCGAACAAGTTCAGCCACCGTTGTCTGCTCTCGGCCAGCTTCTTTCAGCGCCAGCGTCAGGGCTTCGCACATGCGCACCACATAGGTGGGGGCTGAAAAGGAAGGGTGCCGATCATTATCGCCTGCCGAGCTACCGCGAGCAGCGAGAGCGCTCTGAATGATTCCGGCGTAGGGTTGATAGTCGGACAAGGCGTCCATCTTCGATACCTGGTTCAGTGATTGAGGGGTGGGCCCATGGGCGAAAGATACTGGGGTGCGACCCAGGTACCAATCCAGACCAGGCAGCCGCAGCAGACCCCATTGAACGAGACGCTCGGCCTTAGCTGGCCAGGCAAAGGCGAGAATCCAGCCAAGCGCCAGCAGAGCCAGCTCGGCCACGATTGCGAAGGGTAGTAGTGGCAAGCGCAGTACAGCAATCATGCAGAGGCACCTATGCAAAAGAGTGGGGCCGGCCCGGGGGCCGGTAGAGAGGCTACTGGCAAGCCAGGCATCCTTCCAAATCTTCAGGGTTGATCGGGCACGCCTTCGGAGCTTCGCCCTGGTCTTGTGGCTTTAGCAGGAAGTCTTCTTCCTGGTCGGCTTGGTCATTCGCGTCTTCGGAATCCCAGCTAAGCATTTCGTGTGTCTCCGATAAGGTGGTCAGTTGCTTGACCGTTGAGGCACATTAGAACCTCGAACCCATCGTGCCAGTAGTCAAAACGGGGATTTCATTGGCGGAATTGAGGGCACCCATGCTGCTGGAATGATGCAGAGATGCCCACACTCAGATCGATAGTTCTACCTGAACCGCCGCTCTTGGGTTGCCTACCAGGCTGCAACTGACGCAATGAGCTGACTGGTGATGATGTAGTGAGGGCGGTAGTCCAGGCTGCCGGGGTCTTGGTTGCAGTCAGCTTCCTCGTACAGCTGCTGCAGCGCTGCAATCTGGGCCTCGCTCTCATCTGCGCAGCGAACGTGATAGACCGAATCATCATCGTCATCATGCAGCCGGCAGGTCACCGCATACAGGCTCCCGGAAGGATCCGTCACGGTTACTGCGCCGGCAACCAGCTCCAGCGCCTGAGAAGCCTTGCTGAAGGCTTCGTTCAGGGCGTCTGCCAATTCCTCGATGTAGCCCTTCTCCCCGGAGGAGATAACCTCGATAGGCACCGTGGGGTGATCCGTGACCAGGCACAGCTCCGAGACCAGGCCGCACCAATCGGCACAGCAGGACGCACCATCAAAAAATTCTTTGTGCTCGAGCGCAAGCTGTTGTTCATCTTCAGGCCGGTAGACCAGCACATGATCGGCATCGAAGCTGAGCCTCAGTCCGGGTGCCAAACCAACATCGAACTCGATGCCCTTCAGCAGCTCCAGGTCTTGGGCCGGGTGAACTTGACGATAGAGAAACTCGGTTGTCGAGTCGTAGTCGAACTCGAGCTTGGCCGCTTCGCGGGTGATTGCCTTCTGGATCTTCATGTGGGTTGGCCTCAGCGATGTGTTGTCGTGAGGCATATTTGAGCCTGGCGCAGAGCGTGCCAGCACAGGTTGGCCGATTAAGGTGCGCGACCGAGATTCAGTTTTGATCCCGAATCTCGGTCGCCAACTGCTACTGACCTGGGTGCTGGGAGGAGGGAAGCTTGGCTTTCAGGGTCTCAACCAGGAATGCCAGCGGGTTGTCGCTGAAGCGGCTGGCCCAGCTCAGCAGGGGTTTGAGCTGGTGGTCGAGCTCCAGCATGTCGGAGGCTGCAGGCTTGCCCGGTTGGGCTGTTGTTGCGGCGGGTGCACCGGTTCCCTGCATCAGGGTGTGAACGAGTACGTAGCTGCCAGCGGTTTGCTGTACCAGGAAGTGATGAGACAGGTTGCCGAAGACTCCGTCGTCATCTTCGCCCGGGCACGCCTGCTGAATGCGCTCCAGAGCATGCTGATCCCCTGTGATGAAAATGCAGCTGCCGCAGTAACGGCGGAAGTCACGAAGCAGGCCGGCGATTGAGTTCGCATATTGCGGAGTGAGATGGCGCCCCCAAGAATGGTTGAACACCATCGCCTTTTTGTCGGCACGAGACATGCCGAAGCGGATCCGAACACCGAGTTGCTGTTGCAGCGCCAGAGCTGCTGGTGCCATGGCCGGCGTGTCCTCAAGCGTCTGCAAGCTGAAGATGGCAAGGCCTTCTGCATTTGGTAGCCGGCACGAACCATCGAACAGGCTGGCGTACTTGCCCTCACCGTAAAATGGGGAAAGGAGATCCGCGACTTCTTCGCCTTTGAGCTCGCCAGTGCTATTGCGCTTCAGGTACCGAATGAAGTCGGTGAATACGATCTCGTTCGAGGGAGACTTTTCGTGCTCGATGTTGAAGCAGACACCAATCACTGAGTAGAGCAACTGGTGTAGGTTGCTCCGGTAGTGAGGCCTGGTGAGATCCGCCCCCACGCTTTCCAGCATCACAACCATCAGCCGAGCGATATCCATCTGCTCGTCTAGGGTCAGTGGATACGCCTGTCCGTCATTGTCCGCAGGACGCCAGAATGGGTTGATGCAGATGGCGGGCTCATCGTGCGGTGGCAGAAGGCTCATGCCCGAAACATTGCCGTCGGCACCTGCCGAGCGGCCGGTAGTGAACGCCAGGCGGTGATACGGAGCATTTGCCCTGGCGGCGATCCCCTCCAGCGATCCATCATCGGTGATCCATATCACCTGGGCCTGCTCCCGGCTGACGATCTCAGCCATATTGGCGGCGATGACGCCCTTCATCAGGTTGGGTGCCCCCGTCACGATTGCATGGGCTGACAACGCATCGGCACCCCACAGGCTGAAGCTCTGCTTGTCCAGTGCAGGGGTGAGTGGAATTTTCTGCTCCGGGCTCAGCATGCCCAATGTGGGTGGTGAGTGAGGTTCGGGCTGCATAGTGGCTCCGTGGCGATTGGTGGCTAGGCCAGTGAACCACTGCAGCTCGACGGGAGCATCCCAAAACGCCGGTACCAAACCCGGTTTTATACTTCATAGTCGGATTTCGGGCGCATTCCCCGGCTAGGCCGTAAGCCAGGAGGCGGGCCAGGCGGGCCAGGCGGGCTATTTTGCTGTTGAAGCGCGTGCCGGAATAGCGTACTCAGCTGGCGCGGAGAGTACGCACAGGATCAGGGATCAGCCAGCCGTCCGGTACCAGGCAGCGCAGATCGTAGCCCAGCATGAACAGGGACGCCTCGAACGCATGGCAACGCCCGGCCACGTCCACCCCTTCCGCACTGAACAGCCCCGAGCGATCCAGAACCGCGTGCATGATCCAGCCCAGGATCACCTGCCTTCGCGCCCAGATATGCGGGCTCGTATGGCTCAGCAGTTGAGGTGTGCCGTCGTATCCCAGCGCCAGCAGGCGTGGATTGCGGATGGTGCGCCGGCGGCCTGCACCGGGTGACTCATAGCCCGGGCCCCAGGCGAAGATGCTGTGCTGGGCCTCGCCGGCTGCGGCCGGTGAGCGGCGGTAGAGGTGATACAGCATGGCGATCGCCGCGCCAACACGACCGTCGTAGATCGGCGAGCCGGCCTCATCGAGCAACGCATGCACCTTGGTCAGCCCCGAGTTGAACCTCGGTATTGAGGCCCTGGTCAGGTCGCAGAGTTTCTGGTTGCCGACTGGGGATAGCAGCGGCGCGATGTTCTGCAGGTACTGCACCAGCAGCCCTTGCTGGCGCAGACCGGCCAGGTAGCCGGCAGAGCGGGGCACGTTGCCCCACTCCAGAATGTCGACACAGGCCAAGTAGGTTGCGTCCTGATTCCCGGATCGCACCGCGGCGCGGATGTTCTCGCGATAGATGGAGAGCAACTGGCTGACGGTGGCCCAGTCGCCATTCCACCGGTAGCAGGCCTGTACTGCTTCGATGCCGGTGACCTGGGCGTCAATGCCTCCGGGGACGAATGCACTCGACCTTACCTTCAGGTGCACCTGCAGAGACGGCAGGTTGGTCACCAACCAGCTGATGAAGGCCTCGACGTCAGCCAGGCCAAGGAATGCCCCACGATCAAGGCCAGCATCCAGGACGCGAACACTCATTTGCCCAGCTCGGCCTCAGCTACGGCTTTGCACTTGCGGCCGGCTAGGGCGAGCACATTGGTGATGGAGCCGCCTTTGGCGTCTTCCCAATGGGCAAACACCAGGGAGCTATCCAGGCGGGCCAGGATCTTGTGCGCCGCAGTGCAGGCCTTCACCGTCAGGTCATACGCCCTTGCGTGGACACACTCCACGTCCTCGAGGCCAATCACCGCGGATATGCACGGCGTCTGACGCTTGCTGCCGGTGGCTTCCCGTTCGACGATCACCCGGCACCGGCGCGCTGCGTCCGCCAAGGCACGTTCGATCCGGTATCCAGTGGTACCTTCCTCCCAGTCCTTGAACTTGAGGGTAGGGTCGATGCGTTTGAACCCTGCCAGCGCGGCGCTACACGCCTCGACATTGGCAGCGAAGTTGTGCGCCGGCACGACCTCGATGTCACTCAGCCCGTTGGTGATCACAATCCGGCGGGCCTTTTCGACTTTCCGGGTCATCTGGTGCTCCTTGAGTGCTGAAACTCAGTTTTTGATGACGTACTTCATGGCTTCCAGGGAGACCAGGCGCTCGACCTCCTGCAGGGCTTCATCCTTGCCAACGTAATCGATGCAGATCGTGCGCAAGCGGATGATGGCCGAGTTCGGGGCCAGCAGCCCCTTGTCTTGCCAGCCGACAATGTCGGTGCAGAGTTCATTGAGGTTCGCCCTGGTGAACCCAGTTGCACGTTTCCGAGCTTCGGTATCGAGAGCCAGGCTGAGCTCCTTGGCCACCTCGTCCTTTTCCAGCTTTGTAAAGGTGCGCTCGCGGTAGAGGTCGAGGATATCGTCAGAGGAGGGCATCTCACCCTGCTTGATCAGAACCGTGCCAGCGCCGGAGGTCATCGTGGTGGCGTTGTAGAACGCCACATGAGCCAAGACGCCGTCGGGCGATGGATCCTCGGCCAGAGTGCAGTAGGCGAAGCGATGCCCCACAAGCGGGTCCTTGATGCTGTGAAACGTCGAAATGTGCATGCGGCCTCCTGGGCTTCTGCTGTGGATCGTCTGTGCGGACACTTTTGCGCCCGTCACAGGTTATCGGGCTGCGGGGTTACCAGGGAGTCGCGCGGGTCAAGGCTACATGGCCATCGACCACCAGGCGACCCATCGCATCGATGTGGTCTTCGCGCAGTGGAAGATGCCACCCGCTATCGCGGTTCAGGATGATCAACTGGTCGGCGTCGTTGAGGGCGATGTACCAGCGCTCACCCCGAATAGGGCTGGTGCAGCCGCGCCAGCACACTCCGCGGTGCTTCAGCTCCAGTGCCTCCTCGCGCAGCTCCTGCAGCGTGAGTGGCGCGTACGCCGGCAGGTCGATCACCTCGTAGTCCAGCAGCGAGCAGAGGAAGGCGCTGCGTTGCTCCAGCTCCTCGCAGTCCGGCATATCCCAGCCGTCAGCCCATGCCGCGTCGTCATCAATCAACTCGGTCCAATCGAAGACGCCTCCGCTCAGCGCAGACCACACAACCAGATCGCTGGCCTCCAGCACTTTGCTGGAGGCGATATCGGGGTGGTAGCAGTAGATGTCGCGGTGCTCGCCGGTGATTGGCGTCTTCACGAGCAGGCCCTTGTTGCGCTGGCCCAGGAGTTTGCTGTGGATGAAGGCGAACACCGCCATGCGGTCGAGGCTGTGCTCGTTCACTTCCAGATCCGGCACGCGGATAACGGGAGTGCCGTCTGCTTCGTACTCAAAGAAGGCGCGAAAGCCTTCGCGGGCGAGCTGGGCGATGCAGGTGCTATTGATCTGATCCTGGGTGTGCATGCGGTCTACTCCGTGTCAGTTGATGGCGTAAGCATCGCCTCGAGTCGATCGTGCCAGTAGGTGAGCAACGCTGCTGTTGCACCAGCAATTAGGGGCCTGGATTGGGGGCAGAACGGGGAAGTGTGTAAGTCCGCAGCGGCACCTCGGACGCCGGCGGACTCACCCATCACCATGCGAATTCGAGCTGCTCAGAAGCCGTCACGTCGACTGTGGGAATGATCCCCGGCGTCCGCGAGTCCAGGGCGTTATCGGCATCACGCAAGCTGTTGGACAGGATCGCGAAGCGCTCACGGCTGGCCGGGTCACGCTTGACGGTGAAGGACTCGTCGACCACGCCGTTCACGCGCGCCCACTGGTTCCAAGCAAATGACCGGCCCAGGCCAACCGTCGTGTTGGAACTGGGGAAGCTGGAGGCGTTGTTCACCAGCTCCTCCCAGGTTGCGCCGAACTCAACCTCGTCGAAGCGGCTGTGCCGGCCGGTCAGAGCGTTGCGCTCGAGCAGCAAGGCACGCTCCATCAGATCGGGGTGGTTGGCCGCTAGCCAATACAGCTCCCATTGCTTGGAGGCCGGGCAGAAGAAGCATGCCGACTTGATCGGCACCAGCTCCTCACCCAGCATCTGGGTGATCGCCTTTACGCAGTCGCGGCGGGCCCAGCGAACGATCTGCAGCGGGTACACGTAGTCGAAGTCTTCATCGCTGGGCTTCAGATTCTTCGAGCGGCGCAGATCCGCTTTGCCGCAGTCGTAGCCGATTAGCTTGACGATCCGCTGGCCGGTCGCCAGGTAACGCTGCCAGATCGGGTGTGGGTCACGAGCGTTGGGGCCACGCTTGGCGCCTTTGATGAACTGGTCTTGCGGATCCTGTTTCCACTTGATGCTGCAGCTCTTCATGCCAAAGGCCAAAGAGGGCAGGGTCTCGTTCTTGAAGCAGTTGCCGTACAGGTCGGTGTAGCCGGTAGCGGCCATCGGCACCTTTTTGCACACGTCGATCAGTGGCCAGCCCCAAGAGGCAAGCACACGATTCATGTTGTCGATGTGCTGAATCGTCTCGGGTTTTTCGGCACCGGTGTCGGCGAAGGTCAAAATGTCAGGGCGTATGCCGGCGGCGCGCAGCGCGACAATCATCGCTGTAGAGTCCACGCCCGAACCGAAACACAGAGCCAGCAGTTGACCGGAGAGAGCAGCACGCAATGCCGCGATCTGATCGTCAGTGAGGATGGTTGCTTCGTTCATGGTGGCTGATCCGGCTGTCTTCAAAGTGATGACAGTTTCGGGCCACGTCGTGCGTGCCAGCAGGTGCTGGCGCCAACTTCATAAAACGGTATTTGTAGGTCAGGCCAAGCCGCTATAGATACAGTCCCGATGTTGAGCCAGGACTTCAGCCATCATCCAAAGCAGCCACGGGGGCAAGTCCAGAAGTCGAGTCCGTGAGAACAAATACCGTCGTCAGCGTTGGAGGCGTCTTCCTCGGCTATTTCCTCAGGGCTGAGGTAGCCGTACTTCTCCCGGGCGTACGCAAAGGCACGGACTCCTGCCTCGCTGTCCTGGTCTGGGAAGGCCTCGAGCATGGATTCGCAGAACGTTCTGTGAACAACCGTTTCATAGGTGGAAAATCGCTCAGCAGCATCGCTGTATAGCTCGTCCACACGCCGCTCGATCATCAGCGATTCTTCGACCGTAACCATATTCAACCGCCCTAGCTTGGACTGGTACCCAGTCCTTATCATCCTTCCAGACCAGCACCACCCTACCGCGCTCCTTCGGGTCGGCGGCGCGCCACTGCGTAGCCGCTGCACGAAGCGCATCGGTCTGGCTCATGTTGTGTTTTCAGTTACTTCGATGCTTGAGTGGGATAGGTCCACTCGCTTCCATCCCAAACCCCGCCCTTGTGAAGGCGTCGCAGCATCAGAGAAGTACCCACCAAGTCGGTAGCTTGATAGTGGTCGGTTTTCCCGTCATACAGCACGGTATCGGTCCAGGACGAGAGTTCTTGCTCACTCATGTTGCAGTCAGCAGCAATACTCTCGGCGTCATCCAGTTGGCCCAAGGCAGTCGATGCGGCAACTACCAGTAGGGCGAAATCCTCGACAGACAGCGTTGCCATCCTGGCCCGTAGAGCCTGGAGATACTCATCGTACGGCAACACGGTGTTGCTGCTATCACTCGTCATTCCAATTAGCCTCGTCATGTCTATCAGTTTCGCGGGCGCTAGATTGGCGTCCCTGGTACTGCCAAAGCCCGCAATTGGCGGGCTGATGTTTGGCAGTGGATTTCTACATTCGCTTAATCAGCCCAGAAATAACGGGATACGCACTACCGAGAACGAGCACGGCACCGCTTCCAGCTAGCCATAACTCCGCACTTCTGCCCCACCCCATATTGAAAGCCAGCCAGATCAACATTAAGCCCACTGCTGCCGAAGCGGCCCCGCCTAGAACCCGTCTTTCTGCCTTACGGTTCACCGGCTTAGCCTCGCGGGCCTCACGATTCTTTATCTCTCTCAGGCGAGCCAAGGAGCCGCCATCGCCTCGGTTTGAATCTGTACTCTTACTCATGAGGTTTTCCGTTGTGTCAATGATTGTCAGCTGTCGAGACCATAAGCGCTTTCCCCTATACCTGTTCTTCCAGACCGCTGCCTTGCTCTGCCTGCCAGATAATGCCCTCGACCAGATGCGCAAGCTGGTCGGCCTTCTCATGGCGTTCACGCGCAGCATCCTTAGCCTGTTTGGCGAAAGCCTCTACTTGTGCATGGTCACCACGCAAGAACGCAGCGTCGGCGGCCTGCGTGGCTGTGACTATGGCAGTTGCAGTGCCCTGCCATGCTTGCAGAGCGGATTTGAGCTTGTCGCTGTCAATCATGGGCATCGTAGTTGTCCTACGCTTCCAGGGTTGCTTGTGTAACCTGAGCAAAGAGCAGGTTCTTCGCCTCGGCCAGAGGTACTTGCTGAATCGCCAGGCCGGCGCCTTGCATCTCACTCACCCAAGCCTGGCTGTCTTCAGCGTTGATGAGGCAAGCCCCATCAACGTAGCCGCCGGGTTTCACTGCGATGTATGCCAAATCGATATCCATCCACCAATCTCCTCGAGCAGGTTACCTGGCTGCGCTACCACCAAATACGAATATGCGGTCGATTGTCGAACTGTTCTTCTGTCATGCCGTAGCCCAGTGCCTTCAGCTCGGCAATGGCTTCCTCGAAAGCCGTCGGGTTAAAGCCGTAGTTCACGGGAACGAAAATGGATACCGCCCCCTGCTGGGCGCTCTTGCGAATTTTGTCGGACACGTAATCAAGCACAACTTGCTTTGCTGAGGTGTCCTTGCCGCCGATCCGGCGAGCTTCTCCAGGCGTCAACATGGATCCCAATCTCCTCACTACTGTTCTTCGGCTTCAGAAGCCGGTTCAAATGCCACTTTGGCAATGGGCGTCCACTCCAGCCCGGCCCGGTCGATCAGCACCCGCTGGTGCATCCAGTCGATGCCCCACACTTTGTAGGTGCCGGCATCACCCTTGACCTTGGCCATGTATGCGGGTGACTGGGGCATGGTTCCGTACTTGCTTTTGCGTGCCATGACTCGGTGCCCTCAGTCAGTCCGCGATGAAGGGCGTGGCTTGGGTGGGAAGCACAGCGCTTTTCTTGACCAGTCGCCCACGAATGGCCTGGGCCTTCTTCTTGGCCTTGTCCAGTGTCTCACCTGGGATCAGGTAGACCTCGCACTCGGAGTAGTCCGGATCGTTGCGACTACCGCCACCGCTCCACACGCCTGCAGGGAAGCGCACAATCGTCCAGCGTTTCAGTTCCATTGGGTCAGTCCTTCATCAACCTAGTGTGGAGCTATAGCTCCTTTCAGCAGCATGGATCACAGGGCAATAATCTCGCGGGATGGAGAGTGCCACCAGCCTGTTTGATCGCTTTGACTTTGCTGGCGCTGGTGAGATCTCGAAGTGGCCCTGCGCATAGGTGGCATTGCATTTCCAGGCCTGCCGGCGACCCTTGTAAAAGCGGGCGTAACCGTCTTTCACAACCACCTTGGCCTCAGGCCAAACCTGGGAGTGACCGTTGATTGCGGCCGAAATCTCGGTTTTCTCCTTGCACTTGGCGATGTACTCGCCGTCGGCAAGCTTGGGGAACAAATCCTTGGCCACGTCGGATCTCTCAGTTGGAGTTGCGCTTGTAGGCCGACCAGGCGTCGGCCACCACCCCGGTGTCACCCGCAGTGGCCATCCAGCGGCGGCGCTCTTCTTCGGTCAGGGCATTCCACCAAGCCATGCCGGCAGCTTCATCAGCAGTTCGCCCTGAACCGCCGCTGTTGATGTAATCCTGCGCCACACACTCTAGGGCACGTAGCGTTACCAAACGCTCCGCTTCCTGGTACTCGTCGCCTTCGCTGGCGTAGCCGGCACACAGGCGGGCCAGCTCGTGAAACTTGCTGGCTTCAGGAAGGCCGGCGCGGTGCTTGCGCCAGGTCAGCAGATCGACAGCCAGAACGCCGACATTCGTCTCTGCGAAGCCCCTGGCAGCGAGGCGATGAGTTTGGGCTGTCATGATCGCTATCCTCGGTGATCGTCAATTGCAGGCTCTATGGTTGCGCTCGCTAGCGCGTGCCACCCGTTATTCGTTGAGGCCATCGAGCAGGCCCTGCTCGCGCAGGATATCGACGATGACTTCTTCGTCGACGGCATACACCCCCCGAGAAGCGCGCCAAACCAGCTTTTTGGTTTCCTGCAGGGCGATCAGCGCCTGCTGGACGTTCGGCACGTCGGCCTTGCGGTCCTTCTCTTCGACGCCGGCCATGGCCATGGCCTTCACATAGAGCTCGAGCGTAGGAGCCTCGAAAGGGGCGTACTTGTCACCCTTTGCGCACATGACCCGCAGTACGGCCGACTGCAACGGGGTCAGGCTATGGATCGCACGGAGGAGCTGCGCGTTGATCTCTGCTGCTTCCGCCCGAACGCCGGCGGCGAATTGCTCAGGCACATCGGCGGGATCGATCATGAGGTCAAAGCCGATCTTGGCCGCTGAAGCGTTCAGCAGTTCCGGCCGGTAACCCGCTTCCTGGAACAACGAATAGACGGCATCAGGATCGAGCGGGGCCGGCAGGTTGACGTGCTGGCAGAACCAATCGGTAAAGCCTCGATCCAGGGGAGGGAAGTTCACCATCATCGCGCCGAAGAAAGCCTGATCCTTGCTGTTGCGCAGCATGGCCAGCTTGGAGCGATTGGAACCTGTGCACACCAGGCGCAGGCCGTTGTGCCGGGTGCTGTTGAGTTCATCCCGGGCAGCCTTGAGGGCGAAGAGGGTGGCGTTGCCGGCCTCGGTGGTGATCGCGTGCTGCGCCTCGTCGATCATCAGCACGATCATGCGGCCGGTTTCATCGGACAGCGCGACCAGGGCGGTGGTCAGATCGATGTCTTTGCCGAGGCCTACGCGGTCAAGGCTGAAGCTCAAGCCACCCACACTTGCCTTCTCCATGCCCGCAGCCTTCGCCAGGCGAGTGATGACGCCCTCGTGAGGCGCAAGCGCCTCGCGGATGGCGTTGATGATCACCAGGCCGGGGTCCTTGCTCGTGTCCTGCCACAGATCCGCATAGACGACGATAGCGCCAGCAGCCTCGATCGCGGGGCGCAGATCCTCGCGCACAAAGGTTGACTTGCCCTGGCGGCGGGGCGCGGCGAGAAAAATCCCCGAGCCGGAGGCAGATCCCACGCCGACCTGCAGCACCTGCTTGGCTACACGCTCGGCCAGGTCTTTGCGGCTATACAGTTCAACTTGCTGGGCCATCTGGACGGCACCTCCATGATTCTTTTTGCCGACAGGCATGCTGGCAATATTGGTAACTATAAACCGATTATAGACCAATTATAGAATCTGGTTGGAGCTAATGGTGACGGCGCTCATAGCCGTTTAGGGTAAACTATAAAACGATTATAGAGCTTTATAGTTTGTTTGCTGGCGCGAGTAGCGCTAAACCTCGTAAATCCTGCCTGGAGCTTCGCCCTGACCTGGGTTCACTACCACAGGGGGAATGAAGATCACCTTCCGCATGGAGCGCTCAGGCCCGTAGGGCTGATTGCGGAAATGGCCGCGGCGAAAGTGGGTGGCCACGGTACGGCCGGTCTGCTCGAACTCCTGGCCCTGGATGCTGGACGCAAACTGATGGCCGATGAACTTCACCTTGATGTAGCCCTGGTTGACCAGGGTCCGCTCGGCCGTCTTCCGGGTTCCTGGCTTCAGTCCTGACTTGGCCTGTTCCACCAGGTGGGGATCAGCGGTGTCTGACCATCCGTCCTCTTGATCCTCCGGCGCTACCCCAAGGTAGAGCAGGCAGTTGACCACCAATGCCAAGCCCTGCTTGAGCAATGGAAGGTTCTGGCCCAGGCGGGTGATAGGGCTTGGTATTGAGACAACCTCACCGTACTGCTCAGCGAGCTGGCGCTCGGTTTCCTTCAGGCCGGCGAGTACTTCGCGGTTGCGCTCGATGATTTCAGCGGTGGAGGCCTCGAGCGCCTGGATGACGCCCCGACTCGGGTCGGAAAGGACAATGGAGCAGCCGGTCATTGGCTCCCCTTCTTCTCGCAACCAGAAATAGGGATCGGCGAACTGACCAGCGCTCACGAAGTCGACGATCATGCGTGGCTCTTCGCCGGGGTAGCGTGTCCAGGTAACGAAGGCGCCTTCGATCGTATCGTCCTCGAGGGCCAAGCCGGTGCCTGCGCCGAAGTGCAGGTACACCGAATCTGCTGGCGCGGTGATGGCCGATAGAGGAATGCTCTCGACGTCAGTTTCCAGCAGGGCAGAGGTCAGACTCTTGTGGAAGTCGAAGATGATCTTCCCAGCGCCGTGGTAGTAGCCGAACACCTGGGTATTGGAGATTTCAGCCTGGCCAGGACCTGGCCCGCGCTGGGTGCCCAACTGGTTGAGTTCGCGCCGGATGTCGGGCAGTAGATCCCGCTGGAGGAAACGCAGGCGCTCTTTGACGCCCTGCCGGGCATGCAACATGAATCGCGTGCCCAGCCTGAGCGCGAAAGGCCGTGTTGCCTCGTAACGAAGTGGCGCGTAGCGGGAGCTGGCGCTCGTGGTCATCCGGTAGCTCATGAATACCAATTCCTATGCATTCGTTGGATCTGCGGCGCGCGGACTCCACGCACGCCGGCCTCTGATCACCCTTAAACCGTGTTTACGGCACCAGCTAGAACAGCGCCAGCTGGCCTTTCATCAGCCCGATATTCATCCAGTCAAAGCACTCGGCGCTATACCCATGCGCCAGCAAGGCTGCAGCGCAGCTTTCCGGTGATTCGAAACCAGCTGCATCGGATGGAACGTCAGTGGCTAGTAGTACCGTTCCACCATTGGCGCTCTGAATAGCGCCGACGAACATCTTGTGTCCGCCGTAGGCCGTCCAGGACGCCACATAGGGGCGCGCTGGGGAAACGCGCTGGTAGTCGGTTGGTTCTGCAGCACACCGACCAGGCGTGATCTTACGCTTAGCGATCTTCGGTGCCGGCCCTGCCGGTGCAACTGTGCCCCCAACGGCTCCGACCGTTGAGAGGGCTTTCAGGCTGTTACCCAGTAACTGGGCGGGATGCTGACGATCCATCATGCCACCTGCCGGTACCAATGGTTGCTGTCGCGGAAGCGTTGCATGCTCGAAGTGATCAGCTGCTCGAGGTTCTTCAGCAGGGCTGACGCATCAGCGGTGTCCAGGCCCAGGTGTTGAGTCTCTTCGCCAGCGACGCCCCAGATCTGCTTTTTCTCATCCCAGCCCTTGAGGGTAAGAACGTCGATCAGGGTCGAGGCTTTCTGGCGAACCCGGCCTTTCGGGGTGACAGGGGCGTACACCTTCAGCACCCGGCGAACCTGGTTCTCGCGATCATCCTCGTAGAGCCACAGGACGCGGGTCAGTTGGCCGTAGCGCTGCTCCGGCCGGTTGAGGTGGCCACAGGAGCACAGGGCGGTGTTGATGGGGGAGGGAAGGCCTGGGAAAGTGAGTTCTTGCATGGTGGTGTCCTTGATCGGTCTGCGTCTGGAATGAGCAGATGATCAAGGCTCCGCGGTCGTGCCAGTAGATGTGACTGTCTACCGAGGCAAGGTCAGAGCAGGCCGGGCTGGCTGGCCAGCCTGGCGGAGATGCGGGCGTCCATCTGCCGGCGATCCTCGGCCATATTGGCCTCGCGCTGGGCCCCGACACCGTTGTACTTCTCGACCAGGTAGATGAGATTGCTCGGCGTCCACGCGCCGCGCCAGATCGTATTCCAGTCGCGCAAAGCAGCGGCGCGATCGTGAGCAGGCAGGGCAAAGTACATAGCCCGTGCCTTGAGCCATAGGGCAGCATGGCGCTGCCGCCAGGCGATCAGGGTTGCATCGTCTTTTCGCTGCCGGATTTCCTTCTCCGATTCCCAGTCATGCTGTTCCTCGCGGATCAACTCGGCAAACAGCGGCAGGGCATTGGCTTCACGCTGCTGTTTCTTCTCGAACATCGAGGCTTTGCGCTGGGTGAACTCGATCTGGCGCGGGCGGAGGTCGTATCGTTTGAACTTCATGTCGGTGTCCTTGATGGATCTGCAGCAGGGATATGCGAATCATCGAGGCAAATCGAACGTGCCAGGAGTACCTGGACACGCTCGGGAGTGAATGTTCTTAGGCGACCTGCTTGGAGTCGACCAGCTTGGCGACCAGGCCGCCGGTCATGGCGCGGAAGCGATCAGCTTCCAATACATCCACCACTTGCAGGAAGCTCTGCAGCCAGGCTGCAGCGCGCGGATCGACGGACTTGTCGACGCTGGCAATCAGCTGCTCAAGCTTGGCCAGATCGCTGACGCTGGTGATGATCTCATCCATGTGGAACACCGGATGATCAGGCTGGAGGTGCAAAGCAATAACGACAGCAGCCAGGACGTGACGGTTGAAGTCAGCCCACAGCGATTCCTTGGTCAGGGGCGGCAGGGAGTGGCTATGCAGCAGCACAATCACACCCTGAGGGTGACCGGTGCTGTAATGGGCAGAGATTCCAGGCATCCCGACCGAGAGCAAAAACAGCTGCTGGGGGGTTGGTTGAGGCTGCGCCGCACCGGTGCGCCCCAGTTCATACCATGTGCGCGCAACCGTGTAGGCGTCATCATCTGCCCCGTGCACACGCCAGAGAGCGTCGAAGTCATGCTGCTGGTGCTGGGCCAGAGTGCCCAGAGCCAAGTTTTTCACGATGGATTCAGCAACGCCCAGGGGATCGTGTCCACCCGTGAATTCTGCGCAAAGCTTCGCCAGCTCGCGCATCTTGCCACCCGGTTTTAGAACGCCACTCTCGTTCATGGCCAGGATCTCGCTGGCGCAGGTGCTGAGGTTGGCCTTGGCAAACTCGGTGGCCCGCTTTCGGGCTTCAATCAGCATTTCCGGGGGCATGATGGCTTTCCTCGATCAGTTCGGAGCACGAGCAGCAGTCAGCTGCTCTTCCAACCAGCGCACATAGCTCGCATGGCCGCTGCTTTTGAATTCGTCGATACAAACCAAGGAGGCGCTGGGAAGTATCACGAGTATTTTCGGTTCCAAGTCATCGCTAGCCATGACGTAGAGGTCTTCCTGGGGCTGATAGTGGCCTGCTTCTCGGGCTGTCAGCGTTGGGTTACCTTCCTCGTCGTAGTAGTTGGCCTGCTCGAACGCCTTGTTGAAGTCTTCAAAGTCGGTGTAATCGACCTTCAAGACGGCAATGTCGTCTCCCCGGAAATCAACTGCGATCAGGTGTGCCCGCATCTTCGGCTCTGCGTAGCCCTCCAGGTCAAGCACTCCAGCGCCGAGCTCAATGGCCAGCTGGCTGCCAACAAGTAGGTCTTTCAACTCACGAGCATTCATCGGAGCTCCTATTTGCTTAGTTGAGTGAATTGGAGACGGCCGTGAGCTGCTCGAGGGCTTCTGCGTCGACAAGTGCAAAATCGACGAGCACCTGCATAACCCGGCCCTCATAGTTCCGGCGAACATAGACAGGGTAGGAACCGTCCCCATAGCCAGTAGAGACAGCCGCACCCAGATCAACCTGGCCGGCACTTTCCGCCGAGATTGTCTTACGGCAGCATGCGTTGTAGTTGAGGCCTTGAACAGGTGGCTGCTCGACCTCGATCCAATCGCCCGTTTTGTTGAGCTGGTTCATCGTGGCGTTGTGGTGCTTGATGACTGCTTCGTAGTGCATGAAGTCCTTGCGGTACTCCAAGACCTCGCCGGTCAGCTTGTGCTTGTACTGGCGTATGTCCTGAAAGGCCTGCTTTTCCCACCGGTCATCGACATAGGTGGGGTCAACGATGAGGATCTGGCCAGAGTCGACGTCGACCTGCGCGATTTCTTCCCAGGCGCCCAGCTGCTCGGAAGCTTCATCCTGCGAGGTCGCTGAGTTGCAGGCGGCTACAGCAACAATGTCGGGCTTTTCCGAGTTCAGCATGGCCAGAATCTCCTGTTCGCTGACAGCGAGCGGGAGGATGCTGAGGCGATCAAACTCGCCGCTGGCTTCGTGCTTCGCCTGCTCATTGGTGAGGTAATCCGGGTTGACCGAAACACCCACCTCATCCAAGCAGGCCAATGCCTCCAGGGCGTACTCGCCTGGGTAGGAGCACTTCCTCTGTCCATACAGAACCATCAGCTTCATCGCGTCATTCCTTCAACCAGGGTTTACGTGCCTTCAGTAACGACACGGGATTAAGTGATTCAAATCATACTGGCTGGGAGGGAGTGCCAGTAGCGAAACCAGGGCTTGCTGGTGCTGCTTTGGGCACGCGCGGGATGATGTACGCGCGCCAGCAGATGCCGCTCTCGAAAGTCACTTCTATGGCCCGCCGGAAACACGGTGCAGTGCGTGCGACGCACTTGCTCTCCCGTATTGGCTCCCCAACATCGGCGCTCACCGTCCGCTCCAGCGCCCCCATCAGGGACTCATCCGCCGTGGGGCACACATCCAGCAGCTTGCCATTCATCTCGATACGGAAGTCGAAGGACATAGACACCCCTTAGGCTGCTGCCGGCTGGTTGCTGGCGCTGGACAGTGCCTTTGCGACATCCACGGCGGTTTCCTGAGTCATCGTGAAGTCGAAGTCACGATCCCAGTTGCCAGCACAGAGCGAAAGGCGCACCCCTTCGCGGTAAGGGTCTCCGTCGGTGGTGAACACCACCTTCAGGTGGGGCTCAGCATGATCGTCGTCAGGATTGCCAGCGCGCTCGCCGCGCAGCACCTTATGGATCCGCTCAGCCACACTCTGCGCCTCGGCCGCATCCAGCTGCAGGATCGTCAGATCGGTCTCCATGAAGCGGTTGTCGATGTGCTGTAGCAGGACAACGCCTTCCTGCTGGATGACCTGCAGGGTGGTGCCGCCGTCCCTGTCCCAGCTACGAAAGACGCTGCAGTGGCGAGTGCGGGTGATGTTCATCTCTTACCTCAGGATGCGAATGGGGTTAGCTGGCCGGTGATCAGCCGACGTTGGTGACCGGCTCGGCCGGCTGCTGGGCCGACTTGAAGGCCGCGCGGAAGTTGGCCAGGGCCTGCTTCAGGCTCTGCAGATCCAACTCGGTGCCATCGAGAGTCAGCTCCAGGGTCAGGCGCTCCGGCGTGCTGGCCATGAAGGGGATGGCCTGCTCCAGCTGGTCAGCCAGCTGCACCAGCACCGGTGCAGCGGTTTCGATGTCCTTGCGGCCATACAGGGCGCTCAGCGTGCCTACCGACTTGGGGGTGATCTTGCTGGCGCCATTGCTCTTAGCCTTGGCCAGCTGCTCTTTCATGTGCACCACGGTGTCCTGGCCGGTGGCCTTGCACTGTTTGTCGACTGCCAGAGCGGTGGTTACCGAAGCTTCGCCGCGGGCGACCATCTCTTTCACCTCCGGTGCCACGTTGGTCAGCGCCAGCATCTTGCGGACGTGGTGCTCTTTGCGGCGGGTTTCCTCGGCGATCTGGGGGATGGTGTAGCCGTGGAGTTCGATCAGCTCGCGGTAGCCGGCAGCGAGATCCAGCGGATCGACCTGCACCTGCTGATTGCTCAGCATCTGGCGTACCAGCTCGTTGGCGCGACCGCCTTCAACTTGGGTGACCCAGACGCGTTTGATGTCCGCACCTTCTTGGATGGCCAGCATCAGGCCGGCATAGCGGGTGAAACCTACCACCACACGCAGCTTGCCGTTCTCGGCGACCACCGACAGCGGGTCAACGTGAGTACCGGCCAGGTAGGAGTCAGCGAAGCTGCGCACGGCATCGGCATCCAGGATGGAGCGCAGGCCCTCGCCCGGGTTGCAGACGAGGAGGGCGATCGGCATCTCGAAGGCGTTATTACGCTTGGGGTCGAAATCCATGCCCAGTTGCTGATCCTGGATCAGCTTCTTGGCAGTGTCGTGCATGCTGCGCAGGGAGTTGCAGCTATCGAGGGCGGCCTTGGCCTTGTCGGTGATCAGGTCGAGAGCGATTTGTGCTTTAGCAGAGGCGGTCATGGCGTGGTGCTCCAGTCTGTTGATGGAGCCATCTTCCTGCTATGTCGACCGTGCCAGTAGGTGAGAAAACCGAGTTTTTATGAGTCCGAAGCGGACTTAGTCCAGTGTCATGCGAGAGTGCCGGCGAGATGCTGGTGCTGGGTTGCAGTGGAGCCACCTGGTAGCAAGGCGAGTTCTGGGTGTCGTTGCGGGCGGCCATCCCGCCCGAAGATCGGCAGTGAAACTCTGTCAGCCCACCCTCTACGGTGACACGCTGAAAAGTCGGTGAAAGGCTGTCCACCTCCCGACCTTTTCCTCCTGAACCGCCATGTGTGTCTGCTAGAAACGACGAAGGCGAAGATCGACAGCCTTTAGAAAAACAGGATTCATGCCTGTCAGGGTTTGGTGGTGCTCCTGGATCATGACCACCACGGCTTTCAGCATAGTCTTCGACTCAGCGATTTCAGCATTGAGGCGCTTGAACAGGAACCATCCTTCCGTGAGGAAGTACAGCCCGAGGAGGGACAGCAGAGCGATACCAACCGTTTGTTCTACGCCGCTGACGATAGCCTCGAACAGTCCACAGATCAGCAAGATCACAAGAGCCCAAGCAAAACAG